>Ga0255759_10001702_pt1 | contig 19659 bp, 22 predicted proteins | sample 101ome_20_FD_179959 | JGI IMG/M metagenome (GOLD analysis project Ga0255759, IMG submission 179959) | Coastal salt marsh microbial communities from the Groves Creek Marsh, Skidaway Island, Georgia - 101404AT metaG (version 2) | ecosystem: Environmental > Aquatic > Marine > Intertidal zone >...
GGGGGGAGAGCGACAGCGGGTCGCTCTCGGTCGTACCCTGCTCAATGCGCCAGAATTCTTGCTCCTGGACGAGCCCTTTTCTGCCATCGACGGTGAGCATCGCTTCGAGATTCTCTCACTGATGCGTGAAATGATCGCGGCAACGGGTTTGCCGACGATTGTTGTCTCCCACAATCTCTCCGAACTCAGCTATCTGGCGGACAGGCTTTGGGTATTGCGCTCGGGGCAGGTGGTGGCACAGGGACCTGTCGCTGATGTGATGAATCGTCTTGACTTACAAGAGGTCTCTGCACAAGCCGACGCTGGTTCTGTGTTGCAGGCGACCGTACGGGACCATGATCCACATTATCAGTTAACGAGGCTTGTCTGTGCGGGGGAAATGCTAACCGTGGCGGGTGTCATCGGATCGCGAGGTGACCTCATGCGTGTAAGGGTTTATGCCAGGGACGTGGCTCTTGCACTGACCAAACCAGTGGATTCCTCAATTCGCAATGTGCTGCCTACAGAACTGAGAGCGATTGTTCAGCTACCGGGCACGCCCTATGTTGATGTGCTCCTCGGAGTGGGGGACACGGCTTTACGGGCGCGTATCACAAAAGCATCTGCCGACGATCTTGGGCTCGAGACTGGAGCCCGAGCGTATGCGCTTCTGAAGGCGGTTTCGGTTGAAACCGCTTAGCTCAGGCAAGCCTCGCTGTACTGAGCTGTTGCCATCCCAGGCCGCCCAAAATGAAGATAAGTCCAATGAGGGTGGATGCCATGATGGGCTCCCCGAGAAACGCCCATATCAGCAGCAGTGAAAGTGGCGGGGCGAGAAAGATCAGTGTGGAAAGCCTCGCGGTATTATCAGTCAGGCGCATGGCGCGGAGCCACAAAATAAAGCTCACACCCATCTCAAAAACTCCCACGTAGCTGGCTCCAAGCGCTCCTGTTGCAGTAAGCCCCACCAGTTCTCCGCGCCAGAGGCTTGCAGCAAGCAGCAGCGGCGTGGCGGCGGTGAAGTTAAGAAACAGACTGGGAATAGGTGCTACAACATTTTTTGTGTTGGCAATCCAGTAGAGCGCCCACAATAAGGTGCTACCCAGCGCCAGGCTTACCCCGAGCGGATTTGAGAAGCTCAGACTTTGCAGGTCGCCACGGGTCGCGATGATGACGACACCGAAGTAGCTAATAGCAGCAGCCAGTGCATCGTTTCGCTTTAAGGGTTGGCGCAACAAGGGCACCGCCAGCACCGGTAGCACCAGCGCCCACGTGTAGTTCAAGGCCATTGCTTCTTGGGCGAGCAAGAGGTCATAGGCGGCAAACAGCAGCAGATAATACAGGCCGGGGTTCAGAAGGCCGAGCAACAGCGCCCTCGTCAGTGGTGTGGCTTCCAGCTCTCTGAGTTTTTGCCACTCACCGGTGACCAAAAGTACAAGAAGAAGAAAAACCCAAGACACCATGCTAGCCAGCGTGACCAGCCCCAGTGGACTTACCTCGGCGAGAGAAATTTTGAAAGCGGTGGCGACAGTCGACCACAACAAAACCGCGCCAAGACCATTGAGTAGAGCTCGTTGATGAGCGGGGATTACTGCCACCGTGGCCTCGCCAGAATCAGCCCCAAGGCTACGGCGTTCACTCCGTCTGTAGCCGCGCGCTCAGTGTCGCGTATCCACCTCCATTCAACGCATGGGTGAATCCGGCTGACTTGAGTGTTTCCAGCGCAATACCCGAGCGGTTGCCACTGCGGCAGTAGAGCACAATGGACTGGTCTGGCGACAGGTTCAGAGATTTTGTGCCCGCGAGGATATCGTCATGAGGAATATGGATGGCGTTGGGGAGCATACCCGATGCTACCTCCTCCTCGGAACGTACGTCGATAATGAGCGCGCCCTGCTCAATGGCGGTGATAGCTGTCTCAGTGGTCATGTCTGCAGAATCGCACGCGATAAGCACAAGAGAAAGCAATAATATCGGGATTAGTTTCATGCCAGAGGTCCTGTGAAGCATACAAAGGCAATTATGACCTATTACTATGAAACCCGCGCCTGCATTATGCTGAGCATGAGGTAGGAGTTGACTGCCTCTGCTGCAGATTGAATTAAGAGAATAACAAGAGGAGATTCGATGCGATCAGCGGTTTTTATTGCGCTGATGATGACCGTGGGTCAGGCCATGGCGTGGTCGAATCACGCTATGTTGCTATGGCCCGTTGTGAGAGAGTCGTCAACGCTCATGGAAGAGCGGCTCGTTGTTGAGCCTCTTGAGGCCTTTGTGGGAGCCGAGAGCGACGCTATCGCGGACACCTTGGAAGAAGTGGAGCAGTGGTCCATCGAGCACATAGAGGCTTACCCGATTACGCCCGCTGAGCTCAGATTCAAGCCAGCTCAAGAGGAGAGCAGTCTCGGAGATTTTCTCGCCGCGATTCGAGTCAACCCGGACCTCGAATATGGCCTTTTTCGACAGGGGACTATTGACGACCCCGCGAGTGACGAGGCCACGATGGGATGGCGTCAGGTGAGCTTTCTGGGCGTGCAAAATTCGACCCGCGATCTGGTTTACTACCCCTTGAAGCCGGGGGATGTCACAAATCCAGCTCATGTGCTCATCACCGCAAATGACGAGCCCGATCACGGCATGGACGTGGGTTTGTATGCAGACAACGGGACTCCGTTTGGTGAGGTTTATGGATTTGGACTTCAGCCCTTCGGGAATCCCAATCTGGATTACAGCTCACAAGCGCCTTTTCACATGGGCTTTTATCATTTGGATTGGCTCACCAAGCAGGTTGAGTCTGATCTACTGCGAACCCTGCCGGCTTGGAGGATTCGCCTTTATGAGTCACTCGCTGGCCTCGCCTTTAGAACAGGGCATCATTATTGGGGATGGCGATTCATGGGCTGGGCGCTTCACTATATCGGCGACCTGACCCAGCCTTATCACGCCGATCCTTTGCCGGGCGTGAGTCTGATGTCTTCAATTTGGCTGGTGGTACAGGGTAAAACGGCTGATGCTATTCAGCTCGTGTCTAACCGGCATGGCGTTCTTGAATCCTACCAATTGGAACGAACTCAAAAGGCTCAAGCGGCCAAGGACTGGCGGGGGCCACTGCTGTCAGCCTTACATTTCAATAAGGATGCCTGTCTCCATTCCGGCACCGATATTATTGCATTGACGGGAGGCTCCGAAGCTCTTGGACGTCATCTCGATCACACGTTAGCCCAGCACGCACCGCCACGATTTGTCGATGATGCGTCCTTTGAGTGGACCGGTTCCGGGTATGAGGCTGAAGTGGGTCGACTGATCGGAATTTTTGGGGGAGAGCAGGCGCTAGTGTCTCTGGATGAAGAATTGCTAACCCATCTTCATCGTTTCTCTTTTTTTACCAGCGGCTGGGTAAATCAGGCTCTCGCCTTTGAGTCGGGTGCGGCTGGTGGCTGTCCAAAGTAATTGAGTGGGCTTGTCCTGGGTGCGATCGATATCAACATTAACTTGTTCATGAAAGCGAGAAAAAGCATGACAACAAAATGGCTCGGCAATGTCTCGTTACATTGCCTACTATTGGTAGGGCTGGTCAGCACAGTTGCTGCTCAGCCTCAAACAGGACCTACCGTGCCCTCCTTCGGCCCGGTGTTGGCGCCACCACCGGGTTCGTTCAACCTCAATCCCGAGACTCATTACAAGGTGTCAATTGATGTGGGTGAGACTGCTGAATTTCCGGGAGATCAAAGCCGCAAGCTTACGTCTGTAGCTCGCTTTCTCAACATGCATGCGCAGCAGGGCATTCCCGCAGAAAATATAGAATTTGCGGTCATTGTGCACGGCATGGCGGCTAACGACTTGCTTACCGACAAAGCCTATCAGGCACGGTTTAACAGTCCGAATCCGAATACTGCATTACTTAATGAGCTGAACGAGGCAGGGGTGACGGTTTACCTCTGTTCCCAAACAGCGGCGTTTCGGCAAATGACCCCCAGTGAGTTCCGCGAGGATATTGTCATGGCTGTCTCGGCTATGACTACCCACGTTGAGCTTCAGCAGCAGGGATATACCCTAATACCTTTTTAGCGGTCGGCGTACAGATGAGGAAACTGTCTATGAGTGTCAAGAAACAGATGGTAGTCGCCGCTTTTGGTTTATGTCTGGGTTTGAGTGGTTGTTTCGATATTAATCAGACCCTCGAACTCGATGCGGATGGCACTGCCCAGTTTCGTTTCTTGCTGGCCTTTGATGCGGAGTTTCTGGCTTTGGCTGAAGAGCAGGATATGGATACCACTGCGCTGTGTCAGACAGAGGGTTTTCTGGACGCAGTGCCGCCGGGTCTCGAGCGGGAGCAGACTCGGGAGATGGTCGATGACACCTTGATCTGTGGTTACACAGTCAACGGCCCCATAGAGCATTTTCAGAGCCTGTCAGCCGAACTGGTGCGTGAGACTGGCGATGCTGATGTCCTGACCCTTAACTTGCTAGAAAATGATCAAGTCGAAATCACGAGTGTTTATTCCTTTGACGAGGACGAGCTTGATGGATCCGGAGAGAGTGGTCTCGGCACCACGATCAAGCAGATGATTGCCAGCAATTTTGCCGGTCACGTGATCACCTGGTCCCTCCGCGCGCCGAGAATTGTCGAGACAAACGGAGCGCTCTCCTCTGATGGTCAAACCGTCACCTGGGTGGTTCCTTTTGAGGAGGCGATCCTGTCAGGGGGTGATTATCGTTTCTATGTCATTGCCGATTACAGCAAGCAGCCAACCTTGTTCTAATGGCTTCTCCGGTGTTTGAGCTTGATCACCAGCTGTCACGTGCAACCAAAGAGGTGGGCAGCCTAGCGCTGAGTCGCGTGCTTTTTATGAACGATAGCCGCTATCCCTGGTTGGTGTTAGTTCCCCAGCGTCCCGGGATAGTCGAGTGGTCAGATCTTGATATTGAAGATCGCCATCAGCTGCTTGATGAAGCTATCTTTGCCGGAGAGGTTATCGGGCGATTGTGGGACATTGATAAGCTAAACATGGCGACCTTGGGTAATGTTGTGTCACAGCTGCATGTTCACGCGATCGGCCGGCGGCAAACCGATCCAGCTTGGCCGGGACCAGTATGGGGTCACGGTCAGCCAGTGCCCTACGCTGAGGAGGCGTGCACGTCCCTGCTTTCTCTTCTACAAGCCGAGCTGAGTTGCCGATGAAGGCCCTCATTCAACGGGTTAGCTCCGCATCGGTATCAGTTAATGGGGAGGCGGTCGGCGAAATCGGAAGGGGTGTTCTTGTTTTCGTGGGTATCGAAAAGGGGGATACACCTGCTCACGGTAAGCGTATGGCTGAGCGCCTGTTGTCCTATCGGATTTTCTCGGACCCGGAAGGTAAAATGAATCTATCGGTGGCTGATGTCGATGGCGGTCTGCTAATGATTTCTCAGTTCACCTTGGCGGCGGATACCAAAAAAGGCAAGCGTGCTAGCTTTTCCTCCGCGGCGCCTCCGGCTGAAGCAGAGGTGCTTTTCGACACCCTCGTGCAGGAGCTTCGTGGCTGTCACTCACCCATCGCCACGGGGCAGTTTGGTGCAGACATGCAGGTAAGTCTGGTGAACGACGGCCCCGTCACTTTCCTGTTAACGGTGTAAACTGCTCCCCCACAAATTCGTCCTGACTTATGACACAAAGCCCAATAAAAAAGGCGGTGCTGGATACTCTCACCCTCTTTGTTCCCGCCATCCCTTTCGCACTGGTGTTCGGCATTACAGTGAATGAGTCGGGTCTGCCCGCGCTCCTTGGATGGAGCACCTCACCGATCATGTTTAGCGGCGCTGCCCAGATTACGCTAGTCACTCTTATCGGGGAGGGAGCTTCCCTCGCGGCAGCTGCCACGGCGGCGTTGATTGTCGGCGCCCGCCATTTGTTTTACTCAATCACGCTGGCGCCGCGTTTTCAGGATCAGCCGCGCTGGTTTCGATGGGTTGGTTCTTACATGCTCATTGATCAGGTTTTTGCGTTGACGGTTACCTTGGAGAATCGTGATCCGAATTATTTTCGTCGTTATTACCTGACCTCGGGGATTAGTTTCTGGACCCTCTGGATGAGCTTCACCGGACTGGGGTTGTTTATTGGTCCTATTATTCCCGAGAGCTGGGGGCTGGCCTTTGCGACCCCCGTGTTGTTCCTGGGACTGCTGGCCCTCGCCATCGACCGCTGGGAAAAAGTGGTTGTCGCTGTAGTGGCGATGGTGGTCACTCTTGTCCTTGCGGATTTGCCTAATCGATCAGGCATGCTGGTGGCGGCCTTTCTGGCCATCTTGATCGGCCTCATCCTCGAGAGGATTCGCCGATGACCGTATTACTCATAATTTGCTGTGTCGGTCTGTTGGGTTATGGCATGCGCGCCATTTTTATTGTCTCTCTCGCCAAGCTGTCTTTTCCGCCTCTCGCGCTTCGTCTTCTTGAGTATGTGGCGCCTGCCGTGATGGGGGCCTTGGTGATGACCATGCTGACCGGACCCGAGGGTGCCCTCGTGGTGGGGATCCCAGAGTTAGCGGGCCTTGTTCTGGCTGCTGTTGTGGTCGCTCGTACCCGGAATGTATTGGCGGGGTTACTGGCAGCCATGGGTATCTTCTGGCTGCTGAGGCACTTCTTAAGCTAACAGCACTCGTTAAGCTGACAGAATTCGGCACAATTGCTCCTCAAGGGTGCACAAATCCTGCGGTTCCGAGGCATTTTTGTCCTGTGAAATAGCGCAATCGACACCATGAGGTGTTATTTATCACAGGAGACCATCATGAACACCGCATCATCACGTAGACACAAACTGACAGCTGGCCTGCTTATCGGCGCGTTGGGGTTGACGGCGCTGCCCTCGGCTCACGCCATGGAGACCCAAACGAAACAGGAACTGACCGCGATAGGGGCCGTCGCAGTTGCGACCGCAGCGGCGGGCCCCGTCGGCCTGGTGGCAGGTATTTTCGGCGGCAGTTGGCTGGCATCCAAAGTGAAGGATGCGGATGACTATGTTGTGGCCGCAGCAGAACTCCAGGAAGTCGAAACGGCGCTTGCTGCAGCTAATCTTGAGCTGGAGTCGTTGGAGCTGGAGTTGGCCGGGGCCCGTGAGTCACAGCAGCGCTTTGCCCGTATGGCGCTCGATCAACTCCAGTTGGAGATGCTGTTCAAGACCGGTGACAGCGCACTGACATCGGGAGGTATCGATCGGCTGAATATGCTCGCGACATTCCTCGCAAAGAATCCTGATGTCGACGTGGAGATCACCGGTTACGCGGATCCGCGAGGAGGCAGTCAGGCCAACATGGCACTTTCAAAGGCCCGTGCGCAAACCGTGGCAGACCAGCTGTCCACTCAAGGGATTAAGACCTCGAGGCTGCGGGTTGCGGCTCTGGGGGAGAGTGCGTCGCTGGCGGATGAGGGCGATCACGATGCCTATGCCCTGGAGCGACGCGTCCATATTGCGCTGCAGCAGCGCGGTGACGGCAGTCATCTGGCTAGCGTGGCGCTCAACGACGAGTAAAGACTACGGACAGATTGTTCGCGGGCATGTCAATCGTGGCGCGATGCTCCAGTCCGTGCTGCCCGGCCAGTTCTATCACCCTTTCCAAATCACGAACCCCCCACAGGGGGTTCTGATTTTTCAGATGAGTATCGAATGCCTCGTTAGATGGGGCGGTGTGCTGACCACCTTGCTTGTAGGGACCATAGAGATACAGCACGCCGCCAGTGGTGAGTAGCTGTTCAGACCCTCGCAAGAGGCCCTCGCAGCAGACCCATGGAGCGATGTGAATCATGTTGATGTTCACGACGACGTTAATCGCTTGATTGACCGACCAGGGCTGCTGCCACCAGTCTGGCGCGCTTGCGTCTACGCGCACCGGGGCAAGCAGATTATTCGCAGTCGAGGCGTTTCGCCACGCCTCGATGGAAGCCAGATTGTCTTCGTCGATGTCGCTAGGTAACCACTGTCTGGGCGCAAAAAAGGGGGCGAAAAAACTCGCGTGTTGGCCTGTTCCGCTCGATATTTCCAGAATTGCACCATCCTTTGGTAGATGGTGTTGCAGTACCTCCAAAATTGGCGCTTTGTTGCGTTCTGTGGCTGGGGCGTGACGCTGTGTCATGTGTGTCCGGTCTCTGATCAATGGGCAAGGCGTTGGTGTTCTGATGTGGTTAGGTTCTAACGCACCCTGCGGTGACGTTAGCACCCCTCTGATACCTCAGGTAGACTCTCGCTTCTTTTCGTTTCCTGATTTATCGGCCGAGGATTTTTATGAGTAGCGACAGACAATACGACATCGTGGTTTTTGGTGCATCCGGATACACAGGTCGATTGGTGGCTGAGTACCTTGATGAGCGCTACGGAGCTTCTGACTTGACATGGGCAATGGCCGGCCGGTCACTCGAGAAACTGGCGGCGGTGCGCAGTGAAATGGGGATCAGTGACGATGTGCCGATAGTCGCCGTCGATAGCGATGACCCCGGATCGGTCGCCGCGATGGTAGCGTCGACTCGAGTCGTCATCACCACGGTTGGCCCCTATCAACTCTACGGTAACGAACTGGTAAAGCAGTGTGCCGAAGCCGGCACTGATTACGTGGATCTTTCAGGCGAGCCCGGCTGGATGCACGAGACCATCGCGACTTATAGTGCCGCCGCCAAAGCCTCGGGAGCGCGGATCGTGCACTCTTGCGGTTTCGATTCGATTCCCTTTGATCTCGGTATTTTCCACTTGCAGGAACATGCCAAAGCGGTGACGGGCAAGACCGTTAGTCGAGTCAAAGGAAGAGTGAAATCGATGAACGGTGCGTTTTCAGGTGGAACTATCGCGTCCCTGCGGGCAACCATGGCGGCGGCTGCAGAAAACCGAAACCTGATTGGTATTCTTATGAATCCCTTTTCGCTGGCGGAGGGCTTTAACGGCCCTGAGCAGCCTGATGGTAACAAGCTCGTTTATGAAGAGGAGTTAAAAAGCTGGTCCGCCCCTTTTGTCATGGCGCCGATCAATACCAAAAACGTGCATCGATCCAATTTCCTGATGGGGCATCCGTACGGTGAGGATTTCAGCTATGACGAGATGCTGCTGACTGGTGATGGAGACAAAGGTAAGGCGGCTGCTGAATTCGTTGCCGCGGACGATTCTTTGGCAAAGAGTCCGTTAAAGCCTGGTGAGGGGCCCAGCAAAGAAGAGCGGGAAAACGGCAGTTACGAAGCTCTCTTCGTCGCCCAAACTGAATCCGGCGACCTTCTGATGACCAGTGTTTCGGGGGACCGTGACCCGGGCTACGGCTCAACGTCGAAGATGCTGGCAGAGTCGGCCCTTTGTCTTTTGCACAATCCGGATCTTGCCGGCGGCGGTATCTGGACACCAGCGGCTGCCATGGGTCAGGCCTTGATTGACCGGCTTGAAGCCAATGCTGGCCTGTGTTTTAAGGTGGAGTCTCCTTGATTGGTGTCGATGTGATTAAACCAACGTTAAGCCTTGGAACTCTATTTCAGCAGACCACAGCGTGGACTAGGCTCTTTGCTATCAGGACCGGCAAGTGCCTGCTTTGGGCACTGCTGGGCGTTCTTTTTCTGCCCGGCATCGTGATGGCCGATTCCACCTCGGCGCTGTGCGAGATAGAAATGAAGGCCGCCGAAGCTGAAATTCAGCGCTTCCCCTGTACGTTTTCTCAGCGGCAGGGGTATGTCTCCATTGTGGTGGACGACAAAGATGCCTACACCTTGTCACCTGTGGGAGATGCTCCCGGAAATTACCTCGATGCTGATGGCCAGCCCGTTTATCGACAAGCGGGGATGGGGAGCGCGGGTCTCATGTTCCGATTTCCGGACCGCGTGATCCGAGTGATGTGGTCTGTCGAGGACGAGTAACGGTGACGCAGTTTGCTCGGGGTGTCTTTGCAGCCTTTACGCTCGCTGGTGTCGTATCTTTCGCGAACTCGGATATTGAAGCGGTTGCATATCCGGAGACTGTTAAGTCGATCACCGCGGATGCGGACAGATCTGAGAAGCCCGCCCATGGCTGCCACCAGCTGTTTGCTCGGGAAGCCTTTTTATCAGCCAAACCTATCGACCGTGAGTTTGCCCTGCTGACTTGGAACATTGAAAAGGGCCAAGATGCCAGCTGGATTTTTGATCTCACGCATCACCTACTAGAGTCCGATATTCTTTTGTTTCAGGAGGCGGCGCTGGAGGTAGGGCAGGAGCAGCTGTCATTGCCGGCAAAACGAAATTTTGCCCAATATTTTGCCCCGGGTTACCAACAAGGGGAGCGGCGGACGGGCGTAGTCACCGCCAGCCGCTGGCCGGCAGTGGGTGATTGTGCGTTAACCGCACAGGAGCCTTGGCTGGGGACGCCGAAAGCGACCTCGGTTGCGCGATTTCAATTGGCACCCGTGGAGAGTGCTCAACCAGAGCGTGATGACGGACCAAATAGTGAGCAGGGCGTGTTCGTCAATGGGCTTAAAACTGAGTCCCAGACGCTACTTATCGTCAATGTTCATGCGATAAATTTTGCGCTTGGACTGGACGCATACACTGCCCAATTTGAAGCGATCGGGCGTGTCATAAACGATCATCGCGGACCACTGATTGTTGGCGGTGACTTTAATACCTGGAGTAAGCAGCGAACCGAATGGCTAGAAAATTTTCTGGGAAACTTTGGTCTCGCCGGAGTTTCATTCAATCCAGATTACCGGACCGCAATATTTTCTCGGCCACTTGACCATCTCTATGTTCGCGGCCTTGAGGTGCAAGCCTCAAAGGTCCTTGAGGTTGAGACCTCAGACCACAATCCACTTTGGATACGAGCAAAACTACATGACATCTAACGGCAATTTTTGGCGGACCTGCTGGGTCGGCATAGTAGCCATGACCTTATTGGTGTCGTCGGGCTTTGGGGTTGAGCCGGGGGTGGACAGGGAGATAGAGCTGCTGCTGGAGAAGGTGGCTGAAAGCGGCTGTGACTTTGAGCGCAACGGATCGCTTCACAGTTCGACAGATGCGGCGAGCCATTTGGCCCTTAAATATGAACGGGGCGAACGCTACGTCAATACGACGGAAGACTTCATCAGCAGGCTTGCCTCGAAATCCTCCTGGAGTGGCAGGCCCTATTGGGTGATCTGCGAAGGTGAGCGAACGCCCAGCGGTGACTGGCTTGGAGAGCTGCTTGTGGAGGTTAGAGCAGGCCAGTAGAGCGAGCTTTTTTCTGGCCTTGGATGAAGCGCGTGCTGGTTGTTTTTAGTGGCTATTTTGAGCACAAAAGCGTCGCAGAAAGACCCCTTTTTTCTTCCCTTTTCCAACGTTAATCCTTACTTTTCGCCCACGATGACGGCGGAGGTCTTGCCGACCTTCCAAGGCAACGCTCGAGGTCTGACAACAACATAATCGAGAGACTGCAAGGCCATGAACACCACTACCCCCCCAGCAATCACATTAGGGCCCAGAGTCCGCCAATCTCCGTTTTACGATGCCACCCGGGCAGCGGGCGCTACCGCCTTTACGGTCTACAACCACATGTATATGCCCACCAGCTACGGGGACACCGAGGCAGAGTATTGGGCACTCGTTAAGGGAGTCACTTTGTGGGATGTATCTGCCGAGCGGCAGATCGAAATCTCCGGCCCTGACGCGGAAGCCTTCACACAACTCCTTACCCCCAGGGACATTGCGAGCTGCCCCATCGGTCGGGGGCGCTATGTGATTTTTCTGGATGACGATGCAGGTATTGTGAATGATGCCGTCTTGCTCCGTCTGGCCCAGGATAGATTTTGGTTATCCCCCGGTGACGGGGACGTGTTGCTCTGGGCGAAGGCAGTGGCAACCCAAGTGGATATGGACGTACATGTGTCTGAGCCCGACGTCTCGCCCCTCCAGCTGCAGGGACCGTTGGCCGGTAAGGTGGCACAGAAACTATTCGGTGATATCGCATTAGAGATGGGGTACTACCATTTCCACGAGCTGGAGTTGGCGGGAATCCCCGTGGTGTTGAGTCGAACAGGGTGGAGTGGCGAGTTCGGCTACGAGATCTTCTTGCAAGATGGAAGCAGGGGAACAGAATTATGGGATATGTGCATGGCGGCGGGCGCGGAATATGACATCCGACCTGCATGTCCGTCCTTGGTAAGAAGCGTGGAGGGTGGATTACTGTCTTACTTCTCTGACATAGCGCCCACCGATAACCCCTTCACGATTGGCATGGCCCATCTTTTGGATATTGATAAACCCTATCCTTATATCGGCAAGAAGGCGCTGCAAAACATCGCTGCGACAGGACCGACTCGCCGTTTGGTCGGGGCAAACTTTGGCGGAGATCCCGTGCCGGGCAACCCCAAGTTTTGGGATATTCAGGTCGCAGGTGAGAAAGTCGGACATATTACCCGGTGCTGTTACTCCCCTCGGCTAGAGCACAACATAGCGCTCGTTAATCTACCGGTTGACCTGGCGGAGCCAGGGACCGCTATATCTCTCGATATTGGAGGTGAGTGGCGTGAGGCTACCGTATGTGCAATTCCTTGGTTTACCTCGATCAAAAAGCTGCCCCAAGTAGATGGTTGAGCACTGATCTTTTCGCGCCGGCGTAGAGGTTCCGCTATACTCCGGCCTGCCGAGTGGCCGCTGATAAAACGAGTCGGCCAAACAGAAATAGATCAGTTGGACATTGTCATGGATAAGCCCCAGCAACCCCCCTTGCCTTGCAGAGGGTGCACCTCAGACTGCAAAAATCTGCCAACCTGTAAGGGAACACCCTGGCGCGGGCTAGACAAAGTCCCCGGGAAGTAGTGATCTCAAGCAACGTGTCGAATAGAACTGCAGCGGGAGAGGCATTGTGTCTCTGAAGCAGTGCTTCAATACCCAGCAGTTTCGCAAACTTGCCAAGCGCCGGTTACCCGGACCAATCTTCCATTACATTGATGGCGCGGCGGACGATGAAGTCACCTATCGTCGGAACACAGCAGCGTACGATCAGTGTGATCTGGTGCCCAGTGTGCTCGCCGGTGTTGAATCGGTTGACATGAAGACTCGGGTAATGGGCATCGACCTAGACCTGCCACTTTTTCTCTCGCCTACTGCGCTGCAACGCCTTTTTCATCACGACGGAGAGCGGGCAGTTGGACGCGCGGCTGAAGCGCACGGCACGCTATTCGGTATCTCATCCCTAGCTACCGTGGGCATCGAGGAAATAGCGCGAACCATAAAAACCCCAAAAATTTTCCAGCTGTATTACCACAAGGATAAAGACCTGACTTACGGCATGATAGAGCGCTGCAAGCAATCAGGATTCGATGCCCTTGCGTTGACGGTAGACACCATTGTGGGGGGGAACCGAGAGCGCGATTTGGTCACAGGATTTACTTCGCCGCCAAGGCTCACCCCACGTAGCGTGTTGAGTTTTGCGACGCATCCTGCCTGGACAGCTAACTATTTATTCAGAGAGCCCTTTGAGCTTTCAAACCTGAAGGATCACATTCCAGAGGGGTCCAATGTCAGCGTGTCGGTATCCGACTATTTTTCCTCCATGCTCGATCAGTCGATGGACTGGGAGGCGGCAGCTGATATTCGCGAGCGTTGGGGCGGGCCTTTTTGCCTCAAAGGCGTTATGTCGGTTGAGGATGCAAGGCGCGCTGTAGAGATAGGGGCCAGCGCTATTATGGTATCCAATCATGGGGGTAGACAGCTGGACGGGTCCCGCGCCCCTTTCGATCAGCTCGCGGAAATCATCGATGCCGTTGGCAGTGATATTGATGTCATCTGTGATGGAGGTATTCAGCGGGGCACCCATGTTTTGAAGGCCCTTTCTCTCGGCGCCAAAGCTTGTTCTGGAGGTCGTTGGTATTTGTACGCGCTGGCAGCCGCCGGTCAGCAGGGGGTCGAGAAGGCGCTCTCAAATATGCGAGCGGAAATCGAGCGTGACATGAAGTTGATGGGCGCTCGATCAATCACCGATCTGGGTCGCCACAACCTTCGCTGGCGCTAGGCAGTTTTTCATGGGCGTTGAAACTCTTACCTTTTCTAACGGCCCGCTGCGCTTCTCGGCTCAGGCTATGGGTCAGGGTCCAGCGGTGCTTTGTCTGCACGGGTTCCCCGATAATGCCAGCTCCTTCAGACATCAACTTCCCGCCCTTGCAGAGGCGGGATATCGCGCCATAGCGTTGACCTTGCGCGGCTATGAGCCAAGTTCAATCCCAGAGGATGGTGATTATTCGATGGGAGCCTTGGCTGCGGATGTGGTCGCCGTCATCGATCAATTAGAAGAATCGGAGGTACATCTTGTTGGTCACGACTGGGGTGCCGCTATTGCCTATGGCATCGGCGCAAACTATCCAGATCGGCTACGCAGCGTGACCACGATGGCGGTTCCTCATGCGGGGCGTTTTAGCCGACAGGGCATGCGCTACCTGAAACAGCTCCGACTCTCTTGGTACATGGGCTTTTTTCAGCTGAAAGGCTTCTCGGATTACTGGGTGCGAAGAGACACCTTTGCATTTATCAGACGGCTTTGGCGTGACTGGAGCCCTGGTTGGACGCCCGAGGAGGGAGTACTTGAGAGCGTCATCGAGTCGCTGAGTGGGCCGGGGGTATTGCCAGCGGCACTCGGATATTACCGAGCTGGGTTAACGATGTCGGCGCTAACACAACCGGTCGAGGAGGCATTTTTCAAAGTGCTGGTGCCAACCCTTGCGCTATCTGGGGAGCGCGACGGCTGTATTGATTCCACTATCTTTGAAGGGCTCATGCGTGACGAAGATTTCCCCGAAGGACTGCGATTTCAGCGGATTGCCGACGCTGGTCACTTTCCCCACCAAGAGCAACCCGGGGTGATCAATGGATTGATTATCGAATGGATTCGCCAGAATTCGGTATGATTATGTTGGTATCAAGGAGATAACAATAAATGGCCATACTTCTTCGAGCTGTCTTACTGTGTCTGGCATTGTGCTGTCAGCCCGGTCTCGCGGCGTTGCCAGCTGACGTAGAGCAGACCATAGACGCCATCATGCCCGACGTCGTTGCATGGCGTCGTGATTTTCATGAGCACCCCGAGCTCGGCAATCGGGAATTTCGCACCGCTGAGATTATCGCAAACCACCTCCGGGATTTAGGTATGGAGGTTCAAACGGAAGTCGCTCACACCGGCGTTGTCGGTGTCCTTCGCGGAGGCGATGGTCCGGTGGTTGGCCTCAGGGCGGATATGGATGCCTTGCCGGTGACCGAGCTGGTAGATCTTCCCTTTGCCTCGAAGGCGGTGGGGGAGTATCAGGGTAAAGAAGTTGGCGTTATGCACGCGTGTGGCCACGACAATCACGTTGCTATTTTAATGGGGGTGGCCGAAGTCCTCGCTAGCATGGGTGACGAGCTTCCCGGAACCGTGAAGTTCCTTTTTCAGCCTGCCGAGGAGGGCACGCCCGATCAATCAGTCGGTGGCGCCGAGTTAATGCTGCGCGAGGGCGCTTATGATCCGCCCAAGCCTGATGCCGTGTTTGGCTTGCATGTTTTTCCTTATCCGGTGGGCGTTATTGCGACGCGTCCGGGTGGTCTGATGGCGTCCTCTGATTTTTATCGCATAACGGTAAAAGGGAAGCAGACCCACGGCGCAGTGCCTTGGGCGGGCGTCGATCCTATCGTGACTGCCAGTCAGATTGTCCTTGGATTACAAACCATTGTTTCACGTCAGCTGGATGCCACCCTGACGCCGTCGATTGTGACGGTAGGAAAAATTGCAGGCGGTGTCCGCAATAACATCATTCCTGAGTCAGTGGAGATGGTCGGTACGATTCGTACGTTCGATGCAGAAACTCGCCTCGATATTCATGAGCGTGTTCGCCGGACTGCCACCCAGATTGCCGAAGCCGCAGGGGCAACGGCAGAGGTAGAGATCGACCTTGGTTACGGTGTAACCCGCAACGACCCGGATTTGTATAGGCAAATGGCCCCGACACTCGAAGCCGTAGCGGGAGATAACTTTATTGAGGCTCAGCAGACCACAACGGCTGAGGACTTTTCCTACTTTGCCAATGAAGCGCCCGGCCTCTTCTTGTTCCTTGGTGTTGCGCCCGAGGACCCATCACTTGTTTACCCTAATCACTCGCCTCGTTTTTACGCCGATGAGCGGGCCCTTCCTGTAGGTGTTCGAGCCTTGACGGCTCTAACACTGGACTACATGCAGTCAAATCGCTAATTTATTTACCCTAGCAAGTGGGCGGGGCCCACATTCAGATGACACAGGGGATGGCGGTGCAGGATATTTCGGAGTCAATTGATATTTGTGCAAGCTACTATGGCGAGCAGGCTGAAGAGGTGAAGGCCTATTTGCTTGCCGGCCAAAGGCGAGCTCTCAGCCTCGATAACCGCGGTCCGATCCGCTTTGATAGCGACGGACAACTGGATGCCATCATAAGAGAGGCTTATTCACGTTATGGCTTTTATGTTTTTGAGGGCGTGCTGAGTCAGGAAGAACTTACTGACCTTGAGACAGATCTGGCTTCGATGCGGGATCGATTTCCTACAGGACCTGAGAGCGCTGTCGATCGCGCTGGCAGGCCAGCGCTGGGTGCTGACAACAAAGCGCTCACCCTGCTGTGGTCAAAACCTCTCGGCGATCCACTTGGGGGCACTGAACTCGCTAACGGCCGCCATGAGGTAAAGATGTTTGAGCCCGAGGCAGAGGGCGATGCACCTGTCGCCGCTCCGTTCTTGCTTCTTGGGTCGTTGCAGTTTTCGGATGCATGCCTGCGTGCCTATGCCCACCCCGAGTTATTGCGAGTTGCGGAGACAATCAACGGACCTGATTTTGCGCCCTTTAATGAGGCATTGTTTATTAAAGATCCCGGTGTTGGTGCGGCAGTCTCCTGGCATCAGGACGGGGTGACTCACTGGGATAATCCCGATTTTGATGAGGACATTCACGGCTTTAATTTCATGGCCCAGGTGTATGGCAGCACGGCGGTGAATGGTGTGTGGATTCTGCCCGGTAGTCACAAGCTGGGTAAGTTAGACATCAAGGCCTTGGTAAATAAGGCAGGCAGCGAGCGACTTGAGGGGGCCGTGCCCATCGTTTGCAACCCAGGCGATGTCGTTATTTGTAACCGACAACTGCTGCATGGCTCATTCCCCAACTGCGGGCTTGAACCCAGATTGACAGTCAACTTTGGATTTCATCGCCGGTCTTCCGTCTTGGGTGTAAGAGGCGGTGGAGTTCACAGTGATGCTCAGGTGTTTGACGAGGCAATAATCGCACGACGGTCCCGCGCGCTGGGATACGCGATCGATGCCCGTAAAAAACGCTTCTCCGATGAGACGCCCTACAGTTATCAGCCTTTTGTGAGTCAGGGGCTAGAGTATGTGTGGAATGAACAGGCTCGAGCAGACATGAAAGACTATAACTGCGACGATCTGAGTATCTAGGTTTTTTGATCACCCAAGTAGCGGTGCTCTGATTGAGGGACTGTTACCAAATACCAACAGGGTTTGTTTGGCGCTCATCATAAGACGGATAATGAAGTATGACGCTGAAATCTCGCGCCACGCGACAGCCAAGCCGGAAGCCAGGACGAGATCGCTACGAGCAGATTCTCGACGCGGCAGGAAGGCTTATCGTCTCCGAGAATTCACTCGAGGGCTTGACCCTTCAGTCGGTTGCTCACGAAGCGGGGGTGCCCCGGGTTTCTCTCTATTATTTCTTTCCATCCATCACGGATTTGATTGATGCTTTATATCAGCGAGGTGTAGAACGCCTGATGAATGAGGTGAACGCACTGCCTGACTCCAGTGACTGGAGAGAGTTAATGGGGTCGGCCATCGATTCATCGGCATCATTTTTTGGAGTAAACAGACTGGAAATGGTCCTCTCACTGTCTCCCTATTCGGTGCGATTCACCGAGAAAGTCAATCCAGAGATTGGCCGATCCATTCACGCCGCGTTGGTGAAACAAGCCGGGATTGCATCGAATGCTCGAGTTGTTAGGGCGTTCGAGTTGGTGGCCGATATCGCGGACACAATCTGGCGCAGATCATTTATCGAGCACGGCAAGATCACTCCAAGCTATAACAAGCATGTCCATGAGGCCGTGCTCTCGTTTCTAACAGAAGTTCTTGAAGGCCCGAATTCCGCCAGATAGGCAGTGGGCACAGCCTTGGCGCATAGAAAATCACCCGGTGATCAGACCATTCCCTCGATCCTTCATACCTGCTCGAACTGAATTCCTGCGTTCTCCCGAAGCCTATTAATCAGCTGACTTCCCATGGAGGTGGCGGGGGTCCATAGTCCTCCTCCGCAGTCCAGATTATCCTGTGACAGACATACCGCTGATTCGCCTAACATACGCGAAGTGGCACCATAGCCAGGGTCCCGGTCTCCGGAAACTCGCGCCCGGATCGTTTTAGTGCCATCGGCGCTGCACCCATGAAAAAACATTTCAAAATGACCAGAGCGTTGTTCCTCGGGGCTCGGACCCTCGCCAGGTTTGGGCAGAAACCGTCCGGCGAGCTTGCGCACAGGCCCCATGGTCATGAAGACCGGCGTCAGTTTGCTACCGAGCGCAATGCCTTTCGCTTTCTTCTGGCCTCGTTTGTCCTCGCCTGTCAATTGCCGTTCGTCGTAACGGAAGTCTCTGCCATAGGGGTAGTCGGCAAGGGCATTGGAGCGGCGCACGACTCGCGCGTTAACCGACGCCATGACGAAGGGGCTGGTCCATTGCCCGAAGTCGTCGTCAAAAATGGCGCGATTGTCATCGAGGCTATCGAGACCGCTCTGCTCCCCTTGGGGATTAAGGGAGTAGGGATTTTCGAGGTCCTTGCGTATCTTCGGGTCTTTGCTCATCTGTTCCATCATTACCATCATGCTGGCAATAGTGCCGCCGCTGGCGCCGCCCTTGAATTTGCCTACCCGGGCTTTAACGTGATCCGCGTACACCCCGTGAGCATTCAGCATTTGCTGCTGGGTGTAAAACACGCCGAGGTCACTGGGGATCGAGTCGAAACCGCAGGTATGCACAATACGAGCGCCCGACTCACGGGCGAGCTGGTGGTAATCCTGAATTGTTGAAGACATCCACTGAATTTCACCGGTCAGATCGCAATAGTGGGTGCCGGCTTTAGCACATGCCGCGACGAGGGGTGTCCCATAGGAGGCATAAGGTCCCACTGTGGTGCAGATAACCTTGGTGCGGTTGGCTAACGCGGTCATTCCCTCTTGATCATGACTGTCTGCTTGAATGATCGGAATGCTGGGACTGTTGAGCTGGTCGCGGACGTGCTCCAGTTTTTTCAGGTTCCGGCCTGCCATCGCCCAATTTAGGTCACCACCATAGGTATCGAAAAAGTGCCGTGCGACGAGTGAACCAGTGAAGCCAGTGGCGCCCCAAAGAATAATGTCGAACTCCCGCTCTTTATTCATACCAGTGTCCTTTTAAAACACGCTTAGCGTAGTGTGGTGATTGGAGGATAAGCATACTGGGTTTTTTAAACTTGATTTGAGATGGCTCGAGGGGCGGGTTTTTATGATCGAGAGCTTTAGATCTTCATTGTGGGCCCTCTCCGTGCCGTGCATATATACTGGCGGGTAAACGCTACTTTTATCAAACCACTCGTTTGGGAGTCATCGTGCTAAAACTTCACGGATTTGCTGTAAGCAATTACTTCAATATGGTTCGGATGGCTCTCGCTGCCAAGGGTCTCGAATACGAGGTGGTTAAGACC
>Ga0255759_10001707_pt1 | contig 19628 bp, 22 predicted proteins | sample 101ome_20_FD_179959 | JGI IMG/M metagenome (GOLD analysis project Ga0255759, IMG submission 179959) | Coastal salt marsh microbial communities from the Groves Creek Marsh, Skidaway Island, Georgia - 101404AT metaG (version 2) | ecosystem: Environmental > Aquatic > Marine > Intertidal zone >...
TCTCCCATGATTTCTTAAATTCCTTCCGTTCCTCATCAATATGTTCTTTTGCAAACATACGTAGTTTTTTCTCTACGCTGTCCGTGTAAACAAATCGAAATTTCTGTAGGGTTGCCATTGTTGCTTATAAAATTATTTTAATATTATTAATTGTCATTGAATATACGAAGGAAATTATTTCAATTTTTATATCTCTGTATTCGTGAACATAATAAAAATGTAATTGATTCTTATTTTTATCTGTTTGTAGCGTATAATTTTTATACATCAAGAGGAGGAGTAATAACATCGAAATCTGGAATGTCAGAAAGTTTAGGTAAATCTAATATTGGTATCCATTGTTTGTTTCTATAGACATAACCGTGATTCCATGCATTAATAGCAAGAGTATTCTTATAATTTTCAACGCCTTTCATGTCGTTATAAATTCTTTTACAGTTTTCAGCAAACTTGTTGAGTGATTGCCATGATGTTCCATCGATCACATCAACAAATTCTCCTTCAACATACAAACACTTTCTGCTGAATTTCTTATTGACTATCATATTTATACATTCGCCTCCCTTAAACACAAGTTTGGGGGTGCGGGTTGATTTGGGGGTGCGGTTTCGTGTTTGGCTTGACGGTTGATTAGAAGGTTGGCTTGACGGTTGATTAGAAGGTTGGCTTGACGGTTGATTAGAAGGTTGGCTTGACGGTTGATTAGAAGGTTGGCTTGACGGTTGATTAGAAGGTTGGGATGATACTTGCTTGGGAACATAATCATCAATAAACCATCTAAATAAGATATCACTACATTTGTCTCTGTCTTTTTCGTATATTTGGAATTCATTGTTTTTATTCCAGAGTAACCGTATACTTTCTAATAATATAGCCTTTTGTTCGTCTAAATAAATATTATCACTCATGATTTCTTGTCGAAGTTGTCTATCTTCTTACCTGATATAACAACTTCGATTTCAATTTTTTTTATACACCTTCGGACATTTAAGTTCGCACAAAAATACGAATTAAATTATTCAAAGTTTAGGTCTTTTCATACCTTGTGTATATTTTGTTTGTATTTTTGTGCGAACTTAAATGTCCGAATGTATAAAAGCAAAAACAATGAGCAAAAACATTGATTTTTTCCCAGTCTTATTTTATTGGTAGGGTAGAAAAACCATATAATCTATACCATTTTCCTTTTATTTTCTCAAATAACGGGGTAATTACAGTATAATTCTTACAAAAATATTGTGTTATTGATTGTAAATTACAAATCTTACAATTGTAATTATTTGTGAAATATTACTGTATCCAAAAATTACGCTTTTTTTGATTACAGTTGTAATCCTTGTAATAAACACTTGTATAGAATATAAATAGGTTGACAGTTATTGTCGTGTATAGTGGTACTATGTATACGATTATCCCAGAGCAACTACCTCTTCTTACTAACGTTGGTCTTCTTGTGCCCTTGTTTCTTGTAGATACTGTTATTCCACGTTTTTTTTACACCTTGATATGCTGTACGTATCTTGTTTCATTCTTGTTTTGGCAAGATCCCATTGTATTCAGATATTCAATCGTCCATAAAATGCATACTCTTCTTTCTCGGGTTACTATTTCTTCTTTTATTATCTATAAATTCTTCTTTTATACAGCCAATAATGGTTTGTTTTTTTTTCATTTAGCGTGTATGATGTTTTGTTTCTTGTTTAGTCAGTATTATTCTGAACAACAATGGTGTTGTGATTACCATTTATTTTGGCATATGGGTGCCCATTTATTTGCATCGCGTTGTATTTATCTTGCATTGATATAACTACATAAACCTTATTGGTTATTATACTACATAATGTATCTGTTTTTTATCTTATGTGGTATTTCTAGTGTTTTGTGCGCTCCTAATACGGTTTCTGAGTTGGATATTACAAAGTATCTAGGATTATGGTATCAGATGTATGCTGATAAACTGGTGTATAGTTCCTTTGAAAAAGACTCATATTGCGCAACAGCATTGTATGGTGCGTTGGATGATGGACGTATCAGTGTCCATAATTATGCCAAAATTGGTGCCCCGAATGGGACAGATTATCCAATTGATGGATACGCTTATGTAGCCGATCCCAACCATCCCGGACAACTTAAAGTCCATTTTGATTCCAGCCAAGCCGCCCCTTTTGATGCCCCTTATTGGGTCCTTGCACTTGGACCTGTGAATGACCGACAACAATATGATTGGTCCATTGTTAGTGATAATCTTTCCCAGTTTTTATTTATATTGGCCAGAAATGTGTCAATGTTCAATGAAACATATAAGAAAGAAGTATTGAAACTCGTTGATTCCTTGGGATTTTCTGGCAGAAAAAAACCCATTGCCATGTATCAAGGGGACGATTGTATATATCAATCATAAATAATATAGGGAAATTTGCACATATTGTTATTATGCCTGACCGTGTTGCCCAACTTGCGGCTATTCATAGCGATGCCATTACATTATTTGCCAAAAAGAACGCTGATTATGGTGATGCATTTGCCAAATTCGGGGTGGTGGGGGTCCTTATGCGTATTGAAGACAAGATTCAACGTGCTCTTTCGATTACCAAAAACGGGGTTAATTTAGTTAACGATGAACGTTTGGAAGATACCTTGTTGGATTTACATAATTATGCAGCAATGGCCCTTATGCTGATGAAAGAAAAAGATTACCTCAATAAAAATTGAAAAAGTCGTATATTTTTATGTTACTAATATTTTATACTAATGAGTAACATAATTCATATTGATTCCCAAACAAACGAACAGGACACCCCGAAAATAGTCCATCTTGTGTTCCCTTATTCCACTACCAACCATGACCATCCCGATAAGTTTGCAATGTCCTATAATTGTGCCGTGAAAAGTGACTTTATTGGGGCACTATTGGAGACCATTGATGTGATTGAATCTGATAGTGTTTACGAAATTGTTATTCCGCGTAATCTTTACGTAGGAGTACGACACGTAGAGATTAAAAAATTGGTTGAAATTTGGACGACTGCGTGCAATGACCCTGTCAATCATTTACACTATTCAGGTTATTGCTGTAAAGATATAGCACGCCTTTCCCAAGCATTGTGTCTTGATGATTCTATTCCATTGATAAACCGACTTAATAAATTGTATCCTCCTTATCCACCTCCTCCTCTAGGAGATCTATAAGAAAATTCACGTGGGGACCGATAAGAAACCTTTAATGATGGATCTACACAATTGTATTGTAATCTGTCTTTCAAATACGCCGATAAAAATACATTTTGTTCCGTATGCATGACCTGATGAATATTATATAATTTGGAAGCAATAAAAAATAAATTTGTTGCGAAACCAGTAATAGTTTTATCGTCCAAGTAATGTGTATACACCGTATATGCACTATATCCGCTATTTCCTACAAACACCACCATGGCTACTATGGCGGACACCTTATAGATGTAATTTAATTGTAATAATCCTTTCTTTTTTTTGGAAGATAAACATTCCAATTGTTCTTCTATAGACGTGCTGTCAATCGGCATGAACTTGTCAATGGTCAAATATTTCATCAATTTGCTTTCACGTTGAATTTCTATTCCATACACCACCAAGAATGTGACGAAAGTAATTATATTCATCAAAAAATTTCCTAATACAATTGGATTACTGCTTTGTAAATGTGAAAATGATTTACATACTTGGTCTCCGCACTTTTGAGGCACAAAGGCCACTAATAAGGACCCCACCATGATTCGATGTAGTTCTACCACTATGGTAAGTCCTATTTGTAATTCGTTCTTGTCTGTTGTATGTATTGGATTTATTAAAGACCTTTGTGGAATCTCATCCACATGATTATCATAAGATGTTGATATTGATACTTGTTTTCTCATTTACAAATACTATTGGTTTATTTGTAAATCCTTTACATAATGCTTTTTACTTGAAGAATCCAATGGTTCCTCCCGATAAGGTTTTCTTGTAGGAATATAATGTAATTAGTTTTTTATTTAATACAAACTTTCCTGGGATAGGTTTATTGGCTGTTTCTTGGTAGCTTTGTTTTATGTAACCCATTGATTTATATAAATTTTGTGCGGATTCATTTGTGCTTTCTACAAACAAATAAGCATCTTTCTCATCACATTGTTTAATTTCTTTTTCTATTAAGGAGACCAGTTTCTTTCCAATTCCTTTTCTCTGTAATTCGGGAACCACTGCCAAATTACTTATCACAGGACCCATGATTGGAAACCGGTCATAGCCAATGTCTACTAACTGCATATCCACACCAATACTGGCTACTATATTATCATGTTGTTTTGCAACATAAAAAATATTAGGGCGTGTTGTGGCGCTTTCTCCATATCGTATTCGCATATCTTGAGATGTTCTTCGCAATATTTCGTCGTGTTGTCTCGCCGGGAATGATTGATACATATAATTTACAATGAATTCCGATGATTTTGTTAAATCTATCAACGAATTGATTTTGTGGAATTTCACTGAACCCGGTATTTTCATCTAATTTATGTAATTATTTTCTTGTTCGGGATTTTTTCTTTTTTGTTCGTTTCTTTTTTCCTGCTTTCTTTTTTCCTGCTATTTTGGGAGTAATTGATAGGTCCCATTCAGGTATTTTATAGTTGGAATCTAGGTATTCTAGTACGAATTGTTCGTTCAGGTTTGAAAATAAGGTGTTCATTTGTTCTTCTGGTATTGTTTTTTTCTCTTCTTCTGGTATTGTTTTTTTCTCTTCTTCAATTAAGTTGTCAATATAGGTATTGAAGTTGTCTTTGTATTCGGTTATTTTTTCCAGTTCTTTATTGTCATCTATATATTCCTCTTCATACGGATCTGTATATTCTATTGTTTTCATTGAAAATAAATCATTTACGTTTTTTGGTTGTTGATCTGAAATAGGTATTTTCTCAGATACGTAGTCAATAATTGAGGGGTGAATAGGATTGTTAAATACACTATTAGGTGGTAGATTAGCTACTTTGCCACCTAAATTATGAGTAGGTGGTTCTGGTGGTTCTGGTGATCCATGTATTGGTGAATCTGGTTCTGTTGGTTCTGTTGGTTCTGTTGGTTCGTTAATTTCTCTTTGTAGTATTGGTAATGGCCTCACTAATCCATACATTGTCCCTTGAAAAGTTTCAATTTTTTTTTTAAATTCCTCATATCGTGATGCATTTGGTTGTGATAAATATATTCTTGATGTGTTTTTTCCAAGAGGGCATATTTGTGTTATGAATTTATCAATCTTCAGAATTTTTCCATAATTAGTATTACGAAGTAGCCAAGTAATATCATTTATGTATTTATATTTAAGTCTAACGTAATGTGGACTATTATATTCAATTGATAAACGGACAATTAAATTATTCGTCAAATCACCTGTATTAGCATTCTGTATTATGTTTGATTCTTCAATAGTTAATGGTCTAGTTCGTCCAAAATCGATCAAGAATATATCATTCTTTTTATTATCGTCTTTATCAAATATATGCATTACATTTCCCCAATGTAAGTCTTGATGTACATATCCCAATTCTTGTAATAATACAATTGACCACACGGTATTTAATCTTATATTAAGTTTGTCATTAATAGTTATATCTTCTTTTTTTTCAATAACACCTTGGGTTTCTGCGCCTTCTAGAAATTCCATACCTAACATAATTATTCCTTCTCCTCTATGGACGAGGAAATATAAAAATTTGGCAAACCTTAATTGATGATCTTTTTTTACATAATTCAAAATATTTGGTTGGATACAGGATAGTATATGTTTATCTAATTCTTCTTCAAATTTTTTGTTTATTTCCGTTGGTAAATCTAATGGTTGAGGATAATGTCCATCGTTGTCTATTGTTAATAATGCACTTTTGGATATAGTATTTGCTCCAAATATAAATGGAGTGATGCTATTCAATGTCATAAATTTAAAATCTTCGCTTAATGCTGTTCGTATAGCTATATTCGTTTGGATATTCATTTCGTTTCTTATCATATTAGAGGTTTGTAATTCCACTCTGTTTGCGTGATGACCCCCATCCCGCAATGTATATATTTTTTTCTCACCGCTTTGTTCTTTTATTTCAGGACCTTCAAAACTGACAAACCGTTGGCTTTCGTGCTTTATTTTGTCATCTACAATCATTATTTTCACTAAAATGGTCTTGATATGTTGATTTAATGAGTTTAATCGAGTAGATATGAAAGGTGATGAATTCTTGAATTCCTCTTTCAAATCGCATTTCAAAATTAATCCAGAAATTGTATTGTTTGATAAGATACTCCATTCTGACATTCCCAAAAACTTCATAAATGCAGTTTGATACTCCATACCCTTTGCAATAACACCTGCCCCTTTTTGTTTCCGTTTGGGGGTTATTCTTCTTTTTTTGGTTGGCATATATACTATACCTTCAAAATGTTTTATTAAAATAACCATACAAATAACAGGTTATTACATAGTTATATAACTAATCACTAATATGAAAATCAATTATGTTGATGTTTGTTGTGGACTAGCATGGGGAGATGAAGGGAAAGGAAAAGTGGTCTCCCATTTGAGTAATGCGCATCCTTATGATTTTGTTTGTAGATGGGCAGGAGGAGATAATGCCGGACACACTATTTATGTGAATGGTAGAAAATACAAGACGCATTTGATTCCCTCAGGGGTTTTTTATGGAAAACAATCCATTATTGGACCTGGTTGTGTCATTAACAAGGATTCTTTTTATAAAGAGTTGGAGTATTTAAAAGAAAATGGGTTTGATATTACCTTAATCAAGGTCTCCAAGTTCGCCCATGTGGTTACTCCTTTACATATTCAAGAAGACAAGGAAAAGTATAAGGAATCCATCGGCACAACTGCTAAAGGGATTGGACCTTGTTATCGAGACAAGTATGCTAGAACTGGGAAGCGTGTAGTTGATTGTATAGAAGATTTTGCTGACTTCATATGGGACGAACAATTGTATGGAAATGTTTTATGTGAAGGCGCCCAAGGAATCTGGTTGGATATTGATCAAGGTAATTATCCTTATGTTACTAGTAGTTGTACTTTACCTTATTCTGCGTGTAGTCTGGGATTTCCACCACAAAAAATTAGACGCATTTACGGGGCAACTAAAATGTATGATACTCGGTCTGGATTTGACCCTGATTTTCCGGAGACCTTATTCGATGACCCTCAATTAGAAAAAATTGGTGAACTAGGTGGGGAATATGGCACCACCACTGGAAGAAAACGAAAAGTGAATTATCTGAATTTAGACAAGTTGATTAAGGGGGTCTCCATTACAGGAACTACACATTTGATAATATCTAAGGGAGATGTGTTAGAACAAACTCTTTGTTTCAGGACATTATACAAAAATAAATTATTGATGTTTGAGACCTTATTTGAGTTAGAGACCCATGTTAGAGAAACCTTATTAATGGAAGATAATCAATTAATTGATATTATTTTTTCATATACACCAGAAAGGATATAAATATTTTTATACGAACCCTATTAATGGACATTTTTCGTCCTAAAAAACAAGGGCGTAAGTTTATTATAGTGTATAAAGATAGTATACGCGTATTAGAGGATTATATAAGGTCATTGGAATTGATTGATAAAGTCATTGAAATTGACCAATTTGATGGTAGTAAATTTCTTTCGTCAAATGATGTGTATATATTTACCCAAATGTGGCTTCCTCCAACTTCACAAAACAAATTACTAATCAATAATCCACGTTTTATTTTTCTCAATGTGGAAAATTTAACGGAAGAATTACGAAATAACCAAATGAAGGAATTTATCAAGGCAGGTGCTCGTGTTGCTGATTACAGTCAGGCTAATATTGCAATCCTGAATGACTTTATTAAGGAACAATGTCCCACTTATAAATATACCCCCTTATGGATACCATATCAGGCTCATCCCATAGACTTTTGTCAACTCTTTAATGGAGAACGTGAATATGAATATGATATTGGAATGGTGAATGCGATTGTAAAAAAAGACGATTCGGTCAACAGTCATATTGTTTATCGCAGGAATCTATTATGGGAAAAAATAGAAAAATTGCCTTATAAATCCATAAATATAATGGGTTGGAATAAAGAGCGTGACGAGTTGATTCGAAAATGTAAAATTATAGTGAACGTTCATGTCTTTGACTGTTTCAGTATTTTTCAACACATTCGTTGTGACCGTCTTATTTTTGCTAACAAATTAATTGTTTCTGAAAAATCCTTAATTGCTGATCAATTGGACATTAATGGCACGGTTGTATTCAGTGAATATGATAACCTTATTGATACCATCAAGAGTTCCTTGGATTATTTCGATAGTATTCAAAGTTCTTTGGAAAATATTCCAAAACAACCTATTAAAAAGCATAGACAAATACAACTACAACAATCTGTAGATGATATTTGTAAACATATTAAGTAATATTTTGAAAACATATATATTTTTTCTTGAGTAAATCTATATGTTTTGGAACCGATTTTTCAACTATTTAGACTATTTTGTTTTGAGTATAACTGCTCCTTATGCGTTAGATGATGACGAATACTATTATGAACCAAACGACACTTGCCAGCTATAATAAGTCTCTCGATACTACTACTTCTTTCATTACATTTTTCATTACTTGTTTTCTGAATTTGTCTGGATTTTGAAACCCAGCCAGATTAGTAAACAGTTCTACAAATTCGTCGCAATCATCTGTTCCGGGACGATCCCAATTTGGATGAGACTTTTTCCATACAGGCAATGCTTTTTCACTGCGTTTAGCAATATGTTCCACGACATTTAATAATCGGGTTTTTGACCCGTCATCTTTCTGCCAACTATCATGTTCTTTTATATATAATGTTTCTCGTTTTACATCGGTGCAATGCATAGGACGTTCATATGTGTTCAATTCGCGTAACTTATTCACCATAATTTTAGAGATGCCTTCTACAAAACCCAATTTATTGGTCTCCTCTAATTCTTCGATACTAAAGTTTATAGAGTCTATAAATTCTTGTATATTCATTGCGTCTTTACAGTGTTCTGTTAAAAATAGATTCAGACTGACCTTGTTATTACTATTTGTGTTGTGACTATTCACTGTTTTTCCATCTTTGTATATATCCATCATCTGTTTTTGTAGAGATTGGATCTGACCTGCTTGCTCCACCATTAATGATTTAAATTCATTATTCTGTTTTATCAGTTCTACTAACAGCGTTCCATCGGATAACACATTTTCTTTGGTCTCTTCTTGTTCTACCTGTTTGCATCGCTTGGTATGTCTCCATAATCCTGATCTATCATTGAAGTCCCTACCGCATTCACAAGTATAAAGCGCTTTTTGATGTATTTTCGTTGTATTAGCGTTGTTCTTTTTATGTTTTGCTGTCCCTAAATGTCTTGTGTAATCAGATTTCTTTCCAGAAACGAAGTTACAAACTTCGCAAAAATATTTGGCGTTTTTTGGCGTAAAATCTGTTGTCATTTGTTGTATATTTTAGCAACACATTTTACACCCACCCATTTTTCCGCAAAAAAAGTTATGCTGTCAATGTGAAATTACTTTTTTAGCATTTACAGCATAATGCTTTGAGCTGAACTAAGCTAATAAGCTAAACTAAATTTAAAAGTAAAAATTTGAAAATGGACATTTTTGAAAATGTCCAAAATGAAATTTTGCGTTTTAAAATTGAAAACGCTTAATAGCTCACGCTTAGCTATTCCTTGATTTTTGGTATCTATATTATTTTAGAAGTATTACTGATTATCCTATTATTTTTATTAGACTAAAATGATTTATTAATTTATGCTGTCAAGGAGGAGACCCTAGATTAAAAGAATTAAAAATAAGAAACTATCTAAACACTTTTTGTTTATGTATATCATTATGGGTATTTGCCAGAGTTCTATTGAACAACCTATTATTGAAGAAAAGGTAAATGTCCCTGAAAAGGAATCTGAAAATGTCCCTGAAAAGGAATCTGAAAATGTCCCTGAAAAGGAATCTGAAAATGGATTGACACTGACCCATCCTAGTGAAGTGTCACTAGATACCCAAGATTCCCAAGATACTCCCAAAATATTACAACCTCCCACTCCTCCCGACAACACGCCAAAAAAAGACCTACTAGAATTAAATACCCAGAAATTTTGCACGCTAATTAAGACACTCAAAGGTCCTGATGGAAAGCGTAAATATACAGACCTTAAAGATGTTAAGAAACCAGATATGAAAGAAGTGCTAACAGCAATTCGGTCAAGTGGTGCTGAATGGGTTAATTTGAAGATCGAAGACGTAGTCTTCGTTATACGTATGTTAAAATGTACTCAATTGGCAACCGTAGCTAATGGAAATACAGAAGATAATAAAGTATATACTGCTGAAGAAATATATAATAAACATGTAGAGTTAGGTCTTTATAAAGAATAATAAATTTGTATATGGTGTTATCTAATTGTATATCATATGATACTTGAGTTAGCAACGTTGGGTGGACTAATTTTTTACGGAGTATTAATGTTGTTGTCTTGTCAATTATAACTAGTATAGAAATAACCCAGCATACTATATACCAATAAGTGTATACTATGCATAACTTCAATGAAGAACAGCAACATATATACGAACTTGCCCAACAAGGATATAATGTTGTTGTTCAAGCAGTAGCAGGAACAGGAAAAACGACTACTGTATTAGGTATCGCACAAAAAGAACCAACAAAGAAAATATTACAAGTTACTTATAATAAGGCATTACGTAAAGATGTGCAAGATTCAGTAAAAGAACAATCCATAGAGAACGTTGTTATTCATACATTTCATAGTCTTGCCAAATACTACTATTTGGAGTACGGCTATACAGATAAAGAAATTCGCAAAATGTTATTAAAACAACAAAAACCACGAATAGCTATTCAATCGTTTGATATGTTAGTAATTGATGAGACCCAAGACATGACCTTGTTATATTTTCAATTGCTCATTAAATTTTTGATTGACTATAATAAACCTATCCAATTGTTGATATTAGGGGACAAAAAACAAAGTTTATATGAATTCAAAGGTTCAGATGAACGATATTTGACACGAGCAGAAGAAATCTGGTCTCGTTTGCCATATCTAAAGCAACCTTTTAAACATACTGAAATGCATATGTCTTATCGTATTACCAATCAAATGGCCTCGTTTGTAAATAATGTATTGTTAGGAGAACAAAGAATGAATGCTTGTAGAGAAGGACCCAAAGTAGAATACGTAAGGTACAACCAAATGAATGCAACTAATGTGTTAGAATATCAAATCACGAATGCCCTTAAGAATGGGTTGACCCCAGGAGATATATTCATTATAGCAGCTTCTGTGAAAGGAAAAAACCCGGATATTGTCCGAATAGAGAATTTATTAGTGAACAAATTAAATTTACCTTGTCATATTCCTAATCAAGAAAGTGAACAATTGGATCCCAGAGTATCCGACAACAAAATAACATTTGCTACGATGCACGGAGTCAAAGGAAGAGGACGTAAATTTGTATGTTTGTTGGGTTGTGACAATAGTTATTTCATGTTTTATAATAGAAATGGGGACAAATATGAATGCCCGAATACAATCTATGTAGGAGCAACGCGCGGGTCTCAACAACTTATTTTATTCGAAAACTGTGATTCCGAAACATCAAGACCAATGCCTTTTCTACATCAGAGTCATAAACAAATGAAAAACAAAGAATATATGCGATTTCGTGGAGATGAACAATTATTACCACAATTAACAAAGGATCAAGAGAAGAAACTACAACGTATTCCTTTACGTAGAGTGAATGTAACTGATTTAACACGATTTATTTCTGAAGAGACCTTGGATATATTGAGTCCTTTATTGGATTCTATTTATTTCAAGACAGAATTAGATTTACTGCCGTTAGATATACCTACGGTAATGGAATCATCACAAGGAATGTTTGAAGAAGTTAGTGACATTAACGGAATTGCATTACCTGCTTATTATTTCGATAAATTTTTAAACGACGAAGAGACCTTAGAAAGTCAAGGAGACCAACTATTATTCCATATTGATACATTGTTGGACGATAAATCAAATAAAAAACAAATTTTTCTACAAAAACGACAAGATTTACCTGATACATTGACCACTATACAGGACTATTTACTGGCCTGTAATTTGCTTGTTAGTATTCAAGAACAATTAACATTTAAATTGAAACAAATCGACCATTACAATTGGCTTCAAGAGACCATGATTGAACAATGTAAGAAAAGTTTTGATGTTGTATTGAATGATGAATTGTCAGGACATTTGACCCCAGAAATCAATATTGTTGAAGAAGACGAAGAAGATGTTCATGATGACATTAATATGGCCATTAAAGAGAAAATGTCGTTGTCGTATCGAATAAAATTCAAAGGGCGTGTTGATTTGGTGACGGAACGAAGTGTATTTGAATTGAAATGTACTACAGAAACAACCATTGAACATTTTATACAGGTTGCAATCTATGCTTGGTTATGGAAAATGAAACATCGTGGAGACCCTACAGAAGAATCACGTGAATTTAAATTATATAATATGAAACAAAATGAACTATATACATTGAAAGCAACACAAGGACAATTATTTACCATTGTCATTGAATTATTAAAGGCACGAGAAGAAAAACCTAAGAAATTGAGTGACGACGAATTCATTGAAAGAGCCAATTGTGAGATTGAGTTACAACAAATGGCGTCTCAAGATTTACTTGTTACTTAGTTTGTAACGTTTTCTAGTATTGCTTGAAGAACTGATGCTTGCCGTACGTTTACGTTTTCTTGTTTTTGATTTGCTTTTGGATTGAGAACGTTTATTTTGTTTTTTTTGATGACGTATAAGGTCTTTTTTAACTTTACTCAAATCAGTCCCTACTGTTGAAATATCACCACCTTCTTTATCATGTTTTTCTACTGTGATTACTGGCAATTCTGTAATAGTCATAGCATCAAGTTGTTTGGTTAAATCGTTTATATCGGCAGATGTTACTTTTGAACGCCTTTTTTCTAAGAATGAACCAACATGACAAGAAAACTGATGAACAATTGCAATAGTACCTTCTTTGTAATATTCTTTTATATAATCACTTATCATAGTTAAAACCATATCAAGAGACCACGATGAACTAGGACCATATGTATCTTTTGATTTATAGTTTATCAATTCTCCTTTGGGATGTGATGAGGTGTATTCTTTAATACCAGATTTGCTATTATCAACAAAATCATCTAGAAAGTCCAATATCATGTTATTTACCATTGTTCCGGGTTCATTTTTCTGGGGTTGAATAATAGATGAAAAAATATTTCCACTTGGATATCCTATATAATAATTTGTTTTTGGAAATAATTTTTCACTACAAGGGGTAACATAAGGAACAATGTCCTTCACAATAGGAACATATAATAGGTTACCAGGTGGAGTATATTGGATCAATCGTATGTTTTTTGGCACTGTAAACTGTGCTTTAAATTTTTGTTCTTTTGGGTTAAAATAGCGTCCATGACTTAATATACTAAATGATACACATTTTTTATTACTAGATGACATTGTATAAAAAATAGAAAGATTTTATTATGAAGTTATTGAATGTTTAAATTAGGGACTTTTTATTTGTTTTTTTATGAAGGTGGCATTTGAAACCACATTCTGTTTTTTTTTGGCAATACTTACCGTTCTTACATAGTGAACCGCAAACATATTGGTAATGTCCGCAACCAATATGTTTTTTGTTTGAACGCCATAACTCACTGGCCTTGTCAAAATCAATTGTGAAGTCGTAATAAATAGGGTCCATTGTTTATCATTCGATTTACCTATAAATGGATTTCAATTTTACACAATCAATGAATCAATTAATTTGTTGATACGATTGAGGGCGTTGTTATCTACGAAAAACTGACTAATATGTGCTGAGGACTCATTGTTAAACCATATATCTCCAGTGACCATATCAATGCCACGAACACGGTGCTCTAGTTGGAAAATGATTTGATACATTCGGTTAGCAAGATGAAAGTGATTAGTTGGTTTTTCTTTAACTGCCCAACATTGTTTGGTGTCGTTATATTCATACTTGAAATATTCTCGCACAGAAAACGCCAAGTCCATTGGAACTAATTCCAAAAAGTATTCAGTGAAATACAATACTTCTTTAGTATTGGTCAAGTAGTATAAATCATCGCGGATTTGATTAAGATAAGGAGTTTGAGAAGCGGGTAACCATCCTAAAGACCCAAATTCTGGTTCCTTTTTTGGGGTTGTGTATGTATTAACGATTTCGTTTAGCTTGGTGGGTAGTGAGGAAAGAAGTTCCATTGTTGTTGCTTGATTGTTTAGAGTATTAGATACCCTGAGATACACCAAGAAAATTATTTCAATTTTATAGTTTTTTGATGGGTACTCCTTTTTGTTTTACAAAATAGGAAACCAAGTCATCATTTTTATAGTCTAGAATATATTTGATTTGGGAAATACCGGAAGCTAATAACAATCGTGTACATATTAAACAAGGATAATGAGTTATATAAGCAATACACCCATCCGAAGAGACGCCGCGTTTGGCACAATCACATAATGCATTTTGCTCTGCATGAATAGTTGCTTGTTCATGATTGTCCCTCACAATGCTTTTATGAGGGCATCCTGGAAGAAACCCGTTATATCCCTGACTAACAATTCGATTATCTCTAACCAATAAACAACCAACTTGAAGACGTTCACAAGGAGACCTTCGTGAAGTAACTTGAACGATTTCTTTGAAATAAGAATCCCAATCTGGACGTTCCATAATACATAGTATACACGCAAATACTATTTATTTTATTTACAAAATATTAAACTGAGCCAATTTTGCCCGTAATGAATTAGCAGCAGAGACCAGAGTGACGGATTTTCCATGTAAATCATTGCTGTAATCTTGAATACATTGAATGTTTTCGTCATTGGACATTGCAATACTAACACCATACTCACATAAAGTGTTCCAATTATTAATGGTCTCAACTGATTTTTCTATGATATGTTTTTCTTCATCAGACAAAGATGCATTATTCATTGATGGATCATCACTAGGAGTGACAAAATGGTCGATATACTTCATCGCACAGTTTAATTCAGACATAACCCCATCTAATACAACTTTAGTTTCTTGGGCAGACTGTGGAAGCTGTATTGTTGTGGTAGAAAAAATGACTTGTTTGAAACGACCAAAGGTCTCTGATAAATTAACAATGCGTTTTAGCGCAGATAATACTTGTGTTAAAAAATTAACATCAGTAATAACACTTACACTGTTTAATTTTAAGATGAATCCTTCGAATAATTCGCTGAGTTGATCTGCTGCATCGGCAAATTCATTGAACCCATCAATATTAACATCTAGTTCCATTTGTTTTGCATCATTTGCAATTCGGGAAGCAGCCAAAAACAACTCATTATAGTCATCAATCGAACCTTTACCGTGGAAATCAGAGCATTGTAATTGACTTGCATAATCTTTGATTTCATCCAAAAGATTGTTTGTGACGCTGTTTCCAGATGTATCGTCGTAGGTCTCCACAGTTTTATTCAAATCTTGTTCGATTTGAGGGTCATACTTATCGGGTTCTGTGGTCTCAAATGTAGTTTTTACCAATTCATCTCCATCTTCGTCTTTTCCTTCTGCGTGTTCTATTTCATATCCTTCTCCTGTAATGATCGTGTTAGAAAGGTCAGAAACAATAACAGGACTTACAAAGCTTAGGTCAATGGGAGTATTATTACTGGTGTCAACAATTTCGGTGTCGGAATCTGACATAATTATATAAAATTATGAATACTATATAATACTCAAAAATTTTATAATATACAATCTAAAATAAACGCATATCAATTTATAAATTACATTTATAATTATAAATATTCAATATTCATCATTTTGTGATTTTTTTTGTATCACAAAATAAAAACCAAATATAATACTTAATATAATATTGAGACACACCGTCTCATTTGTAATAATACCTTAAAAAAGGTATAATATTGAGACACACCGTCTCATTTGTAATAATACCTTAAAAAAGGTAAATAAACTCAATAATGCAATTCAACCTCAAACACTACACATTGGTTCTTGACATACACTTTTATTATTTCAATAAATTATTCTATAAAACAAACAAAAATGTCATATGATTTAATCTAATCTACTAACTAATTATTTAGTTAGTATTTCGAATATTTTCTTTGTTCTCCTTATTATTCTTACCTATATTAGGGTGTTTTCGTAAACAACCTCGTTTATGAGCGGCTAATGCTTTCAAATTATTTGCATTGTAATTCTTACAAATGTCGCATTTCAATCCATTGGAACGAACGGGAGCGCAATAATATCCAGACAAATAATCTTCCAAAAAAGGGAATTTGATGTCATCTAATTGCTGATTGAGTTTCTTATGTGTATCTTTTAACAAGTCAGAGATGGAAGATTTTTGACTCAAGAATAATTGATACTCGTTATTAATCCTTTCCAAACAGTCTTTCGTGATAGATATTTCCGTGGATTCTTTTTCATTGGTAATTTCATTCCAACGTAACATCAAATGGTCGATCATTTGAAATGCTTGTTCCAATTTATCAGGATTTATAGAAAGGTTATGTAAATAAATGACAAGTTGGTTGTTATGAACGTCTAATTGGTAATCTTTCTTATCAATGAACCCTGATTTATGGGACAAATAAATACCGCAACATCCATACTGTGAAAATTGCTTATGAATAGACAACATCTGGTCTTTTGATACATTATCTTCTTGGTCCAACCAGTGGCAATAAACTGTAGGTTTTCGGAATCGTTTCATGAATATACTTTGTGAATGCTGATCATCTACTTCTCCTTTTTTAATATCAGCAGTAGGAAATAGTTGGGTTAACTGTCTTGTCAATGTGAACTCACTCTCACAATGTAACAATGAAGTATGACCCTGGTTTTGAATCCAATGTTGAAACTGGTTGATTATTGTGTTGTGTTGTGTTGTATCTGAAGAATTGTGTAATTTCTCCAAAAAATTCACTAGTAATACGTTCATGGATTCAAAATCTATATGAGAGTGGTTATTATAAAAATCGCATATAACAGGGTGTGATGTAGTTAATGATGTCATTATAATATAATATTGTATATTATATTATGTATACAGACGCAATATTTAACTATTTTTTAACCAGGGATAAGTTGTTAAGGTCGGTTTCTAGTTGTCAAAGGTAAGTTCACTCATTGTATCCGTAAAAGATGGATAGGAACCACAAGAATTACAAGAAGTTAACACAAATTTTTCAGTGCCATTTAATTGATGAATAGTATGATTTTTCTTTATTAATTCATGACTCAACAATGCATTTTTTTGTTTCAAGAAATGGACAGTGGACGGTTCAGGTGGTTTGTTGGAGGTTAATCGTTCTACTTCTTTTTGTAATTGGTTGGCATGCTGTACCAAATTATTATATTGTTCTTTGAGTTGTTTATTTTCTTGATATAATACGTGTGCTTGTGATTGAATACGAAACATCTATATAATTAGCGTTGTTTTTCTTTTCCACCTATTTTTTTCATTTCTAAACAGAAGTATTGAAATTACAAGCATTACAAATAAACGCAGTTAGTTATAGTTGTAATACAATCCTTATAATTGTAATTACAATAAATAAATTTGTAATTACAGCATATTCGGTGTTTGCGTTTAGAAAGAAAAACCATTTTATTTGTGAAATATATATTATTTCCATAACATATATACGATGTCTACTACTACGACTACGTCTAACGGCTCTGCCGCTCCTTTTCAGCAGTGGCAATCTTTTTACCCCAACGGTGCCAATGGTGCCTATCCTTCTTATGCGTTTGATCCTACCGTCGTTGCAGTAAACGACGCAGAACGCAATTTGACCGCCAAGGTCACCAGTATCTCCAAGGACATTGCTCAAAGTTCTCTTGGTCTTCGTGATGCAATTGAGCGTGGCAATGTTCAGCAAGCTGGAGCCATTGAAAGAACCTCAGGTGCTGCCCAGACTACCATGGAGCGCATTGGTGCCAATGGCCAAAGCGCAACTGAACGTTCTTGTGGTGTTGTAAATGCCGCTGTTGAGCGTAATGGTGGCAGTATTATGACCGCTATTGAGAAGGTTGCTGGTGAACAGCGTCTAACTACCACAGTTACTGATGCAGCCACACGTCAGGCCAACGCTGATAGTGCTCGTGATTTGGCCATTGCTATTGAACGCAATGGGTCTAATGCTGTTCAGGCATCTATGAACCAAGGCGAGACCCTTCTTGGTTCTATCGAACGCAACGCGGGTGAGGCCCGAGTTACCACTGTTACCCAGGGCGGGCAACTCGATGCCAAACTTACCGATGTTCGTCATTCTATTTTAAATAGACAAAATGATAACACTAACCAAGTATTGGCTGCCAATACCCAGAGTGTGAATGTTCTTTCCAAAGCCATTGGAGATTCTGCTATGGAAACCAGAGCAATAGTAGCCAATATAGGTGCAGAGCAGTATAAGCAGGCTCTTGCTAGCAGTGAACATTATTCGAACATGTTATTAGAGCAACAGAAATTAGGTCAGTTCTTAGGTGCCAAATCTGATAGTCAGTTTGCTATGTCTCAACTAGAAATGCAGAAGGTAAAGGCTGACCTTGCTGCTCAGTCCGCCCAGCAATTCTCTATTAACCAACTAGAGAACCAGAAATTAGGTTCCATGATTTCTTCTCAGTTAGCTGAGGCTAAATACGATGCTCTTAAGAACAACAATGATTTGAGCAAGCAGATTGCTGAGTGCTGCTGCGAACTCAAGGAGAAAAACGACAAGTTAGACCGTGATCGTTTACGTGACGAACTCATTAATTCCAACACTGACAAGGCTATTCTTGCCACTCATCCCTATGGTGTAGGACACGGTGTCTACCCTGGTTTTGGTTTCCCTGGTGCTTGGGGGGGATATGGCCACGGTGGATATGGTGGATATGGTCCTGGTGTAGGATACGGAAACAATGTCCACATTCACAGCAGTGAGCGCGAGGATTCCCCTGGTCCTTTCCGCGGTGGTCGTGGTGGACATGGTGGTCCCCCATGAGGGTGTACGGGACCAATTGTATGTATAGTTGATCAAAGTGGTTGTGTAATTGATCCAAGTGGTTGTCCACCACCTTCTTCTTGTCATTTTTGTACATCTCATTATTTTCCGCAATGTATTTGTAAGATAATTGTTGGTCCTACTGGTCCTGCTGGTGAACAAGGAATTCAAGGTTTACCAGGTGCTACAGGTGCTACAGGTGCTACAGGTGCTACAGGTGCTACTGGTCCCAAAGGATGTCGCGGTGCTACTGGTGCTACTGGTTCGACTGGTGCTACTGGTTCGACTGGAGCAACTGGAAGTAAAGGTGCTACAGGGGCTACTGGTGCTACTGGTGAAACTGGTATTCAAGGTGTGCCTGGTCCAACGGGTCCACAAGGTGTAGCAGGACGTGATGGTCAGGATGGTCAGGATGGTCAGGATGGTC
>Ga0255759_10001708_pt1 | contig 19609 bp, 16 predicted proteins | sample 101ome_20_FD_179959 | JGI IMG/M metagenome (GOLD analysis project Ga0255759, IMG submission 179959) | Coastal salt marsh microbial communities from the Groves Creek Marsh, Skidaway Island, Georgia - 101404AT metaG (version 2) | ecosystem: Environmental > Aquatic > Marine > Intertidal zone >...
AATCTGAACACCCGTCGCCTTCAACATCGGTTTCTGTCGTCGAAACCCAACCGACGGGTCCTTTCGGACATGTGTCGAGATGGTCGTACACCGTATCGTTATCGTCGTCAAAGTCCTCGTCTATGTCTCGGCATCCATCGCTATCATGATCTGTTGAAGCCGTGCTTGTCCAGTCCACTTCGCCTTGCTCACAAACATCGAGGTCGTCAGCGATTCCATCGTTATCGTCGTCATCGTCGCAGACATCACCAAACATATCGGAATCGAAATTCGCCTGATTTGGATTGGACACTCTGGGGCAATTATCGATTCCATCGAGAACGCCATCACCATCAAGATCGGTTTCATAATGCCATACCCCACCGTCTTGACCGCCTACAGCAATGATGGAATGGTTGCCGTAAAGGCCCGATTCTTCAAATGAAAAGGCAATCATTGAACCGCCTGATGAGGATGATACCATATCATAGACTCGATCTCGACCATCACTCCCACCAATAAGCGCCCACAACCAACCATCGTCAAAGTCGTATTCAGCGAGGAAAATATCGGTACCAAAGTAACCTGTGTCATCGTCATAATCCACGAGTGTCTCACTACCTAGCGTGAAGGAATACGTGGTTACACCTGCAAAAATTGCGGAACCGGTTGATGTACGGTATGCTGCGCTGAACATATCGTAACCTGCGCCACCCTCAATGTAGAGTCCGTCCCATACCCCGTTGGTTGTAATATCTGCTCGGAAGGCATCGAACCATTGAGTCGTCTCACTGTAATCTTCACCAAACGTTGCATTGCCCTCGATGGTACCAAAGATTTGCACATCCAAACCAGCACCTGCAACGCATCCATTGACCAAATCGTCACCTGTTCCACCTGCTTGTTGCAACCAAACCCAACTGGTTTCATCGTACTTAGCAACAACGATATCGCCGCCACCGTTCGAGTCAACCGTTCCAGTTTCATCAAATGCAAGTTGACCAACGAATGTGAATGTGATGAATGTATCACCAACACTGTTTTGGCAAAAGCTTCCAAACGGTTCAACACCTTCATCCGACATTGCCGTAAATCCTGTTGAGAAGACGCCGTATTCATCAAAGATCATGACTGCAAGGCTTGACTCAGAACCGCCTGCAAAAATTGTCTGGTTCATATCGAGAAGTTCCTTGAACAGGACGCTGATATGGATTTGATCGTACTCATCAACGAACATATCGAAGGTGAGGACCTCTTGTTGATTGGCAATGGAAACAGCCCATTGCCATCCTGTTTCAACATCGTATCGAGCAAGATATGTGTTCCCTTCATCGGAGTCATCGTCTTTGTCCAAGGTCGGCAATGAGCCCAAGGTCATGTTGCATTGAAGCCCAGCGCTACCGAGGCAATAGTTACCTGCAATGATGAAGTCTCCATCGCTCATCAAAGCAAGGGCTTCTACGGAGTCAACACCAATGCTTCCAAAGGATTGACTGAAATTCCATTCATTGGTCTCATTAGAAATAGCAATGAATCCGTCCATGTCATCAAATCCAAGTTGATTCGAATCATGTCCATTATCTCCGATGAGGATTGAAGAGGTGAAACTACCACCTGCAAGAACAGAATTGTTAGCCAATGGTGCGAGTGCATTAATAGAATCTTCACTGAAGCCTCCGGCAGTGACGACCCATCCCAATGGTTCCGTTCCTTCAGAATTGAATTGTGGAGATATTTCTGCATCGAGTGGCCCGATTTGAGCAGTCGGCATCGTTGCAAGAATGAGTGCTAGGACGATGAAGATTGGACGAATCATAACCGTGTGATGAACTGCCACTTCATGAATGTGTTGCGTTGAGGTATATTCACTCCATTTTGACGATTGGTTCAAAGACGGTCGACGTTGAGGTCCAAATATGTCGCAAGGCCGTAAGCCGAATCGTAGCGGTCAAGGGCGGCAACGAAGTCGTCGAAGGTATGGTGGCCCACGCAAGGCGAATATGATTGAGCAATCGAAGAAAGAGCTTCTCGAATACAATCAAAGAGCAAACAATCGGTTTGATTACGAAAAAACCGGAATACAGCCGGTTGGCCTTCCTGACGATACCAGTGGCGCGAAGTCGTTCTCATTTGAATGGAAATGCAATCCAGTCCCTCTTTCTGATGAAGAAAAAATGGCTGATTTTGTTGTTCGAAAGGGAGAATTCGGTTGGCTTGATGATGATCGTGTTGATGAAATCGCAGCCTATGCCGAACCGCTTTCCATCTCCGCTGATCAAGCACTCTCTCTTCGTTCAGCTCTTCTTCAACAGAAAACAGTGTACGGCCATTCAACGATGCGAAATCGAGGACGACAGATTTTCCGAGATTACAAACAAGGAATGTCTGTAGTCGAGTTGTCCAAAAAATATGATTTCCCACCAATGAACATTTTTCGGCAAATCCTTTCTGAGAAAGGATGGTCAAAGTCGAAGATTAAGGAAGCCGTACGCGCACCTTCTCGATTTTCAGAACGAGAACGAAAAGAATTCGAAGCAGCAGAAGAGGCAGACCGTGTCTCAAACGTCGACCAAAGCGAGACACACCTACGAGCGGATGTGTTTGAAAACATCCTCGCAGATTGGTTTGAGGAGCAAGGGGTACGGCTTCGACGTCAACCTGAACTTGTCAAAGAGCAATCCATTGAAATTGGAGGTCCAAAATTGACTCCCGATATTCTCTTCCTTGATCATGTGGAAATCAACGGCCAACCTGTCGCTTGGATCGATGCAAAGCACTTCTACGGTGCTGATGTAGGATTCCAACGCAAAAAGATGCTGAAACAAATGATGCGCTACATCAACGAATGGGGAAGTGGAGCCATCGTATTTCGGCATGGGTTCTCTGAGAATCTGTACATGGCTGGCGTTACCATGTTGGATGCGAGTCCGTTGGACCTATCAGAATTACAGGATCGCCCCTAACCGCTTCGTTGCGCAGCGATTTGTGTAATGATTGAATCCAAATTTAATGAACGAAGTCGTTCAGATACCAGCATTAAATCTTCATCATGAAGTGGCTGATTGACATTTGAAGGGAGAAGAACACAGGATGTTCCAAGCATGCACAAACGCGCTCTCATCTGTGCTTGAAGATTCAATTCATTGATGACAGATTGAACCGATGCGAGCATCGATTGTCTGGAAGGTTCCTCCAACATCTTTGACATTTGACCAAACGTTTGTGATTCTCTCAACAGTTCTGTCCATATTGTCGAGTCCCAATTCTTTGATGCTAAACGGTCAACTGCAGCGTCCCCTGCTCGCGTAATACTCGCCTTCCAGTCCGGATGGTCGATGTATTCCGATGTGTGCTTCGAACCGCTCGATTGCCAGACCAACAGGACTGATGAATCGAGTGCAAAACTGCAGGCAACCCCAGGAGATGGAGGTGAACCAGGGTGTGTTCGGAGTTCAACTCCACCGACATAGAGTGCGAGAACATCTCCCAAGCCCCCAGAATATCTTCGCTCAATATGATGAGCAGCACGGAAATATTGTGCCATTGATCCTTTTTGGGTCATCTCAAAACAAGCCAATGCAAGTGCTGATAATCCTGCTGCGGACATTCCAAACCCTTGACTTAGAGGCAATTCAATGTCGACCTCAATGGCATAATTGGTATCGATTGGAAGAAGGCGAGCTTGCCGCAATTCGTCAATGAGATCGGCATACATCTCATGACTTACGGTTTCATTCGAATCGAACGAATTGATACTGATTTCAGCCATACCTTTCGATTTGACTTCGGGAATGTCTTGATCCCAACCTGCCATTTCTTGGCCTTCTTCGATGATTTCACTACTGCCTGTTTCCTGAATTGAAACTCGAACTCCTTTCTCTAGGGAAAGGCCTGCTCCTCGACTTCCTTGATTTCGGGGAAGAAGTGCATCGTCATGGATTGAGAACAGTAAGGTGATGTGGCCACCAACCTGAACTGTTGCCATAGACAAGCCATCTCACCGAGAATCATCAAGATGGCGGAAGAGCCAGGGGTTGAATCAAGCAAATGCTCGAGCAATATCTTCTCCAAGGTCTGAGAAGCGAGTCTTCAATTCCTCGATGGCACCGTTGAACACTGCTTCTGGAGTAAGTGATCCATCGGTCTCATAGGAGAAGACGAAACTACCGTCAACCTTGTTGAGGACGATGGCGTCATCGAAGTCTGCATCTCGACCAGTACCATGGCCGACTTGGTGAAGTGCCTTCTCAATATCGAGGACCGTTGAAACATCGGTGCACTTCTTGTTGCTGAAGAGTTTTGCATCGATGGAGCGGCCGTCGCTGGTCTTGAGATCAAGATCAAAGAGAACTGAAGCCTTCTTTGGCTTCTTGATTTCAGCCTCGTAGCATGGCTGGAAGGTAACTGCAGATGCAGCAGACCACTTTGCATGATCTCGTCCGCGACCAAGTGTAGCGAATGCAATGAATTCAAGGAATTGGCCTTGAGCAAGGTATGTGATTGGGATGGATTGCATATCTTCACTGATATCGAATGCAGGATCGGAAACATTGGTGAGGTCACCGGCACGAACAACTCGGTACGGCTCGTCACTGTCCGAGGAAGGTCCTTGGACGTTGAGTGTGTACAATACTTGGCACATTGGGCATCCCTTGTCGTCTTCTGCAAGATCCATGCAATTCTCACACGCGTCTGGGAAGACCATGCCTTCATCGGGTTGGGTTGGAATTGGAACCATAGCCAATCGGTGAGCAATGACTTCATCTGGAAGTGCATTGACGGATTCGTAAATCTCACCACGGTTGTTGTCTTGGTTAACACCGAGAGTGAACATGACCTTGCTGATGGCCATCTTTGGCACATCGGACATGATTGCACGTCGAAGTGCGTTCACTTGAGATGCATCAACATCTTCGATGAGAATCTTCATTTTGTTTCCTTTTGGGTACCCTTCAACAGCGCTTGCCTTCATGTTCATTCCTCCAAATCAGACACGTCGTCCACGTCGTCCACCCTTTTTCTTGGTGCCGTCGTGAGCAATTGGTGTAACATCCTCGATTCGAGTGATGGTCATACCTGCACGTGTCAGTGCTCGAATAGCAGCTTGTGCGCCAGGCCCAGTGTTGTTTGACTTGTTGCCTCCAGGTGCACGGTACTTGATGATGAGTTGTGTGAATTCCTTGTCCTTGAGCATGTCAGCGAGACGTTCTGCGGCACGAGTAGCAGCGAATTGGCCACCACTGTCCTTGGACGACTTGACAACCTGTCCACCAGAACAGGTTCCAATGGTTTCAGCACCGGTCAAATCGGTTGCTGTCATGAGGATGTTGTTGTAAGACGAGAAGATGTTAACGATGGCTCGACGTGTCATCAGGCCTCACCTCCATCTTCAGCGCTTGGTGCTGCTGCTGCAGCTTCTGCGACTTCATCAGCGAACGGCTTGGTTGCTTCTGGGTCGACTTCTTCCTCGTCAACTGCGTACTCTGCCATCTCACGGCGTCCGTCAATTGCCTTGCGAATGTCGTGTTCTGGATCGTTGAGATCGCTTGAGGGGTGGTACTGGATGGCTTCTTCCTCGTCACGGTTGACAGGGTAGGAAGGAATGGTTACCTTTTGGTCACCAACACAAATGTGACCATGCGTTACAAGTTGACGTGCTTGCTTAAGTGAACAAGCAAGACCCTTGTAGTAAACTTGCGCTTGGAGTCGTCGATTGAGGATGTCCTCCGCATTGAGAGAGAGAATGTCGTCAAGGGATGCTTCCTTTGTGATGAGGCCCTTGTGGTGGAGGGAACGAAGGAGGTCGTCTTTCTCTCGCATTCCGTGACCTTCGGTGGTGTCGATCATACCGATTAAGCGCATGGCTTGACGTCGATGTCGGCGGAGTTGAGATTTGGCCTTCCAAATCTCACGCATATTCTTCAAGCCATGATTGGCTTGGATGAGGTGCTCTTCTTCAATTCGTGCCTTCTTCCAAGGATGTGGAGGCGTATCGAATTTTGGTCTGGAAAACTTTGGCTCACCCATACTTCATCACCCTCATGCCTTCTTTCGGCTTACACCGAGCGTTAGGCCACCACGGCCATTGCTTCGTCCGCGTTGACCACGGACCTTGTTACCGCTAGCGTGGCGAACACCACGGTAGCACTTCATGGTTCGAAGACGGTTGATGTCTTCTTCGAGTGTAAGTTTGACCTCTTGTCCGGTCAAGTGGATGTCGTTGCCGGTTTCGATATCGGCAGCACGGTTAACCATCCAGTATGGGACATTGTTGACATAATCTTCGATCGCAAGTCGGAGGGTTTCTTGTTGCTCAGGACTGAGGTGGCCAGCCATTCGACCAGGGTCGAATCCAGTTGTCTTGCAGATTTGGATAGCGCTACGTACGCCGATTCCCTTCACCGAGGTCAATGCAGAAGAGAGCGGTTTGAGACCGTCCATATCCGTATCAGCCATTCGGAGAATGTATGAAAAATCGTCGCCGAGTTCATCTTCTTTTCCTTTTGCCATTCTTGTCCACCTAACGTTACGACATGATGTCGAGCAAGTTTCCGACCAACCTCCCCTATATCAAGACCGCGATGCAGGGGTCCGATTTCATACGTCAGAATTCTGTGGATATTGAACACAAAGCAGGAGGTGATTTGTTGCCGTATGTCGCGTCAAAAACGCCTTCCTGCGCCCTTGCCGATGACGAAGTTGTCGATCGATACTTCCTTGTAAACGGGGTTGAAGTTGAGCATCGACGCCGCATCGAATCGTCATCGCCGAAATATCGTTCTCAAGAGCGGTCGCGACAATGGTGTCAATGTTGGCCTCATCAAGGGGCATATCAAGAACATCAACCACCCTTCCAGATGCAACAACAAACGGATGTGAATCGTCCTTGAGTGGTCCGTTGTGATGAATCCTTGGGCGTCTTGGCGACGACTCTGCCCATCGGACATCAGCAGCGCTACTGAGTTGTTCACCAAGCCATGCGTCTGCAAGGCCACTCTCCACGAGAGCTGCATCGAGAATCGTAACCCATTCGTTTCGGCGGGCTGTTCGCAATCCATGGCGTTCCAGTTGAATGGATTCGTGCTGTTCGATGACAGTATCCACGCCACCAAATGTTCGTGAAAGACGAACAAAGCGTTTGCTTACGTTAGGCGTAGCAACACCTCCAAGCCAAAGTTCGAGGCGATCAACACGGCCACCGCCTCGAGACATCCACGTCCATGTTCGTTCGATATCCGGCCAGAACGAATCAACCATCGATTCGACTCCATCTCGGAGTTCTTGCGTCAATCTTGGAGAAAGGTCAAGGACGATACAAGGCCCTCGACTCGTCGTCGTGAGATACGGCTTCCAGGCCCCAAACACGCTCGGAAGATTCGGTTGCATCTCATCCAGATCGTGTGTACGTGAGTTTCGGGGACGCGCCGGGTCGAGCATTAAGACCGCAATGCTGTTGCTTTCCAATCCAAGTTTGGAGGCAACTTCGTCGCTTGCAGTTCCGTCACCCGATAGAACCAATGAACGACGGTGCCAACCTTGGTCAAAAGAGGAATAATGGCGTGCGATTGTATTCAGGTTCAGACAACTCGCAACCGCCCGATCACGGTCCAATTCGATACCTAGAGCTGGTTGTTTCAATCGAGAAGCATAGGCTGCTAGCTGTATACCAGAACCGCATGCGCAATCCAACAACATTCCCTGTGGTAGGTCAAATCCTGCAAGATACTCGGCCCGGGTGATGGCAACCTGCCATGGAGTTGCCAACGGTTTTCCTTCACTCGCATGGAAGAAGGAGAGTTCATTGAACGATGCATCTGGAACGGACTGACCTGTTTCGGCCTGTTCGGATGGTATCAAAACGTCCAAACCTTCCACCTACTGAGCGATGTCGGAGCGAGTGAGGATGCTCTCAAATGGAATCCCTGCCTGAGCAAAGGCTTCAACGCCACCTTCTTCTCGGTCGAGAATGCTGATGACAGCGATAACATCGCAGGTTGTCGTCTCCCGAATTCGTTCAACTGCTTGAATGGAGGATCCTCCAGTCGTCGTCACATCTTCGAGGATAACAATGCTTCCACCAGATGCGATTGACGCCCCTTCAATCCCTGGAGGATTGTTGGTCTTGCGTCCGCCTCGCCCCTTTGGGGATTTACGAACCATGAACCCTTTTCGATGATTTGATTCAGCACCTGTAATGACAATAGCCGTCAATGGAACTGCACCAAGTTCAAGTCCACCCACAAACTCAGGATCGAGTGCATCCAATCGATGGTTGAAGAGATGAGCCAGAAGTTTGGATGATTCGGTGTGCATCATTACAGGCTTCATGTCGAAAAACCATCTCGATTGTCTGCCTGATGCGAGCGTAAAGGCGTCGTCAGAACCACCATCGAGGAAGGCCAGTTCGCGAACGAGTTCGACCAAACGATTCCACTCGGGGAGGGTTTTCAACGATGGATGAACGCTCATGCATCGATGGTGTGGCTCCCAACGCATGAATGTTGGGCTAGCAGGAAGGATAGGGGTTCGCCGATTGCATCATAAAGTCTCGACAACAACATGAGAACAGGGGTCGGTGCTGTATGTCAACGGAAGCATCAACCAATGAACTCAACCCCTTGATTGGCGTCGATGTCCCACGACTGGAAAAGGAGATGGAACGCTACCAGCAACTCCTCGATGAGCATGCCGACCATGCTTACAGGGTGGCTGAAAAAGCGAGGAAACTCGGTCTTGATCCAAAACCATTCGTTGAAATTCCTCGGGCAAACGACCTTGCAGGAAGAACTGAGAAACTTCTGATCGAACATTTGGATTCCTATCCGGTCGCCGATGATATTCGGGCCCTTCTCGCAGAGCATGACCGTGAGACAACGTCCATCATGATGGCCCAACGCGTCGCCAAGGGGTTCAGAGAAAAAGGCTACGACATGGTCAAATCAATCGATGTTGGTCTGCGCGTAGGACTCGCTATTCTGACCGAGGCAGTTCTTGTTGCTCCGCTTGAAGGCATCAGTGAAGTTCGATTGTTGAACAACGTGGACGGTTCGGCATTTGTCTCCGTCCATTTTGCTGGACCAATTCGTGCTGCAGGAGGGACTGCTCAAGCACTTGCCGTTCTCATCGCAGACATGATTCGACGTGAACTCAAAGTTGGACCTTACATCCCAAGTGATGGTGAGGTGGAGCGTGTCAAGGAAGAATTTGGATTGTATCGAGGAAACCTGCAATATCGTCCATCTCCAGCAGAAATTGATGAAATCGTTCGGGCTTGTCCCGTCATGATCAACGGCGAATCGACCGAATCGATTGAATGCGCAGGATATGGTCGCGTTCGAAACATCGACGAAGCTCGTATTCGTGGCGGTGTTCTGCTCGTCATTGGTGAAGGAATGTGTCTGAAAGCTCCGAAGATTCAGAAGCATACGGAACGTCTTAACGTACCAGGGTGGGACTTTATTTCGAAGTTCGCATCCAAGGGGAAGGAAGACAGCGGTGGTTCAGACAAAGAGGCATTCAAGAGCCGCCGTGTCGCTCCAATTGACAAATTCATGAAGGACATTATTGCAGGGCGTCCCATCTTTGGCGGGCCTCAGCAACCGGGTGGATTCCGATTGCGTTACGGACGGGGGCGGCCATCCGGGCTTGCAGCAGCATCTCTCAACCCAGCATCGATGCTCGTGCTTGACGATTTCATCACCATTGGAACGCAAATGAAAATTGAACGTCCGGGCAAAGCATGTGCTGTCACTCCGAGCAATGATTCCGAAGGGCCATGGGTAGTCCTTTCATCTGGTCAATTCTTGCGAATTGATGAAGGTGAAAAATTACGGAAAATCCGCGGTGATATTCGTTCGATATGGGACAATGGAGAGATTGTCATCGGCTATGGAGAATTCATGGAGAACAACAAGAATCTGGTTCCTGCAGGATATACGAGCGATTGGTGGGCAAGCGACCTTCTCGATGCCCTTGAATCGGAGGAGGATGTCAAAGCGTTTGTCAACATCTGCAAGGGACAGGGACAGATTCCCAAGGGAGTTCCAGGAGCATCCGATGTTGAGGACGGTTTTGCTCAATTCCATGTCCGGAGGCGTTGGCATCGTTATCTTTCGAAGCTCACACTTAGTTGGGAACAAGCATCGAGTATTGCTGAGCGATGGCGAACGGCTCTCGCACCTCCGCACAATCCATGGTTCCTCGATTTGCCGATTGAATGGCTTCCTGCACTTTTGGATGCCTTGCCGAATGGCATCATCGAATCATCATCCGATCTCGATGTCGAAGTCAACCATCCCTATCAAGAAGACTCTTGGATACGTTTCAAAGGTGCTGCAAAGGGATGGGATGCGTCTGCAATGGACAACTTGCAACCTGAACAAATCCCTCCACTTAGCGAAATAACGCCCATTGGTCTCGATGTCAAACCTGAGGATCCTGTGTTTGAAGATGCCCTTCCGGAAGGTTGGACCTTCATGCAGCATGGTTTGCTCAAAGGTGCTTTACTCCTTCTCGGAGTATCGCATCACCACGATGGAGAAGACATCGTTGCGACCTGCGGTTGGCAGGCAATGGTCAATGGTTTTGGATACAGCGTTCGTGGAAAGAGTCTGCATCAGAACGTTGATCTCAAATCCCTAACCTTGCAGCGTATCGCTGAATTGCGAAACTGCAACACCGTCCTTCGAAACGAATCCCAACGACTTGGTGAACTGAAGAAGCAAAGGGCAACCGTTCGAATTGCTGCTGAAACTGAAGCACGTCAGAAGGGTCTGGGAATTACAGAAACCGATCAAGTTGGTCAGAAGGCGGCGGATTCAGTTGCGGATCCTGGCCCAGAAAATCCTGCATTGTACTCAACTTCACTACGCATTCACGACGACCATGTGGTCGATGGAATTCTTCCATTGATTCGTGAAATTTCTTCGTTACGATGGGAGCATGCTGCCCCTCAACGAGTCGGTTGCCGAATGGGACGACCAGAGAAATCCGCACCTCGAGAAATGTCCCCACGCTCGCATACCTTGTTCCCTATTGCTCTCGAAGGTGGAAACCAACGCCTCATTGCCAATGCTGCCGGAAAGGGTTCGATCCGTGTTCAAATGGGTAAGCGAATCTGCTCGAAATGTGGGAAAGATTCGCCCTTTATCCAGTGCCACCATCGTATTGTTGATGATGCAGGCATTCCGAAAGTAGGGGAGACGTGTGGTGGGCGGACCGACATGAAAGAGTCGACTGGCAATTCTCGTCGGCGTGGTGAAATGCAAAGCGTGCCAATTGAATCGATTCTCGAGGACGCTCAACTCCGTATCGGAATGGGTCGTTTGCCTTCTCAGGTTAAGTGCGTCAAGGAATTGAAAAGTCGGAATCAGACCCCTGAACCGATTGAAAAAGGCTTGATACGAGCGAAATACGACCTTCCAGTCTTCCGAGATGGGACCATTCGATTCGACATGAGTGATGTCCCTGTCACACATTTTACGCCAAAGGAAATTGATGTTGATTGGAAACGTTTGCATGCCCTTGGCTACACACATGACTGGGAAGGCAACCCATTAGAAAACGATGAGCAAATGCTTGAGTTGTATCCACAAGATTTCATCGTTGCAAAAAATGCAGCAGATTACTTCCTAAGGACTGCTCAATTTGTTGATGAAGTTCTGGTCAAATTTTACGGATTGGAACCCTACTACAATGCAGCCGACAAGAATGACCTCGTTGGACAACTCATCTGCGCTCTTGCCCCACACACGTCAGGTGGCGTTCTGTCTCGGATCATCGGATGGGCTGATTGTTCAGGAGGGTATGCTCATCCTCTGTTCCATGCAGCAAAGCGTCGAAATTGCGATGGCGATGAAGATGCAATCATGCTTTTGATGGATGGTTTGCTAAATTTCAGTCGTGAAATCCTCCCAGCCAACCGCGGTGGACAAATGGATGCTCCTCTCGTATTGACAACACGCCTGAATCCAACCGAGATCGATAAAGAAGCACTCAACGTCGATGCTGCATGGTTTTACGAACGTCAGTTCTACGAGGCTACTCTGGATCAACCACATCCAAAGGACATTGCTAATTCCATGGATTTCGTTGAACGACGTTTGGGGTCTGTCGCTGCAGTCCGTGGTTACGGGTTTACGCATGATTGTGACCGCATTGATGAAGGTCCGGCGCTCTCAGCCTACAAGACACTTGCAACCATGATTGACAAGATGAATGGACAATTGAATCTCTGTCAACGATTGCGAGCTATCGATGCTCGGACCGTAGCATCCTCTGTTATTCGCTCCCACTTCTTACCCGACCTTCGAGGCAATCTCAACGCCTACGGCCGGCAAAAGGTTCGATGCCTCAAATGCGCCCATTCTTATCGCCGAATGCCACTCGCAGGCCAGTGTATTCAACAGCAAAAGGCGGGTGGGCGTGGCCTATCCGCACATGGAGTGGCACGGAATGAGGGGAGTCTTTGCAACGGACGTCTCGCCCTTACCGTTTCTGAAGGAGCTGTTCGCAAATACATCGAAGTGACCAAGCACGTCATGGACACCTATGGCGTAGATACGTACACGCGACAGAACATGGAATGGTTAGCAGGCAGTGTTGAGTCGTTGTTTAACAACGATCGAGCACGACAAATGTCCTTGACCGATTTCCTTTGATTACAATGTAATCGGATCGCGCCAGGGCGAATCATCAAGATCACCGGAAGATTCCACCTCAGGCATTCCAATTCGGGGTTTACGGAACTCCTTGGGTTTGTTTTCCTTCACGTCTGGTTGTACAACTCGCTTAGCAACAAAGGCCCTTACAGTGGATTCAGCAAAGGCAAGTACGACCAAAAGAATCGAAAGCAAGACGTGACCGAGCGTTGAAATGGGAGCGAATGGGGCAACATCGAGATGTTGAATGGCAATGATGTTCTCCTCCGTTGTCGTGTTGAGCGTGTAATCTCCAGGAGGCAATTCTGCATCAAGTGTTGCAACCTCGTTGGTTGAACCGGCCCAATTCAACACAATGTTTCCAGAAGAATCGAGCAGCTTCCAAGAGACGTTGGCCTGTCGAGATGGGTCATCTTGATGGATAAATTCCGAGGTGATCGTAATCGGTAATTCAGCATCACTTCCAAAGACTGCTTGAAGGGAAACTTTTCTTTCTTCTTGGAATTCAAAGCCACGATCATTGAGTTGCTGGGACGCCTCGTTAGTGGAGACGTTCGCCCAGATAATGTTGATGATCAGCAAAGCAACAAGCCATAACGAGAGGTTGATGATTTGGCTCCGCTCCATATGCTCAAATCTCCGATTTACCTTATGAGGTGATGTTCAACACCAAGGCGACGCATTGATTCTTCCATCCAAGCCAATTTTTGCTTCTTTCGCTCTGGATTCGTTGTACCGGACCATGGCCCCACGTAATCGGTTCGGAACCCAACGCATTCTACGCTCTTCAACGAACGACCCATTGCATGAATGAAACACAGAGCACGGTCTCCGTCTGTGAAACCACCAGGATTGTGCATGCCTTCATGGTGAGTTGTAGACTGATGTGTTAGCGTCAGAAATGGAGGTTGTTCAAAGTTCGACCACACTGTGACGAGTTCTTTCCAAACCTCACGATTATCGCCATGAGCATGAAGAACAACGTGAACACCGGAACGTGCTGCACGCTCAAGATGTTCAGCACCGTCCCCATCACTAACGACGCAAAGGACTCTCGAGAGATCATCAAGAGCTCCTACTGCGCCATCCGCAGCGATGAATCCAGCATCCGGATAATCATCGACTGAAATTGTTTCACTTCCTGCTCCAACGACGATCAATCGTTCGATTGAACAGATGGAATGTTTGAGCTCATTCAGCGCCGCTTGACGTGATGCAATGCTCCACGAGACTTGTCCGTATGGCGCCTCGTCCGTGAACTGGTTGCTCATTTCGATGGCTGAAACGTTATCGGCATCAGCGGACCAACCAAAGGCTTGACGCACCTCATCTTGCAATGCGATGAGCCCATCAGGAATGTGATTGAACACATTCACCCCAACCCAAGGACGTTCAAGAAAGGTATGGGTTGTCAGGTTCATATGGTATCGGGTTTGTTCATCAGATGTGCCGAGACCGACCAGTCAACCATCCATCACCGATGAGATTACGCTTGCGCGTTATCCATTTCTGCCTCAGGCAAGTGGTTGGATTCAACAGATGGCTGCAAAGCACAACATTACGCTCGATGATTTGTTAGATGGTGCATTGATGGAACCCGCGCGTAAACGTGCACGGATTCGGTTGGTCGATAGCGTTCAATCCAAAGATGGAGTTGAATTGAGTGGAGGCGACATTCACACTGAAGAAGGGCGATTGGTTGAAGCGTTTTCGTTCTATTATGCCCGCCTCGTCATTTGTGCGTCCGAAGATGAACGCTTGTTGGCTCGATGGGCACAGGCTGAAGCAGCACGTGCTGAACACTTGTTGATCCGAGACAGTCAGAATTTGCTCAACATCGCAAACACATACATCTCCGTTCTCGAACAATCACAGCAAGTTCAATCAAGTCAACGTGGCATGGTTGGAACCGATATCCAATCCTTGCGCCAGTCCCAAGACGGTCTCGAATGGAAACTCAGCCTTGCTGATTTTATCGAAGTATGTCCAAGAATCACTGGAAATCGCTGGCGGTTACCAAACTGCGATGTCGATGCCGGTATGGTACGATTGCACAATGAGCAGAAGTATTCCTCAACAGCAAAACTTGCACGTTTGCTTCGTGAACACATCAAATCCGATGTTGAACGGGAAGGTATTGAGAAAATGGCTGAAGTGACGACCGATCTAGCTGTACGCCTTGCTGAACCCGTTGGCATGGTCAGAAATTTACTCGCTCAGAAGACAAGTGATGCCATTGCACTGGTTGGTGCAGAAGAAGACGACTGGCCACCATGCATGCGAAAAGCGGTAGCCGATTTGTCAGCAGGTGTCAACGTCAACCACTTTGGAAGACTTTTCCTTGCCTCAATGGCTTCGACCTTGGCGTTACCACAGGAATCCTGTGTTGATTTCTTTCGTGGAGCTCCCGATTTTGATGAAGGGACAACAACCTACCAAGTCGGCCACGTTTACCAACACGGCTACACGCCCTCAGGTTGTGGAAAGTTGAAAGTCAATCACAACTGTCCGGTTCTACCTGGCGATGATCGTCTATGCGACCAGCCTTGGCTTGATCATCCTCTCAAGTACATCCGAGCCACACAACGCAGAAAGCATCGTCAGCAACAAGCCGAAGCCCCTCAAGAGATGGTCGAAGAACCCGCTGAAGAAGCAAGAGTTTGAAGTGGAGGAGTGTCTACCACTATACAGGGAGCACCGTGACTCGAATTCTCGTATTGACTGTTGACCGAGACAATGACCTCGGCATCAAGACGTCAATTCGCGGTCCAGTCGTCGGCCGAAGACAGGTTCTCACAGCGGCTCTGAAACTCGGTATTGCTGACCCTGAAGAAAGCGATACTAACGCCATCCTTGGCGCTCTCTCGCAACACGATATCTTGCTAGAAAACGGTGCTGATGAAGACGAAGTTGAGGTCGCTATCCTCACGGGGGATGAGAAGGTTGGTGTTCGCTCTGACCGAGCCATTGCTGCTCAACTCGAAGAGGTCGTATCAGCCTATCAGCCGGATGAAGCCATCCTCATCACCGATGGAGCAGAAGACGAAGCAGTTCTACCAATCATTCAATCTCAAGTTCGAATCGACCACGTCGAGAAAATCATCGTCAAGCAATCGAAGGGTATCGAAGGAACGTACTATTACATCGTCAAGGCCCTAGAAGATCCAAAGTGGCGTGCACGGTTCATGGTTCCACTCGGCCTCGTATTGGCTATTTTTGGATTCGGGATCATGCTACCGAATGAGATTGGTGGCATTGTGATCGGAAGTCTTCCGCTCCTCCTTGGATTGTTCATCTTTGCCAAGGGTGCAGGAATCGAAACGACCGTGAACCGTGTCATCCAAGAGATGCGAGAAAACGCAGATGCGGCGATGTTTTCATCGCTGTTGTGGACTGCAACTGTCTTCAGCGCAATCTTTGCCGGTGCCGAGGGATGGCAGACGTTCGACGATCTTGTTGATACGGAAACAAAGTCCATTCTTTGGATGCAAGTTGCGAATTCATCACTCGCTTGGATTGTTATTGCGTTCTTGACCTCAACCGCTGGATTCATGCTCCTACGTTTGAAGCGGGGAAGTTTCTCAGGCTCACTTATTGTCCTGAGTATCTTTGGCATGGTTGTTTACTCCTTTGTCAATACCTCTCTGCAGATTGCGATCGATATCCTTCAAGGCAACGCCTACGAATTCAACGTTCAGAACATTATCAACACACTCTCCGTTCCATTCGGATGGATTGCAGTCTTGTGGGTCACGATGACCATTGTCAAGGGATTGCGACAGAAGCAGGCTCAATCCGACCGGTACTGGGGCATCTAAGTCGAGCATATCGCACGCAGTTGTCCTCAAACCTCAAATTGAGGAAGCTTAACGCAGATTCATGAGTTCCATCTCCGCTCAAGATCTGCAACGCTTGTCTGGCTTACAAGGGTACGATTTGACCCTTGAAATCGATGCCATGTCACGGAAATACGGCATGACTGCTGATGAGATTGTCGCCATCCTTCGAACTGCGAGTCAAACGCCACAAGCTTCACAACAGCCGTTCGAACCTGTGGCAAGCAAGACTGTTCCTCAACTTCCAAATCAACCTCGACAAATCTCGATGGAAGGATTGCATTTTGATTACGATCCAACCGCTGGAGCGAAAGACAAGCGTGCACAGGTCGATCAAGCCATCATGTGCCCTGGTTGCGGAGTTGCGCTCGGTATTCCAAGCCGAAGACCAATCAAAATCAAGTGTCCACAATGTTTGCATGAAGCTATTTACAATTGATGAGGTCATCACATGAATCGAGCAACCACTCCCCGAATGTGGCCTTATGAGCCATCCAATTCTCCCTTACCACTCCCTCAGCAACCGGTTGTATTCACAGAGCAAGCGCTCCATTGGATTGATCCTCAGCAACTGGGTTCTGAATCGATGTCCTGTGATGATCTCAAATCGTCCGTAGCAGAATGGAAGTCAGAATCTGGACAATCGGTCGCTGCTCTTTTGCAACAAGAAGGAGCGGAGCCAATGAGCGAACGAAGATTGATTCTTCTTCTTGGAGAACTTGCAAACCCTCGCAGACTGGCTGATCTTGAAGCAGGTCCACTTCCCATCATTAATGTCCGAATCGATGACATCTGCCGAACGTGGACAGATACACTCGACCCGAGAATGATGAATCCAGGCGTCCATCACGTCACCGCAGCACGAACACATGGATGGTGGGAAGCAACTCATCTTGGGTTTGCAACAATGCCACAAGTCCGTCGACTCATGGAGCATCTTGAGGATGGCTCCCGAGGGAAGTGGAAACCAGGAAAGTTGGCTGAAGGTCAGTTGCATGTTTTGCATGACCCAACCCTTGCTCCACCGACCATCGATGATTTGGTCTGGGATGGTGAAAGCGAACGTGTCGAGATTGAACGCCCTGCATTCGACGGCCCCGAGTTACCTCTTCATGAAATCTTTACTCCTGTTCACACGCGTCAAGGATGCTACAACCATCGAGGACGATTGGCTCGATGCGTTCATCATTTGCATCGAGCCTTTCACAACAACATCTACCGAAGAGGCTCTGCACGACAATGGAGCGATGTCGTTTCGGTTCAGAAGCGGTAAGAAAAGCCTCATGTGTCTCAAGCGCCTCGCTGTGTTCAGAGGGATTTGATGATCATCGCACCCAGTGTCCTTACCGCCAACTTAGCAGCCCTTGGTTCTGCATGCGATGAAGCCGTTGAAGCAGGACTTGACTGGCTTCATCTCGATGTCATGGATGGGAACTTCGTTCCAAACCTGACCTTCGGCCCTCCCGTCATCAAGCAACTGCGAAAGCACCTCGGAGATGGCCCTATTTTCGATGCGCACCTCATGGTTGAAAATGCTGAGACAATGTACCAAGATTACATCGATGCTGGTTGCAATCACTTGACTGTACACGTTGAAGCCGTCAAGCACCTTCATCGTCTCCTTCATGCAATACGAGAGGGAGGAGCGACAGCAGGTGTCGTTCTCAACCCAGGTACGCCGGTAGAAGCTGCTCTCGAAGTGCTGCCAGATGTTGACCTCGTCCTCATCATGAGCGTAAATCCTGGCTTTGGTGGACAATCGTTCATTCCAACGGTTGAATCAAAGATTCGAACACTTCGAAAGGCCATTGACGAACAAGTCGCTTCAGGTGGGCGAGACGTCCAATTGCAAATCGATGGAGGCGTCAAAGCCCACAACATCGCTATGCTACGAGAATGGGGCGTCACCAATGCTGTCGTCGGATCGGGTTTGTTCAATGCCAACGCTTCCGTTGCTGACAACTTAACAACGCTTCATCAAGCCCTCAATAGCTGAGTGATTTGATGAAGATCCTTCTGGTGACGCTGCTTCACCCGCTGCCAACCAATGCAGCAAGAGGAACCTTTGTTGCCGATCATGCCAAACTGTTACGAGACATGGGCCATGATGTTCGCATCGTCAATCCACTTCCACGACTTCTGAAGTACATGGAACAAAGTCGTTCAACATTAACAGGTGTTGCCAAGGCTCCGAAGTATTTTGATCACAACGAGTTCCAGATTTTTGCACCGCGATATATTGCTTACACAGATCATCCCTACCCTTGGTTAACTTCTCGAAGCATTCGAAATCGGCAACGGTCCATTGAGAAGTGGCTCAGCGGATGGCGTCCAGACCACATCATCGCTCACACGTTATGGCCTGTTGGTGAACTCGCACGTTCCCTCTCAAGGCGGTGGAAGGTGCCTTGGACTGGCGTGGTTCATGGTCATGACGTTGATGTTGGACTAACACATTCAACCACTGGAAAACGAATCAAGGCGCTCATGGAATCCGCTGATTCGGTGGTCTTCGTGAGCGAGCGACTTCGAGGGACAACACAAGATCTTGGTCTTCAAATCAAGAAGGCGTACACCATTGCTTGTCACAGCGAAATGGACGATGAATGGGCACGGCCAATGAAGAAATGGAAAGGCCGTTGGCGTCGAGAAGCCATTGACATTCTTTTCCCAGCCGACCCAAGGCGGCCAGAAAAGAACCACTATCTCGCTCTTCAAACCGGTGAAATCCTCGAACAACGAGGATGGATTGTGGGCATGACTACGCTCAAACAGCAACCTCGCAGTATCGTCTGGGACCGAATGATCGTCGCTGATGTAACCCTCATTACGTCTCATCGGGAGTCAGGACCGTTGGTTGCACGTGAATCCATTCTGTGTGGCACCCCTGTTGTATCAACCAACGTTGGTGATGTTGCGACCTATCTACCAAAGGAATGCGTCATCGATGAGGCGACGCCCGAAGCATTGGCTGATGCATGCGAGGCTGCATTGCAAACCGATTGGACTTCTTCGCCGGTCACTCTGCCTCAGCAATCGTCTGCTGAAACGGTTGGTCAACAATGGTCCGCATTGCTTGAAGGCCTTGAGGAAGAAGAATGAACAAACCAAGGCCCGTCAATGCCCAATAGGATT
>Ga0255759_10001714_pt1 | contig 19578 bp, 19 predicted proteins | sample 101ome_20_FD_179959 | JGI IMG/M metagenome (GOLD analysis project Ga0255759, IMG submission 179959) | Coastal salt marsh microbial communities from the Groves Creek Marsh, Skidaway Island, Georgia - 101404AT metaG (version 2) | ecosystem: Environmental > Aquatic > Marine > Intertidal zone >...
GGTATAAAGTATTTAATAATTTTTTATTTTTGGTTCGGAAAATTTCTCCAACCACCTCGTGCAGAACAGAAATTGCCAATGGGCTATTAAAGTCGTCATTCATAGCATTATAAAACCTATCAGTATAACTATTATTTTCCATATTTATTTTTTGTGGAAAATCAAAATTAAATTTTCTAAAACAAAAATATAACTTATCTAAACCTATTTTAGAGTCAGAAAGTTGACTTATCGTGAAAGTTATAGGACTACGATAATGGGTTTTTATCATAAAATATTTTATAACTTCAGGGTGAAAGCTTTTCAATAGGTCTTTTATTAGAACGGTATTACCAATTGACTTGGACATTTTTTCATTGCCTATTTGCACAAATCCATTGTGTACCCAATAATTTGCAAATTTTTGTTGCGAAAAACTTTCTGACTGCGCAATTTCATTTTCATGATGAGGAAACTGCAGATCTAATCCGCCACCGTGAATATCAAAATTTGAACCAAGATATTTCATTGACATCGCCGAGCATTCAATATGCCAACCAGGTCGCCCGTCACCAAAAGGAGCCTCCCAATAAGGTTCATCTTTTTTTTGTCTTTTCCACAAAACGAAATCATTGTAATTTTTTTTTCCAATATTTTTCTCAACTCTTTTTCCTATCATTAATGACTCGAGGGTTTTACCAGATAGTTGTCCGTAATCATTAAATTTTTCAACTGAAAAATAAACATCTCCATTTTCAGAAATATATGCAATGTTTTTATTTATAAGTTCACTAATTATAGTGATCATTTCATCAATATTTTCAGTAGCTTTTGGCTCAATGTCAGGAGAAGTCAGCAAGAGTTTTTGACTATCATTATGCATGGAAGTTATGAATTTATTTGTCAAATCCGTAAATTCAATTTTTTCATCTAATGATTTTTTGATTATTTTATCGTCGATATCAGTTATATTTCTGACGTATGTGACTTCGTAACCTATTTTTTTTAACCAGTTAACTATCAAGTCAAAAACAATTAAAACTCTTGCATGTCCTATATGACAATAATCATAAACAGTCATGCCACACACATAAATCTTAACTTTGGATTTACTGATACTTTTAAATTCTTCTTTTTTTTTGGTAAATGAATTATAGAGATACAACATTTTAGGGCTACTTTATTTAATTCTTAGATGATCGAATATTTGGTAGAATACACAAATTATAACTTTTTATACAAAAATATTGAAAAATTTTTTTTTAGTTTTAATTCTATTTTTTTCAATTAATGTAGTATTTTCCAACGATATAATTCTACTTATTGATAATGGGCAATTTAAAGCAGCGGAAAAACAAATTACCAGCAAATTGAAATCAGCTCCTAATGATTTGAATACGCTTATTCTCAAAGGAATTTTACTTACAAAATCTGATTCACCCCAAAATGGCTTAAATTTTTTTTTAAATTTAGAAGCTAGGTTTAAAGATACTCCAGAAATTCTCAACAACATTGGTGTTATTTATTCTTTGCTTGGAAATACAAACAAATCAGTTGAGTACTTTGAGAAAGCAATTAAATCCAAACAATTTTCTAATGATGCATTCACAAATTTAAGGAATTCTCTTGCTAAAATTGCTTCTGAAGCTTATAGCAAAGCGTTAAATATTAAAATGGAAAAAAACAAATTAGATCAATTATCTTTTTCGTATGTGTTATCAAGCCAAGAAACTAAAGTAGCAATCGATAAAAATAATACTAAAGAAGAACTTCCTATTGAAAAAAAATTGGTTTCAAAAAAATTAGCACAAGACTTAATAAATAATTGGGTCAGTGCTTGGACAAATAATGATTTTATTTCATACAAAAATAGCTATATTGATGATTTTAAGGGTAGATTTTTATCCCACCAAGATTGGTTAGATAATAGAGAACCCAGGGTCAAATATTCAAAAAGTATAATAATAAAAATTAATAATCTGCAAATCATCGAGCAGAGTGATAACAAATTCAAAGTCAAATTTACACAAGATTATTCCTCTAATGCTATTAAATCAGTAGGAACAAAAACATTAGAATTTACTCGTATTGATAATATCTTTAAAATTAGCGGCGAAATTTTTTCGAAATGATTGTTACCAAATTATTTATTTTTTTCCATTTGTTTACATTCTCTTTATCAGCTTCTGAATTAGAAAATCAATTATTTAGTGCCATAAATGATATTTCGAACAATAAATTAGAGTCAGGAGAATCTAAAATAAAAAGTATTCTCGATCAAAAACCAAATTTTAAACTAGCATTACTAATATACGGTGACTTACAACTTTCTAAAATTAAATCACTTAATAACATTGCTGGGTTAAATAATAGTGATGCTAAAGGATTGATTAATGAATTAAAAATTAGGAAATTAAGAGATAATAAGACCAATAGCACTTATAATCTTATACCCGATTCTCTAATTTATTCATCTAATCCAAATAAAAAATTTATATTTTTAGAAACCGATTCCTCAAGCACTTATTTACTTAACAAGGTTTCTAATCAATTTAGCATTGATAAAAACTTTTATACAACAATAGGTAAAAATGGCCCATTTAAAGAATTTGAAGGTGATAAAAAAACTCCAATAGGAATCTATAAAGTTATTACTAGAATTTCCTCTTCAAAACTACCAGATTTTTATGGTACTGGTGCTCTTCCCATCAATTATCCAAATAATTTTGATAAATTTTCTAGAAGAACAGGAAGTGGTATCTGGTTTCATGGAGTCCCAAAAGAAACATATAGTAGAATTCCTCTAGCAAGTGATGGTTGTATGGTTTTGTCAAATGATGACTTTTTTGAATTAAATAAATTTGTTAGTAGTTTAAATACCACCACCATAATAAGTAAAAAAATAAATTGGGTTACGCCAAAAAAAAATGAAGATGTAAAAAATAAGATTTTAACTAGATTAAACAAATGGAAAGCCACCTGGGAATCTATAGATACAAATACATATTTATCATTTTATTCAAAAAAATTTAAAACAAAAAGATATGATTATGATTCCTGGAAAAGAATGAAATTAAAAGTTAATAATTCAAAAACTTTTATTAATATAAACATAGAGGATATTGAAATTTATAAATATCCTGCTTACCCTAATTTATTTCTTACATACTTTACACAAAATTATAAAAGTAATAATCATGATAGTAGTATGTTAAAAGAAATTCTGTGGGAATTAGAAAATGGTATCCTTAAAATCATCTCTGAAGGAGGAATTACATGAAACACCTAAAAAAATTAATTATTTTATTTTTTTCAATCACTTTTTCATTAAGTATCTTTGCCGCTGATCCAGTTGTTGTATTAAAAACCTCTGAAGGTGACATAAAGATAAAACTTTATCCTGAAAAAGCCCCAATAACAGTAGATAATTTTTTGACTTACGTAAAAAATGGACATTATAATAAAACCATTTTCCATAGAGTTATCGATAGTTTTATGATTCAAGGTGGTGGTTTTACTGAAGATTTTCAACAAAAAGACACATTACTTCCTATCAAAAATGAGGCTGATAATGGTCTTAAAAATAAATTAGGTACTATTGCCATGGCAAGAACTTCAAATCCGCATTCAGCAACTGCTCAATTTTTTATTAATGTTAATGATAACTTTTTTCTTGACTTTAAAAATAAAACAACAAGAGGCTTTGGTTACTGTGTTTTTGGCGAAGTAATTGATGGATTAAATATTGTGCTAGAAATCTCCAAAACTATAACTGGAGCAAATGGTCAATTTAGAGATGTTCCTCAAGATCCTATTTTGATAAATCAAGTAGAGCTAATAAATTAGGGAGTTAATTAATGAATGTTTTTTTCAAAACAACTTTAGGTGATTTTACACTCGAATTAGATAATGAAAAGTGTCCAGCAACAGTAAAAAACTTTTTATACTATGTCGAAAATAAATTTTATATTGATACAATCTTCCACAGAGTGATAAAAGGTTTCATGATTCAAGGTGGAGGCTTTGATGAAAACATGATTGAAAAAAAAACTAATGTACCAATTCAAAATGAAGCGAAAACTGGGGTCTCTAATTTAAAGTACACAATTTCTATGGCAAGAACATCTGAACCACATTCCGCTACCTCACAATTTTTTATAAATAGTGTTGATAACCTTTTTTTAAACTACACTTCAGAATCTCCCCAAGGATATGGTTATTGTGCATTTGGAACTGTTATTAATGATACATCTACAATTGATAAAATTAGCAATGTTGCAACACAAAGTATGTTTCCTCATGATGATGTTCCAGTTGAACCAGTTATAATCCTAGATGCAAATATCCTCTAAAAGCATTTTCATTTCTGATATACATTTAACTCAAAAAAATGAATTAATTAAAAATAGTTTTTTTTCATTTCTTGATAATTTTCCTAATGAAGTCCATAACTTATTTATCGTTGGAGATCTTTTTGATTTATGGATCGGTGATGATGTTAGAAATGAGCTAGTTGAAAACTTACACTCTAAATTAAAAAAAATATCAGCTAATCAAAAAAGAATTTTTTTTTTTCATGGAAATAGAGATTTTTTAATAGGGGAGTCATTTTGCAAAACCTCCAATATAAAATTAATAAATGAACCAACGGTTTTTGATTTTTTTGGTTTTAAAACTCTTGTCCTTCATGGTGACCAGCTTTGTACGGATGATATCGATTACCAAAATTTCTGTAGAATTGTAAGGAATAAGCAGTGGCAAAGAGAATTTTTATCCCTTTCAATTCCTGAAAGATTAAAAATTGCCCAAAATGTTAGAAAAGAAAGTTCTATCTCTCTTGCAAATAAAGATGATTACATTACTGATGTGGCCAATCAAACAGTTTTAGAATATTTTAAGAAATATAAAATATCTCACATGATACATGGGCATACACACCGACCAAAAATACACCTAGTCGAAAATAATTTTTCTAGGTTAGTTATTCCAGATTGGAACAGTAATTACTGGGGGTATATTGCCTCTGGTCAAAATGGATTTAATCACAATTTAATCAGATACACTTAAACCTAAACTTAATTGATTAGCATCATAATCATCATCTGATTGTGAATTTTTCCTTATGGAGTTTACATACTCTAAGTAAGTGCTATCGATATCTTTTGTTATATACTCCCCAGTAAAACAAGATATCTCAAATTTTTCTGGTCCAGATTTTCCACTTTTAGAACATGCTTTGATCAGGTCAGGAAGCGACTGGTAAATAACCAAATCCGCACCAATTTCTTTTGCGATTTGATCATTATTTTTATTATGAGCGATTAACTCAGTAGCAGATGGCATATCAATTCCATAAACGTTTGGATATCTAATTGGAGGAGAAGCAGAAGCAAAATAAACTTTTTTTGCACCAGAATCTCTGGCCATTTGAATAATCTCTTTACTAGTAGTACCTCTCACGATAGAGTCATCGATTAACAAAACATTTTTATCTTTGAACTCTAAAGGAATGGGGTTTAGTTTCTGTCTAACAGACTTTTTTCTAATTTCTTGTCCTGGCATAATAAATGTTCTACCAATATATCTATTTTTAATGAAACCTTCTCTGTAAGGTAAATTTAAAGCTATTGCTAATTCAACTGCGGATGGTCTGCTTGAATCTGGAATTGGAATAATTACATCAATATCTGATTTTTTTATTTTATCTTGAATTTGTTTTGCAAGAAATTTTCCCATTTTTAATCTAGCTTCATAGACAGATACACCATCAATTACCGAATCTGGTCTAGAAAAATATACATACTCAAAAATACAAGGATTTGGTGCGCAATTCTTATTTATTGATTTAAGATTTGTATGAAGTTTATTTGTACTATCGATAAAGATACATTCCCCAGGAGCAACATCTCTTATAACTTCATAGCCAATCGAATCAATAGCTACACTTTCGGAACTGATTATAAATTCCTCAAGCCCGTTGCCTTTTTTTGATCCTAAAATTAAAGGTCTAATACCCCACGGGTCCCTAAACGCGAAAACACCAAAACCAGAAATCATACCCACAACTGAATATCCACCTTTCACCCTTTTAGATAAAGATGCAAAGGACTTAAAGAAAGCTTTGGTATTTAATTCTGAATTTTCAGTATTTTTACTTAATTCATTAGCTAAAATATTCAAGAGTACTTCTGAGTCAGAACTTGTATTTAAATGTCTTCTATCATACTTTAACAATTCTTTTTTTAATTGAAATATATTAGTCAAATTACCATTGTGAGCAATAACAAGCCCATAGGGTGAATTTACATATAGTGGTTGGGATTCTTCATTAGAAAAGGCCGACCCTGCTGTTGGATATCTACAATGCCCAATACCCATACTACCAGGCAAGTTTCTCATGTCTCTAGTTCTAAAAACATCTCTAACAAGTCCAGAACCTTTGCGAATAAAAAATTGATTATCAGAGTTAGTACAAATTCCTGCAGCATCTTGACCTCTGTGTTGCAAAACTAATAAAGCATCATACAAGTTTTGATTTACAAACCCTTGATGACTAGATATTGCAACTACACCGCACATATATTATGGATTTCATTAGAATTTAACATTAATATACTCTAAATAAAGATTAATATTCTCTAAATAAATTAATAGCAATTTATTTAATTTTCCGTCAGGATAAACATCTAAAATTGGAAAACCAAAGAAATATAAAATATACATTAATATTCCTATAATAAGAAGTCCAATAGAAATTCCGAAAAAAAAACCAACTATCCTATCCACTAAAAAAACACCCAAAAAGTTTGGTATTTTTGAAATTAATTTTGAACGAATTATAGAAAACAAATAAAGGGAAATAATAAATAAAATAATCCAAGAAACAATATTTTTCGCTGAACTTGAAATTAAATCAAAGTCAATTAATGTACTAAAATTATGATAAAAATAAAATGAAATTTTTATAGATAAAATAATACTTATTGTTGAAAAAATTTGTTGGATTAATCCCCTTTTAAGACCTAAGAAACCAAAAAAAATTAAAATAACTGAAACACAAACATCAATAATCATTGATTTGAATCAATAATTATTTCGATATTATCAAAATCATTTTTTACAACTTTTGCAACCTTATTTGCTTCATTTATGTTTTGAAATGGACCAAGCCTAACTCTTAATTTTTCACCTTCTAAGGTTTTAATTATCTCGCTTTCAGGACGATATTCTTTCTCTACTAACTTTTTAATCAGTTCTTTTGCATTATCATGATTGGAAAAAGCACCAAGTTGAACAAAAAAACTTGAATTATTAGATAACTTAACTTCCTTTTGTTTTTTTTCATATTCTTTTTTTGCAGAGCTCAGATTTTCTTTAATTTCTGATCCATCAGACATTTCTGGGATTATATAGCTTATATTCTTTTTCTCATAAGTTTTATTTTCAATAATCAATGGTAGAAATAAAATAGCAGATATAACCAAAATTAAGGATCCAACAAATCTTCTACGCGCTTTCTTTAAAAGAATAATTTCATCAAATTTATTTTTTTTATTTTCTTCCATAGTTTAAAAAACGTAAAGTTGCGGAGACTATAATAAATGATCCAAAAACAATATAAATGCTATCAGTTTTCTTAGATAAAGTTAATTCTAGAATATTTTCAAGTGTATGACCATAAGAAATATTTTTATTATTTAAGAGGCTACTAGAAGAATTTTCATTAAATACTAATGATTCATCTTTACTTATAGGTATTTTCCAAAAATCTATGACGGAGTTTAGGGTTGAGAATATTTTTTTGTAATCTTTGTTTTTTTGTATATTAAATATTGCAATAATTTTTTTTTTATATCTTTTCTTTAGTTTTTTAAGTTCTTTTGACAATTGTTGTGCTGCATGATTATTATGGCAAACATCAACATATAATTGAGGAGTATTAATTATTTTTTGAAATCTTCCCCAAAGATCAAAATTTTTTATTGTTTTTTTTAAATCAATAATTTTAAATGGAATTGTTTTTCGCAACAAGAATAGTGATGCAATTGCTACAGCACAATTATGAATTTTAAAATTAGTATTATTTTTCATGAAAGGTAGTTTAAGGTTTACATTGTTCATAATGAAGTTCCAATTCTGTGCATCCATTTCATATGAATAATTCTCTCCATAAACATATAATTTTGCTTCTATTTTTTCTAAATCATTAACTACTTTTTTAGGTACTTTTTTTGATCCAAAAATTACCTTTTGTTTTGGTCTTGCAATGCCAAATTTCTCATATGCTATTTTACTTTTTGTTTTACCTAAAAACTCCTTATGATCATCTCCAATATTTGTTATTACTGAACAATGTGCATCCAAAATATTTACCGAATCCAGTCGGCCTCCTAATCCAACTTCCATTATTATTATTTCACATTTTTTTTTTTTAAAATAAACTAAACTTGCAAGTGTTAAAAATTCAAAGTAAGTTAATTCTATTTCCCCTTTTACTTTATGAATAAAATTTAAGATGCTTAATAAATTTTTGCTATTAATTTCATCCTCATTCACCTTTATTCTTTCATTAATTTTTAGCATATGAGGAGAAGTGAATAATCCGGTTTTATAACCAGATCTAAAATAAATTGAACTAATTAAATTTGATACAGTACCTTTTCCATTCGTTCCACCAACAATTATAATTTTAGTGCGCTTAAAATCTAATTGTAATTTTAGAAAAACAGTGTTTACATTTTCTAAACTATAATTTATGAACTTTTCTTTGTGCTGAATTTTTTTTTCTAGCCAATCTTGAATTTCACAGGACATTTTCTATTTTTTTTGAATAATATCCAAAAGAGAAAAAATTTTTGATTTAAGCTCATGCCTATGTACTACTAAATCAATTAAACCATTTTCAAATAAAAACTCTGATTTTTGGAAATTTTCAGGTAATTTTTCATTAACAGTTTGTTGAATAACTCTGGGACCTGCAAATCCAATCAAAGCCCCAGGCTCTGAAATCACAAAATCACCTATCATAGCGAAACTTGCTGAAACACCACCCATAGTAGGGTCAGTCAATACCGATATAAAGGGTATTTTATTGGATGAAAGTTTTTTAAGCATCGAATTAACTTTAGACATTTGATATAAAGATGTAAGTCCTTCTTGCATTCTTGCACCTCCACTTGCAGAAAAACAAATAAATGGTTTTTTTTCAACATCTGCTTCATTTACAGCTCTGGATAACTTTTCTCCCACAACTGATCCCATAGAACCACCAAAATACTTAAATTCAAAAGCTGCAACAATAACCTCCATGCCATTTAATTTTCCTGTACCTACAATTACAGCTTCTTCTTCTCCACTTTTACTAGACATTTGTTTTATTTTGTCTGAATATTTTTCTTTAGAAGTGAACTTCAAAAAGTCAGTAGGTTGTATGCCTTTAAACTTTTCATTCCATTCATTATCATCGAAAAAATTATTTAATCTATCTCTTGCAGATAATCTATGATGGTGGTCACATGAATTACATACATATGAGTTTTTAATAAAATCAATTTTATATAATACCGTTTCACAATTATCACATTTTTTCCAAATGCCAACTGGAACTCCATTACCGTTTTTCTTCTCTTTTTTTATTTTAGGTGGTAATAATTTTTTAAACCAGTTCATTGTTAATTATCAATAGCAAAACGAAAACTTGAAATTAAATTTTTTATATTATGAATACACTTTTCGGATGAAACGGTATGATACTTTTCTATTTCATTAATAATTTTTGAACCAACTATAACTCCATCAGCTAGAAAAGAAACTTTTTTTGCAACATCAGGTTCATTTATTCCAAAACCCACTCCAACTGGAAGATTTACTAATGATTTAATGCAGTCAATTTTTTCTTTAACTTCATTTATATTGATATTTTTTGATCCTGTAACTCCTTTAAGTGAAACATAATATACGTACCCACTTGCAATATCACTGACCATTTTAATTCTATCGTTTGTTGATGTAGGTGATAATAAAAAAATTAAATCTATGTGATTTTTACTTAATTTTTCTTTTATTTCTGAAGATTCCTCAGGTGGTGAATCAACAATTAAAAGTCCATCAATTTTACAATCAACTAACTTCCCAACAAAATTATCAAATCCGTAAGCCTCAATAGGATTCATATAACCCATGAGGACAATTGGAATATTTGAGTCAAATTCTCTAAACTCATTGACTAGTTTAAATAAAATATTCATGTTAAAACCATTTTTTATGGAGCGTTCATTGGCCTTTTGAATCGAAGGTCCATCGGCCATAGGGTCTGAAAATGGCATTCCGAGTTCGATAACATCAGCACCAGATTGTGATATCGCCTTTAGAATCTCTAGGGAAAGATCGTAATTAGGATCACCAGCTGTAACGAAGGGAATTAACGCTTTCTTTCCGGAAATTTTTAAATTTTCAAAAGTTTTTTTTATTTTCACTTAAATTGTTCTTTATACTTAAAAACAGTATCCATATCTTTATCGCCTCTACCTGAAAGGTTTATAAGAATACTTTTGTTTTTACTTGATTTTGTTGCCAATTCAATGGCATAAGCAATTGCATGAGATGTTTCTAATGCAGGAATAATTCCCTCTAACCTACAAGTTTTTTCAAAAGCATCTAATGCTTGGTCATCATTAATAGAAAAATATTTTGCTTTTCCAGTATCTTTTAAATAAGAATGTTCAGGGCCAACTCCTGGATAATCTAACCCAGCAGATATAGAGTGTGTTTCAACAATCTGACCATCATTATCTTGCAATATATATGTCCTGTTCCCATGTAAAACACCCTTTTTACCTGCGCAAAGTGTAGATGCATGTTTACCAGTATTAATCCCATCACCACCAGCTTCAACTCCAATAAGTTGAACATCTTTATTGTCAATAAATGGGTAGAAAATACCGAGAGCATTCGACCCTCCGCCAACACATGCAACTATAAAATCAGGATACTTCGAGCCTCCAACTTCTTGAAATTGGCTTAAAACTTCTTTACCAACAATGCTATTAAAATCCCTAACAATCATAGGGTATGGGTGCGGTCCTGCTACCGTACCTATGATGTAAAATGTATCATCAACATTTGTAACCCAATCGCGCATTGCCTCGTTTAATGCATCTTTAAGAGTTTTTGATCCACTAGAAACTGGAACAACTTTTGCCCCCAACAACTTCATTCTATCTACGTTCGGTTTTTGACGAACTACATCCTCCTCGCCCATAAAAACAATGCATTCCATGTTATATTTTGCAGCAACAGTAGCTGAAGCGACACCATGTTGTCCTGCTCCAGTTTCAGCAATAATTCTTTTTTTCCCCATATGTTTTGCTAATAATGCTTGACCAACTGTATTGTTTATCTTATGCGCTCCAGTATGATTTAAGTCTTCTCTTTTAAAATAAATTTTTGCACCACCAATTTCATTAGTTAATCTTTCGGCAAAATAAATTGGACTAGGTCTTCCAACGAAATATTTTAATTCTTTTTGAAACTCATTTATAAAACTTTGGTCTTTTCTATAAAAGTTATATGCATCTTTTAATTCATCTAGAGCATGTATGAGAGTTTCAGAAACAAATACACCCCCATAAGCACCAAAATGCCCATGTTGGTCAGGAAAGTTATAGTTTTTATGAAATTCACCTAGTAACACTTTGTACCTCTTTTATTAAATTACTTATACGCATAACATCTTTTATTCCGGGACTTTTTTCAACCCCACTTGCAATATCTATACCCCATGGTCTGACTTTCTCAATAGCAAGGGCAACATTTTTTTCATTCAAACCACCTGCTAAAAAAAATTTAAAAGCAAAATTTTTTGGGATCAAATCCCAATTAAATTTCTCACCAGATCCACCCATATGACTTTTGGAATATGTGTCAAACAGATAAGCATGTAGAAATCTTAAATTACTCATTAATTCAACGTCAAATTTTTTATCAATTCTTTCAGCTTTGAAATAAGCTAATCTAAAGGATTCGCAAAAATCAAATGTCTCGCTACCATGAAACTGCAAAAAATCAGGAGCCAATGCAGAAATGATACTGTCTATGATATCAGATTTTTCATTTACAAATAAAGCTACAATTTTTTGATTTTTCCTTTTTATTTTTTTTATTTTAAGTGCTTCTTCAATTGTTATATATCTAAAACTTTTTTTATAGAAATTCAAACCTATAAAATCAATGTCATAATCTCTAATAGCCTTAAAATTTTCTGAGCAGGTTATACCACAGATTTTTATTTTCATATCATTTAAATATAATTAAAAATAAAATCTTTATTTCCAAAGGGAATTTTCCACTTTGCATCATAATGAACCCCAGACAGATAAAGTCCAGAGGGACTAAATGTAGGCGCGGCCATAGATCTATCTTTACTATTTTTGACATCAATTAGCCAATTTAAAGGCTGTTTACCAGATGCAACGTATATTAATGATCCCATGATATTTCTAATCATATGGTGTAAAAAACTATTAGCAACAAATTTGAAAACATAATATGATTCAGAAATTTTATCAACATTTACCTCAAACATTTCCCTTACAGGACTCTTAGATTGACATTCTGATGATCTAAAACTGGAAAAATCATGTTGTCCTATGAAAATCTTTATCGCCTCTTTTAATTTGTTTTCATCAATCTCTAACCAAGTCCAGCCAACTTTGTTGAAAAATAGACAAGGAGATATCTTTGAACTATAGAGTATGTAATTATACTGCCTTTTCATGGCAGAAAATCTTGCATGGAAGTCTTCACCTACTTTAAAAGCTCCTAGAACTTTAATTGTAGATGGTAAAAAAGTATTAACACCTCTCACCCATGAATTCATTTCTCTTTGTAAATCAGTATCAAAGTGAAAGATTTGCCATGATGCATGGACTCCCGAATCAGTTCTTGATGAAGCAATAATTTTTAAAGGTTGACCAGAAAATTTTTTTATAGCATTTTGAATAACATCTTGTAATGAACACTCAGAAGGTTGATGTTGCCATCCACAAAAATTTGAACCGTCATATTCAACTGAAAAAACGATTCTCATTTTATTTCTTTATCTGTTTACTCAATTCAAATGCTAATTTTCTATATCTTGCACTAGCTCCATTAATTAATTCATTAATTACTTCATTAGCACTACTAAGATTATTCATTTCAATATATGCCTTGGCTAAATCAAGTTTTGACTTCGCCTCTGAATCAGATATTATTTCTTCAGGAGTAAAGCTCTTTTTAACATCAGCGATTTCAATACTGTTTTTATCTAAACTTAAATCAATTTTTGATAGATCAAAGGCAGTTTCATTTGATTGCAAATTTGAAAGATTTGATTTATCAGCACGAATTCTCGAGTCATTTCTGTATGTATTTACTTTTTTTTTTCTAAAAAAGTAAAAAAGCGAAAACAAAATAAAAATAATACAGAAGGAAATTAGAATAATTTGAAACAAATTAATTTTTAAAAGGAAACTAAGGTCTTCTCTAATGTTGCTTTTTAAAACCTTCGACACTAAAAAAGCATTCATATATTCGTCATCCAAAGGTGTAAAAAGAAATTTGTTTAACGAAAATTCATTTTTATCGCTTTCGTCTTGACCATTATTTATTGCACCAGAACTACTTTTTATTAATTGTTTTAATTCATTTATTGTAGCCTCTAATTTTTCAAGTCTTTCATTTGCATCAATAATTTGCTTGTCTTTAATTATAATTTGTTCTTCTAGATAAGTAATTCTTTCTTGAGCTTTAGAATTAATATTTTCACTATCTTCTTCAAGACCTTTGAGCTCTAAGACTTCTTTTTCTGAATTATCAATATTTTCCTGTAATGCCACTTGATCCTTATTTTTATTGAGCCAAGATTTGTTTTGATTTTGTATAATTTCTTTAGCTTCATCAATTGAAAGAACTATCTCTGACAGATTTTTGGGGATAATTAACTGAGCATTTAGCCTTAAATAATTAATATTATTATCAATAAATGCATTTGGGTTTACTCTAAGTAAAACTTCCATAATTTGATCAGCAGTAAGATTTCCACCATCAATTTGTCTTAGAATTTTTGATAGAGTATCGCCTTGATTAACATTTATAGTAAGATCTTTTTCAAAATTAGGTTTCCTGAAACTAGACTTTTCTGATATATCATTTGTAACAACATTAGTTTTTTCACTTTGATTTTTTCTTTTTTTAAATTCATCAACTAATTTTGAAACATAATTTTTTCCATTTTCTGAGTCTAAAAATTTAATAATCTCTCTGGGTGGTATAAATATGGAAAACTTTTTTGTAGTTTGTCCTGAAGCCCAAATAAGTTCAACTAAAATATTCAAAAAAGGGACTGAAATATTTTTTTTTGACGTTATTTTTATATAAGTTTCATTATTAATTGTAGTGATTGTGGGAACAAGATCAACAACATGCGATGAATAAAATAATTTCTGATTAATATATTTTTCTGGGGAAGAAATTCTAGCAACATAAGAACCTTTATCATTTTCATTTTTTATGATTTTAATTAAAAAATTAGCTTTTTGCCCAATGCCACTTAAAACTTCGATATCATCCAATTCTGCAGCTTGGATATTAAAGGAAATCAAAAATATAAAACTAAATTGTAAAAAATTTTTAACTTTTAACACTTACAAACTATCCTTAATTATTAATGCTGTTCTTCGAAGCGGCTCTGCTGCACCCCATAATAATTGATCACCAATAGTAAAAGCAGAATAAATGTTACCTGGCAGATTCAATTTTCTGACTCTGCCTATAAGGATTTGTAATTTCGAACTAACTTTTACAGGATTAAGATTATTTAGTGTATCACTTTTATTATTTGATACTACCTTAACCCAATCGTTAGCATCATCAATTTTTTTATTCAAGACATCTAAATCAACATTTTCTTTTAAAGAAAAAGTTAATGCTTGACTGTGACATCTGAAAACACCAACTCTTGTGCAAATACCATCAAAAAAGATATTTTTATTGTCTAGAATTTTATTAGCCTCTGCTCCACCTTTCCATTCCTCTCTACTCTGTCCATTATCAAGATCAGAATCAATCCATGGAATTAAATTACCGATTAAAGGAATTTGAGTATATTTTGTAGATAAATTTTTATTTGCAAATAAATTATCAATATTATTCAATAAATCATTCGTGTCATCATCAACATTTATTGATGCATCATTACTTAGATCGCCCATCTGCATAAGCAATTCTTTGACACATGAGGCACCTGCTCCTGAAACAGACTGGTAAGTCATTGAAGAAACCCATGATAGTAGATTAGAATCTATTAACCCTTGAATAGCTAAAAGCAGTAAACTTACAGTACAGTTTCCACCGCAAAAAGTTTTTCCATTATTATGAATGTAGTCTGTAATATTTTTTTTGTTTAATGGATCAAGTACAATTATTGAATCTTCATTCATTCTCAAAGCGGAAGCTGCATCCACCCAATAACCAGACCAACCTTTTTTTCTCAAAATAGGATAAACTTTTTTAGTATATTCAGATCCTTGACAACTAATAATAATTTCTTGCGAAAGTAAACAATCTAGATTGTCAGATTTTTCATATTCTAAATTAGGATATTTTGTGGATAATTTCGACTTAAAATTTGAACCACTTAAAAGTGTAATATTGAAAAGACCAAAATCATTGTTTTGATCCATTCTATTGATTAGCACAGACCCAACCATACCTCTCCAACCAACAATACCTAAATTCATAACTTTATCTAATTAAATTTTTAAAATTATCTCTAACTCGGTCACCAATTTCATTAGTTCCAGAAAATTTATCCTCATTTGAAATATCTTTGGTTCGAAATCCTTGGTCTAAAGTTTTTGTGACAGCTAACTCAATCTTTTCTGCTATGGAATTCTGATTGAATGAAAACCTAAACATCATTGCTAAAGATAAAATTGTTGCAAGGGGATTAGCAATATCTTGATTTTTAATATCTGGAGCAGACCCATGAACCGGTTCATATAATCCTTTTCGTTCGGAATTTAAAGATGCAGAGGGAAGCATGCCAATTGAGCCAGTTAACATAGATGCGGCATCAGATAAAATATCTCCAAACATATTACCAGTAAGAATTACGTCAAATTGTTTTGGTTCTTTGATGATTTGCATTGTAGCGTTATCGATATACATATGATTAAGCATCACTTCAGGATATTCCTTTGAAATATCGTTAACCACTTTTCTCCAAAGCACAGAGGTTTCTAGAACATTTGCTTTATCAACAGAACATAATTTTTTTCCTCTTTTTAACGCTTCTTGAAATCCAAGGTGTGCAATTCTTGAGATCTCAGCTTGTGAATAAATCATGGTGTCATAATATGCTATAGATCCGTTAATTTCTTTTTTTCCTTTTGGATTCCCAAAATATATGTCTCCGGTTAATTCACGGAGAATTAGAATATCAAGTTCTTCGACTAGATGTTTTTTCAGAGAAGAGGCTCCAACTAACTCTTTAAATACTAGGGCAGGTCTATAATTGGCAAAAAAGTCAAATTCTTTTCTTATTTTTAAAAGTCCAACCTCAGGCCGAACATCCCTAGGTAAAGCATCATATTCAGGTCCCCCAACAGCACCGAGAAGAATACCATCAGCTTTTTTTGCATTTTCAATTGTATCAGAAGGAAAAGGGTCTTTATATTTATCATATGCAGCTCCACCTATATAACCAGTTTCCAATGAAAAATCAAATAAGTTATTAGACTTTATTTCATCTAAAACTTTTTTAGCCTGATCGATAATTTCAGGACCAATGCCGTCACCAGGAAGTAAAAGAATATTTTTTTTTATATCAGCCATGGGTACTTTTTGTAATATTTTTTTTCGAATTCTTCAATAATATTTGATTTTTGGAGTGTTAGACCTATTTCGTCGAGTCCTTCGATAAGACATTTTTTTTTAAATTTATCAATCTCAAAATCAATAGTAATGTCATCATTAAAAACTTTTTGATCAGTGAGGTTCACGGATAAATATAAATTATTCTCCTTTTTTGTTTTATCAAACAATGTTTCAATTATTTTCTTATCTAAAGTAATCAGAAGCAACCCATTTTTAAAAGAATTACTTGTAAATATGTCAGCAAAACTTGATGATATTATGACTTGAAATCCATAGTCTAACAAAGCCCAAGGCGCATGTTCTCTGGAGGAACCACACCCAAAATTTTCTCTAGCAAGTAGTATCTTACTATCAACATAAATTTTTTTGTTTAGGATGAAGTCATGATTAATTTTTCTGTCTTTTCTTCCACTACCTTCAATGTCTTTATCAAGATATCTCCAGTCATCAAACAAATTGTTACCAAAACCAGTACGTTTAATAGATTTTAAAAATTGTTTTGGGATAATTGCATCAGTATCGACATTAATCATATCCAATGGTGTAACAATAGAATTAAAGCTCTCAAATTTTTTCATAAATTAAAATCTTTTCTGTAATCATAAAAATGTCCTGCAACTGCAGTTGCTGCGGCCATAGCTGGACTAACGAGATGCGTTCTTCCACCAGCACCTTGTCTTCCCTCAAAATTGCGGTTTGAAGTTGAAGCAGACCGTTGCCCAGATTTTAACTTATCATCATTCATACCAAGACACATTGAACAACCAGGTTCTCTCCATTCACATCCTGCCTCGATAAAAATTTCGTGCAGTCCCTCTTTTTCTGCTTGTTCTTTAACTGGTCCTGAACCAGGGACAACAATAGCAGAAGTTATATTTTTAGAAACTTTTTCTTTTTTAAAAATTTCTGCAGCTAATCTTAAGTCTTCAATTCTTGAGTTGGTACAAGAGCCTATGAATACAACATCAACTGGTATATCGGTGATTTTTGCACCGGGTTTTAAATCCATATAATTTAATGCTTTTGAAAATGAATTTTTTCTATCCTCACTTGAAATTGAATCTAGTGTTGGAACAATTCCATCAATGGAAGAAACCATCTCCGGTGAAGTGCCCCATGTGACTTGAGGTTTTATATCATTTCCAATAATGGAAATAACTTTATCGAAAGTGGCATTTTCATCAGTTTTAAGAGTTTTCCAATATTCAATAGCAGAATTAAGCTGTTCATTTGAAGGGGAAAATTTCTTGTTCTTAACATATTCTATCGTCTTATCATCAACGGCGATCAATCCAGCTCTTGCGCCTGCCTCTATTGTCATGTTACAGACAGTCATTCGGCCTTCCATAGACAAGTCTTGGATAGCATCACCAGAGTATTCAATTGCATAACCAGTTCCTCCTGCTGTTCCAATGACACCAATTATGTATAAAACTAAATCTTTGGCGAAAACGCCTTTATTAAGATGTCCTACGACATTTATTTGCATAGACTTTGATTTCTTTTGTACAAGACACTGAGTTGCAAGAACGTGCTCAACCTCAGATGTACCAATACCAAATGCTAGGCATCCAAAAGCACCATGAGTTGAAGTATGAGAGTCACCGCAAACAACAGTCATACCAGGTAAAGTGGCTCCAGTTTCAGGTCCAATAACATGTACTATTCCTTGGTTTTTTGAACCAAATGGAAAGTAATTATTAATTTTAAATTTTCGAATATTTTTATCTAAAGTATCTACTTGAATTTTAGAAATTGGATCTTTAATGCCATGAGACCAATTTTTTGTGGGTGTATTATGATCAGCGGTAGCAAGGACAGAATTTGTTCTCCATGGGTTTCTATTATTAATACTTAAACCCTCAAAAGCTTGAGGGCTTGTTACTTCATGCAATAAATGTCTATCGATATATATGAGGGAAGTACCATTTTCATCCTCCGATACAAGATGAGATTCCCATAATTTGTCGTATAACGTTTTCATTAGTTTATATTTTAATTATTAAAAGTTTAAAAAATGGTCCTTAAGTTTAAGGTTACTCATGCTTCGTCAGGGTCTTTATTATCAAAATTTTTATTATCACTTTTAATGTAAGAGTTAATAAATCCTTCTTGGGGTACATTATAACACTGTGCTTTAAATCTTAAATCGTGGTCAAGTAACACCAAAGCAACCATGGCCTCAGTAATCGGTGTAGCTCTAATTCCAACACATGGATCATGTCTTCCATGAGTATTAATAACAATATCCTCATTATTCAAATTTACAGACTTTCTATCAAGCCTTATACTGGAGGTAGGTTTAATAGCAAGATTTAAAACAATATCCTGGCCTGTTGAAATACCACCTAAAACGCCACCAGCGTTATTAGTAACAAAACCAGAGGATGTAATTTCATCGCTATGTTCAGATCCGAGTTGTTCAACAGAAGCAAACCCTGATCCTATTTCAACCCCTTTTACAGCATTAATGCCCATAATGGCATAGGCTAAGTCAGCATCAAGTCTATCAAAAACAGGTTGTCCGAGACCTGTTGGAACATTTTCAACAACTACAGTTAGCTTTGCACCACAGGAATCACCGGACTTTCTTAAACTATCCATAAAATTTTCTAACTCCGGAATGATGTCTTCATTCGGAGAAAAAAAAGGATTCTGGTTTATGTGTTTAAATGATACAAA
>Ga0255759_10001719_pt1 | contig 19570 bp, 11 predicted proteins | sample 101ome_20_FD_179959 | JGI IMG/M metagenome (GOLD analysis project Ga0255759, IMG submission 179959) | Coastal salt marsh microbial communities from the Groves Creek Marsh, Skidaway Island, Georgia - 101404AT metaG (version 2) | ecosystem: Environmental > Aquatic > Marine > Intertidal zone >...
GATTGTCAGCTTCGAGCGGGGTTTGCACTGCTTTGGGGGCTGCTTCCGGCGGGGTTTGCACTGCTTCGGGGGCTGCTTCCGGTGGGGTTTGCACTGCTTCGGAGGTTGCTTCCGGTGGGGTTTGCACTGCTTCGGAGGTTGCTTCCGGTGGGGTTTGCAACGCTCGGGATGTTGCTCCGGAGGTTGCTCCGGAGGTTGCTTCGGCGGCTGCTTCGGGTTGAATACTGCTTTCTAACTCGTTGTCGGGGGTTCTAATTTCAACTGTTATTGGGTGGTGCGTGGGTGCAGGTTTTGTTGTGATTTCTGCAGACTCGCAAGAGTTGGAAGACGGGCAAATGACTATGCCAAGGGAGGAGTCGTTTGTACACGAATCGACCAGACTGTTGTTTTTTTGCTGTTGCATTCTATGCAAAAGTTGCTGCTGTTCAATGTCGTTCAGCCGCGAGATGACTCTTTTGTGGTCGTCTCTGCACAGACACACAACTCACATTTGGATAACACGCCAGGCACAAGTTGCATGACACTATGTATTGGCCATAAACTATCTACGAGGTGTACTGATCCACAAGTACCGAGTGGGTTTGCAACAGATTCAGAAAGCAACAGTCTGCATTACCGGAGTTGCTGCACACTAGCCTCTGCATTTGCGGCCTGATGACTAGCATGGTCGTGCAACTGCTGCATCTTGGTCAGCCGTTTGGACACGCTCGCATTTTCTTTGCTGTGTGTTTTAGAATTGTTCAACTGGTGCAGTTTTCTGTTCAGATCATTGTACATGCTGTCCATACAGTCACCAAGCCCGTTGATGTGCTCTTTCACTTGTTGGTCTGTGTGTGCCCTGTTTTCTTTGTGTACAGCGACGATTGAATTAAGCACTTCTTGCATGTTTTCGTTTGACTTACGCTCGATGTAGTCCACTCCGCGGTGTACGGCGTCTCTGCAATCGGACATGGCAAGCTGCATTTTTTGGTGCTGAATATCCTTTGTGTGCATGCTACTGCTCAGTTTCTTGTCCAGTTGGTCTACTACTTTGTAAACATTGTCGCACTTGTTTTGGAGGGCGTGGATATGACTGTCCCGTTGCATGGTTTGCATCTCAGTTGCGTTCAACTCTGCCTCGTAGCTTTCGCAGCGATTGTGAAGCATAACAAGCTGCTTTTGCAGATGCGATACGTCTGTGCTGTTGGAGTGCGTGCCAAGTTTATCGATGCGATTGTTCAGTTGCTGAGTGGTTTGCTCAAGCTGTGCGCTTAATTGGTCCACCAGTTCTGTTCTTTGATCGTTCATGTTGCTGAGTCTTTTGACGTCGGACAGAAGCTGTTCTTTGCTGTGTTTGAGATTGCTGTGTTCGGTTAACATGGTCTCTACTGAGTCCATGAGCTGGGTCATCTGCTCGTGCTGCTGTTGCATGTGGCAGTCCAAATCGTCTTGTGTTGCGACATTTTGCATGCTTATGGTGTTGTTGTGAGCTGCGAGCTTTTGCGCCGCGCTCTGTGTTTGCATACGCAGCTGCTCTGCCTCAAGACGGTCTTGTCGTGCACACAGTTGCGCGTAGGTTTTGGGCACAAATTGTGCATTACAAGGATTGGGCGCACCAATGTTTACCTCTGCGGCACTGCAGGGCTGGGCGGCGTCACCACTGCAGGATGCGGGCTGGGCGGCGTCACCACTGCAGGATGCGGGCTGGGCGGCGTCACCACTGCAGGATGCGGGCTTGGCGTCTAATGCCAGCTGCTCAGCATCGTGTAGAATCTGTTCGACACACGCGTCTAATTGTGCCGAGTGTAGCACAACGGTATCGTTGTCGTCATCCGAGAGGTTGAGCAACTCAAAAGTGTTGTAAAACGTGTTGTGTTTCATTTGTGCAAACTCGTGATACATATTCTGAATACGGTCGTAAATGTTTTGACGAGCAAGAGGAGGTGCCAGGTTCCACCGTTTTGGTTTGCAGAAATGACAGTCGTCATTGGCGTTGTTGACAAACTTGTCAACTTGTTTCAAATACAGCGCCACGTCGGAGTACAAGGGGTCTGCAATGTACGAATCCGCATGCTCGGCAATGTAGTTCAAAAAGGGCTCGACGTCGCTTGCTGTGCAGCTTGTCGGTAAAAAGTCTTTGGTCAATCCGTACGCAATTTTGGCAGTTGTTGGCAGTGTGCAAGTTGGATTGTAGGTTGTTTTACTAAGTTTGGCAATTGCTCGGTGCATGTCTGCAATGATTGGAGACGATGTCAGCTTGTCGCGGCGCACGCGGTTGTACAACGTAGCTGCATTGCACGCGTTCATGCTGAAGACAAACGGGTCCTCGTCCTCGGGTTTTGCAGAGTTCTGTACATGAGGAGTGCGGGTTTGCTTTGGCACTTTGTTACTGAACGCCCGGAACATGCGTTTTGTGTCTATTTCGCATTGTTCCGTTGCATGTGTTAAAAATTTTTCGAAACAGACTCGAAACCCAGTTTTCTCGTTGTTGAAAGCAGATTCTTCAAATGTTGCTTTGTTGTATTCCAAATTGTGGTCCTGAAGATATGTTGTCCAACTGGCATATGTATATTCGTCTCTGTCCAATTTTTCTTGCATCTGTTGCAAAGTCTGTACAGACCTTGTCATATGTTGGGCAATTTTGTGTGCTTCATAAAGTGTCACCACGGGCTTGTTGTCGATATCCGTCATGTGCAAAACTGCGTGGTATACAGTGTTTACTAGGAAAAAGGTTTGCATATAGGCCCTAAGTTGTGACCTTTTTTCTTTAAATTTTTCAAAGACTTTGTTTGTTATTTCCAATCGTATAGGTTCCGGTATTTGCTTTGTGCTCTTGTTTATATTGTGCTCGTTAACAAGCTTTTTTGCAAATGATTGTATACGTACATATTTTTTGTGAGCGTACATCTGTATAGCGGCCATATAAGTCCAATAACAAAAAGTATTGAACATTGTTTCGGCTTGGTTTTGGTAATCGTGCAGAGGACTGTGTGGCACAGCGTGGTCACTGATAACACGATTAATATCTGTGCACCATTTTGCATTGTTATATTGCGCTGGGTTCACCAAAAGTGAATTTTTTGTTTTGTGTGCATACCCTGAGAAATTATAGTTTGAGCTGAAGGAAAAGGCATCGACAAGATGTGTCAAATTTCTGATTTTGCCCACTTTACTAATTTCTAGTGGAACGTAAGCATTGGCATACGCGTGTATTTGGTCTTGTGTGATTTCTGAATGGTCTTTTAGAACGGCGTTCAGTCCAAAAAGAACCGCGTCCCTGGTTCTTTTTCTGTCTATTCTGTGTTCAGCCGCTTCAGCAAGTCTTGTGCTTGAGTCAGACATAGGACTCGACGTATAAGTATGCTCCATTGATGCAAACTGCAGACCTTGATATGTTTTACTGCGTTTGTGTGTAGTAATCCAAACTGACCATCGAATATATACGTGTTGCGGCAAGTTTTGACTCTGTTTGTAGGTGGCAGCCGTTGGCTGCTCGCACTTATCAGCTGCACATGTCCAAGCAGTATGCATAAATAGCGGGTTTGACGCAGGAGCGACGTATTTTCGGGCTGATATTGTGCAACAAAACAGTTGTGCTGTGTATGAAGTTGTGCTGTGTATGAAGTTGTGCTGTGTATGAAGTTGTGCTGTGTATGACAAAACAGTACAGACAAGGTGCATTCGGTGGGAGCTTCACATATTTGATTGGAGAGAGCTTTGCAGTTGTGCTCACTCGGCTACACAAAGCTTTGGGGATCAGCTTGCGCATGCCACTTTATGTGCTACTTGCACCTCTGCAATACTGTAAAATAACACAAAGCATACTTTACAAAAGCATAAAAGAGGCGTCTGCAGTTTGCGTTTATTTCACTCGACTAGTTTGTTTGACTTTTTGTGTGCGCTATTAGTTTGTTTGATTTTTTGTGTTTTCGAGCCAAGATAAGTGACTTCAGTTGCTTTTGATTCATGCGCTGATAGCACAGCAAATACTTGGGTTGTGGTAGATTTGTGTTGTCGTGATCGGACCGCTTGATGTGGGCTCTGAAGCAGGTAAGTTCTGTCGGTATATGCATCCATTTCTTGAGGGCATACGTACAGTCGTATTGGTCAGCGCACAGGTGATCAAGCACAGCATTGCGACAGTCAAAGGGTACGTTGTGCGTGTCAAACAGTACGAGAGCCCATGTGCACATTGTGAGTTGATTCATGGTCCGGAACAGGGTGAAACTGGTCACCAGTTCGGCTCGGTTAATGTCGTCTGTGCTCTGGATGAGGACAAATTCAGGCATGTGCAGTTTGTCCTCGTGGCGGATGTCTTGTTTCGCAATGAGTGGATACAGAGGGTTTGTTCTGGTAGGGGAGGTGATCAGAGGTTTGTCTGTGTGCTTATATCCAGTGTCAATTTCGATGAGTTTGGTGACGCACTGGAGTGTATGTCGAGCCCATTGGAACCCGGTGAAAGCACTTGTGTCTATTGTGCAGATGTTGGTGACGGAGGCTTTGTAAAGCACACTTTCGAATGCGCATTGTGTGAGTGTGGTTGGATTTGAGTGTATTGCTTTCAGCTTGTAATATCGTTCGAGTTGAAAGGTGGTTTTTGAGTAGAGTAGGTTCATGGTTCTGAGGTTTCTGCGTCTATGAGGTTTGGTGTTTTGAAACGCCGCAATGTTGCTTTTGCCACCATATGGGAAATTGAGTTTGTAGTGCCAGTTGTAGATCTGCAGGAGGAGAACATCTGTTGGGGATGGACAGTCGTCGTCGAAGGTGTGTTCGTCTACAAGTTTGGCGAGATTGCCAGCGAGACGCATTTTGTGGAGCGGGGATTGCATGTTTCACAAAGCGAGATGGCAGGCAGTTGGCCTGAGCGTGTTTTGGGCTGTACCGCTGAGAAGTTGCTTTTGCAAATCGGGCATATGCAAATGCAAGTTTTCTTGAGACAAGCCGTGGCACTCGTGTCAATACAATGAAACTATACTCAAGCACGCTAGAGTCAAACAGACAAAAGCCGATTTATTTATTGTGTGTGTGTGTAATACTAACCTGGTTTTGAGTATGCTTGTGCACTACTATTGCTTATGCGCTACGTTGCTTATATAACACCGCATGCACATTATATGTCATCTGACTCTGCTGCTGCAGAGTCCTCAGTTGCACGGGTTTTAAGTTTCAATTGTTGCTGAAAGTGATACAACAACAGCAGCGCTCTTTGCCAGCAGAACAGGCTGCTTTCGATGTGCGATGGCATGTGGCACTACACGCGTAGACCGTCGATTGTCGGATTGCGTGTTTCAGTGTCAGTGGTTTTGAATCTTGAGGACTTGATTTGTTTTTTTGAAAATTTTCCTGTGGTACCATCTGCCTGTCGACGTTTCGCCAAGATTTGCTGCGCGTTGGACTCTAGCGTGCTTTTCAGGTCGGGCTTTGTGACCAAACACTCGGACACAATGACAACGTGCGCCATCAAGAAATACAGAAGCACCTTCGACTGCACATATAAAATAACAAACGCTACCACAGCCGTCATCCAAATGGCGCAGTTCAGCACCACGCACACCGACGTGTAGGGCCAGTGCTCGTCGCCGTGGATCAGTTCTTGTGGCCATTTGTTTTCGGGAAACGTCAGAAAGTCCCACAGCCACTCCGAAGCCTGTCCAAACGGCCAAATTGGCTCTTGCTTTTCGACATCGCCTCGGATCAGTTTGGCGAGCGCCCGTGGCACGAACTTCCACCCTTTGAGGTAAGAGTCAAACTCGTGACACTTGGTGTCGCGAACCCAAGAATCACGCCACACGAACCATTGCTTTTTGAACCGAAAGTCGCGCGGGAATGGCGGTCGAATGCAACACCACAGGCCCTTGCAGCACGGGTAGGTGTTGGGTGGTTTGTCCATGTCGAGCACACATGCGAGTTGCTCCGCACTGTCGGCAATGTCGTCAAACCTGCGCGCTGAGCCCAATGCGGCGGCCATACGGTACACGTGCGTGAAATTGACATCGGCTGGTGGCGCCCACCCGTGGGTCCAGTTCCACGCTTCTTGCACCTTGACAAAGTCTCGCTGCAGCAGGTGCACCTGGAGCTGTTCGTACGTCAAGTTTTGATTGCGTATGGCCTGACGAAACTGTTTGTACGTTGTGGCGGACTGGTTGTCGTACACGTCCTGTACGCCCATGACGTGGGCCGCAAATAGCAGCTGTCGGTCGGGCCCTGCTTGTGCAAGCAGGGTGTCAACGTCGTTTGTAATGTCTTGCGTGGGTGTCCGTCTGCGATGATACTCGCGCAGCTTAGGCGTAGTGGTGTATGCAAACTCGTCCAAGCGCAGATCCGAATCGGTCGATTTGGTGAACGTGCCGTCTTGTTTTGAAAATCGAATCCATGGGAACGAGAGGCTGCCAGCATCTTGCCCGGTAATCTGCTCCTCCATCTGCAGCGCTGCAAGCTCAGACGTTGTGCTTGATGCTCCCATTCGTGGTTGCTTGAGATAGCATCTCTGCGAATCTACAAACACTTTGACAAAGTTTGATTGGCCGTCCCACGCAACGTCTGGGATGATGCTCGATCTCGGCACCGATGCGCACGCGGGCCACGATTCACGGCCACCCGCGTCGGCGTTCTCCGACTGCTGGCGCTCCAATGCCTTGTGCCGTCGCTCCGCGGCTTTGGAGTAGGCCGTCGGACAGTTGCCTTTTCCGGGCCCGTGAGCGCACGCAGGTGCGGCGGTCTGGCACCCGCAGTTGAGAGCGTACGAGAAGCTGTCGGAGTCCCGCAGGTTGCTGTTTGCGCTTTGCTTCTCGTGGGCCATGCGGGTTTGCAGCGCGGCTTTTTGCTCTTGTAGATCGATATGGCCGGTGATGTTGCTCGCGTTCACCGGTTGCCTTTGGCACACAGTCGTACTGCCGTCCAGACACTGCATGATCACCGTGCCGTCGTCGACGTACTCCACGAGCTGGGCGTCAGGTGGGTCGAACGGCACACTCACAGAGCTCGAGGTCAGGCTGTCAAATGCACCGCGTGCAACAGCAGTGTTCTCCGGAGTGGTCTTGATGTCGCTGTTGGCTTTGCGCACTGCAGACTGCTGTATAGTCTCCACTGCGTCCGCACCCGTATTGATGGCCTCCTGCACCGCCTCGAAGATTGTGGTCAGTGCACCCGATTGGCTGCCAAGTTCGTGGATAAACATTGCGACAAACTGTGCGTCGCTCCACAGGTCCTCAAACAGACCCATTACGCTCAGCAACGGGAACGACGATATGATGACCTCGACGAACGCAGGCAGCACCTGGAGCATGCCAAAGGCCAGTTTGGTCAATGCCCACATGTTGGTGAACACGGACGCCCCGGCATGCAGAGGGCTGTCGACACCGAGCTCTTCGCAGGTCTGCTTACCAAGGTCGTAAAAGTCCATACACAATGTCATCTCAAAGTTGTCGATTAACGTGGTCAATATCCCAGTCACCGCCGTCGTCAGACTGCAGGCTTCACACGCCAGCAGCTGCACCTGCGCCTCGATGCCCGTCACCCGCAGAATGACGCGCATTGCCTTGTCAAGCAGATCAAAACAGAACAGAATGAACTGCCCAAACATGTCGTTCACAACCTCCAGCAGTTTGGTCAGCAGCTCACGCGCAAAATCAAACGCTTTGTCAATCATGCCCGTGATGCAGTCACTCAACCCGTCCTCGCAGCCCAGTGCGTCTTCAATCAGTTTGACCGGATCGATGTTGTCGGGATCCACAATGTCGTCAAGCACCCGTCTGCTCTGCTCGACGTCAGTGTGCCTTAGGTCGACACCGTCCGAAGTCTGTTGTAACGCGTGCAGCTGTTCGATCTGCTGCAGAGAGTCCGACGCGATTGTTTCGAGCGTGTCAGCGATCGTAGGCTCGAGCCCGTAGCTGGTCGGCGCTAGTTGCGCGGACGATGGGCTCCGGTGCGACGCAAGAGTGCGCACACGCGTCTGATGGCAGTGCAGCTCATTGGACGTGCTGTTGAAGCATGTCACGGCCGTCTGCTTGTGCAGAGCCGCAATGTCGTCGTGGCGCAAATGATCCAGCGTGCTTGCTATCCCGTCGGCTTTCAAATCCTCCACCACTCCGTCGTAAATGGCTCTGGCACCTGCAGATTGGTGATGACGCATTTGCACAAGCCGGACTGCTTTGTCGAGCGTGTTTTGCATTCTGCGCGACGCTGAGACGCTGCTAGAGTGCAGCATTGCCTCAAACTCGAGCAAGTCCAAATGGTGCACGTGCGGGTCCACAGCGGCGCGAAACGTCGGCATCTGTGTGTTAGCAAACACCTGGACTTCTGTCACACCAAACCACTCGCGCGGCATCTGCGCGAACGGGTCTCTGTGTTGCGCAACGTGTCTGTGATTGCCACGAGGCAGCACTTTGCACCGTGCGGCCGCGGAGTGCCCGAGTTTCGAGTCCTGTAGCCTGGTTGCGTGCACCCAGGCGTACTTTGCGTCAAAGTCCGGACTCATGCCCAAGTCCAGCAAAGTTGCCGACCACTCGCTCGAATGCAATGAGCGCAGAGCTTGCTCCGTAAAGTGTATACGCAGCACGTGTTCTGCTGGGTCTGGAGTCGAAATTCCCGTAAAGTCAAACATCACGTGCGCGCCACGCAGGGGCTGTGCATGGGTGCTACTCGCAGTGAACGTACGAGGCTGCACGCAGCCACCCGCGACACACGCTTGCAAATGCCGCGCGTCCACCTGACTCAATGCGGCAAATTGAAGTATCGCGTATGATGGGACGTGCTGCGTCTCCAATGCGACTGTAAACGACATGGGCACAGAGCCGTTTGGCTTCAGAAACACGGTCGGAATGTCTGTGTGCCCGTCCGTAAGCTGCACCGGAACGGAGGACGCACACGGGTCCCACATCAGCACGTTGCGCGGCTGCTCGATTGTGGCGTACAACAGCGAGGTTTGTGCTCGTGGCGCGCGGCGTACGTTTGGCGTGCTGACTCCGTGCAGATCAATCCGCATCAAATTGGGCATCTCGTCGCACCACGCGTGCAGATCCACGCGCACACCGTCCACGTTGTTCCAATTGACCAGATGCACCGAGCGCACGTCGCTGCCGCAGTTGTGTGCGTACTGCACATCGACGTCCTGGTTCACTGCAGAAACGACATAGTTCTCCGCTGACGCGGAAGACCACTGCAACTCTATCTTCTCCAGTGTGCTTGTTTCAGCGAGCATCACGGCAAACCACGGAGACGGCCCGGCAGGTGCCCACAGCGGCGTGTCTGGCAATGGATGCGCATACCCGTCCAAGTTTGCGTGTCGCAAATGATCGTCCACGGGATCCGTCGACAGCGTCCCAAGCACGAGGCGCTCGACAATCGTCCCGTTGGACAGAGCCTCGTACACCACGGACGGAGTCGCGTACACCTGACCAGAGGAGAAGAACGACGCGTTGTGCAGATTCAGGCGATGGGTCGCGCGTGTAAGCACGCGACGGCTGCTCGCGGTGAACCCCGTAAACGACGGGTTATCCCCGCCCTCGAACCCGCCGTCAAGGTGAATCGGATCGTCTGAATTCGGACGATCTGATGGCGTGCTTGTGGCATCCTGCATCAGTTGAAACGTATCGCGTAGGTTGACGTCGCTTGTGCACTGATCGCCGTCACACTGTCCACTCGCGTCGTGATTGCCCTTGGGCGTGCACCCACACTCCGTGTAATATCCGCCGCAGCCGTAACACGATCTGCCCGCAAGCGTAGCTGCAACAAAGTCGCGCGTGCATCCCGCGAAAAACGCACCGTAAAAGCACAACAGCGGGCGCAGATAGTACTTGAGATAAAACCCGACGCAAATCACCACCGCGTACATCAACAAGCAAAACCCCGAACCGAGAAAAAGCCAAAACCCGCAGACAATCGAAACCGCCACGTCCACCACCAGTGGAATTGCCTGCAGCAAAAAGTCGAATATCCGCTGCACAGAGTCGCTGGTGACGATATCCACCAGCCACATAAACACGTCTGTCAGAATCGGAAAGTATTTCAACAATCGCGGAAGCACTTGCATAAAAAACGTGACCAGCAGCGGGCCAAGTGTCTCGATGATCGCACCAACCAATTTGCACAGGATGCAAAACACGGTACTGGCGAAGAACAACATCAGCTCGCCTATCATCTCCGGGTTGTTGTAATCATCGTCCTGATCCGACCCAAAATCACCCCGACGGGTATTTGCGTTCAAAATGTCATTGATACCGTCGACAAACTCAAGCGCAGACAAATAGAACACGTTAAACACACTCAGTAGCAGATCTATGACGCAGACAAACGTCAGCGCCACGAAACGGATCATCCAAAAAAACAGATAGCGAATGACCGGTATTGTCACTATGAGCGTTGCCACTTGCTTAAGCACCATGTACACCATTCGGAACATCAGATCTATAAGCGGGCAAAACCCGTTCCATATCTCGTTGATCAACCGCATCACAAACAGCGCCAGATTGAGTATAAACGTCAGAGTCTCCGCAATTGCGTCCCATGTCTGTTGAAACGCGTCGTTGTCCTACAAACGCGCGCAATCGCGTGACGGTGTCAAAGACGCAATACGACGCGCATACGCACCTGCGCCCACTCCAGAACCGGTCGATAGTAATTCTGAGTGTACACAGCAGCCGGACCGGACCCAATCAGCAAAAAACTTGTCACCACCCCAACAGTCGTCACAAAGAATACAAGACTCAAAACCAGGCGCATCACGAAAAACGGAAGAATGACGGCGTAGAGCACAAACAGACGCGGGAAGAACATATACGTCGACGTGCCCAAAATGCCACCAGATATCTGCTGAAGCACCCGATCGTTGGTCCACCACGCGCTGTGCTCTGGCTGCTCAGCAAGAGATCGCGCGGTCCCATGCGTCTGCTTCTGCCAGTCGGCGTTACCCGACGCCCGCCACATGCGGCTTATGCGCGACTTCATCCCGTGCAACTTGTCAATCCAATACGGAATTTCGCGACGCGTACGATACTAATTGACGCCAATTCTGCAATACGGAATCATTCTACTCGGTTACAAAACTAGTTGTTCAAAACACAATAAATAATGTAGTGATTTTATTGCAATATTGTAACTCTTAAATCGCAACTCGTCAGCAAGTGCTGCTGCCTTTTCGACAATCGTGCTGCTTACAACATCACACCGCAAAAAACACGCGCACCACTCAAAGTGCCGCTAACGACCGCCAATATGCTGCATAGGTGGTGGTTCGTAATACGACAGGAACCCGCAACGGATCTTTTTCACACCCTCGTAGATACCCTTCTCGCCAAAATGTCCCGTGTTCAGATTTGACGTCTCCCAGCAATTGCTCTTTGTGTTGCGATGCCGCTGCATTGTGTGAAAGCAAACAGTGTTCACCACATTCCCGGCCTGATCAAACGTTTTCTCCGCCATGTCAATCTCCGTTGACGTGTTCATCTCGCTGAACGCGTAGTAATTGTTAATCTCCGCAGAAAGACTCAAAATGTCGCTCTCCGAACTCTCAGACACCTCAAACGGATCCCATGGATTTGGTACCTGGTACCGCATAGCCGCTTGTGCACGCTGCACTTGCTGATCGTACTGCTGCTTCTCCTGACGACAACGGCGTAACATGTCCTTGTGCTGAGACGAAAAGTCGCCCAAGGTCATACAACCCTCGCCGCAATTCGGAATGTCCTTCGGTGGAACACCCGTCAGTGAAATCGGTGTGTTCAGAATGCAACGATTGGTCTTGGGGTCCATGCTGCCAAGTGGAATCGGGTAACAAACAATGTCCGCCACATTGTCTCGCATGCAGCTAATTGCGTCCGAACGGAAGGAACTCAAATTGTTGTCTGTCATTGGCAAAACCACCTTGCCCTCCCCGCTCTTGTAGTTGGAACAAAAAATGTCCTCGGCCAAAAACAAACATTTCGGATTTGTCACAATACTTGCGTGCCAAAACGTAAAATGACCAATATGCGTCTTTGCAATGATATTGTCTGTCATCTGGAAATCCGCCCATCCGCGGAAGGTGTTTCCCAACTCCGAACCCTGCTTCAGCAACATCCCTGTGCCCATCTCGTACTGCCGGAACGGACGGAAGCATACAAAGTCGTACATCGGCACTTTGTTGCCGCTTGAGCTGACGATGTCATCGGCTGGCCCAGCACTGTTTGTAACAGGTAGACCAAAATCACCTTGGATGTGAACTCTATTAGTCGCACATTGTTGAGCCCACACTTGTACGTTTGCATTGTATTGTAGCATCATTGGACCATCAGCTTGTGCAAACATGAAATGTAACCCGAGCTTACGTTCCGAATTAAACATCATAAGTACAGGAACACGTTGTATATTATTTTGCCCAAATTTATATTGCCAATCTGAGTCTTGTTCCAAAGTCTTAGGCAGTTCAGTACATGCAAGTATTGTGTACATTATGTTGGCAATTGTCTTTGACAAAGCATAAACCAGACATCTGTTTTGTATGTCATCGGCAGTTAAAGCAGCAAAAGGGTTAGTTTGTGGTATTATTCTCTCGGCTATTAGTTTGTGTTGATCAGTAGCAGGTAGGGCATTAAATTCAGCTGGTGCTGGTTCATTTTGAATTGTATTTGTGTGCATCAGCAACGATTTGATTTGTGCTGCCGGAACACAGTGCACAATGCCTCGTCCACCGTCATCTTTGTCACAGATCACTGGTTTGCTATTGCGGCCCATATATGACAATAAATGTAACAAGGCTTGCATGCCTTGCGTACGTGTGTCAGTTGGATCGCCCATCAAAGTAAAGTTGTGACGCTCATTGCTTAATGCCATGTTAATTTTTTTGTCGGTATGTGACTTTAAAACGTCGTAGCCACTGCGTAAATGATTTGCGTCTTTATAATGGTCTACAAATGCATTTGCTGCAGCTTGGTCATTAAACTCACCAAAAGCTGCTCTTACAGCATTGTCTGCCAACTCTCGCAAAGTCTCACCTGTGTTATTTACGTACGCGCGCAGAACGACTGTATGGAATACCACAGATGCCACCATTGACAGCACATCAAATTGGTCAAGCGCAAATAGCTCAGGCACTCCCCCAGCAGCCGGCACAGCTATCGGAATTGCAGCAGCTCCGTACCTTGATCCAGAAGGCATAGGCTTGAGTGCTTTGAGATTACCATCCGTTTTGAGGCGCTGATCCAGATTTTCAACAGCACCAGCTGCGTCGTTGACAACTTGAATTGCAGCAGCCTTATTGCGAAAGTAAGTGTTGTAAAGCTGCAGCCCGGCATCTCGTACGTTCGGAGTCGCAGCTTGCAGGGCTTGCATTTTCTGATCAAAGTCCCAGCTGTGTTCTTGCATTTCGTTTTGAATGTGTTCTTTGATAGCGTCTGTCATTGCGTCTATTTTGGCACATCTGCGCAGATTTGGATGCGTATTCGGGTTCAGCTCCGACGTGTACACATTTGCGTCTGACAGACTGTTAGCGTCGGCACTGAAGTTGTCACGGATGAACTCATGCGCGGCGTTGAGCACAGCTCTGTCTGCGTAGTCCGCATTTTCAAACGCGGGGTGTTGTTGATGGGCATCGACGTAGTCGGCGGCGTTTCCGCTGTAATGCGCAGTGTTTGGCCTTGTATTGTCGTAATGAGCATGCTGATATTGCGGATGATCATGAGCTGCAGGAGGTCCAGGGGCGGCAATCGTTGCTTGACGTCGACGCATTAGCGAATTATACGTTTGTGGGCCATGTTCTATCATGCTTGTGTCTGGCATTCTTCGCTGCATCCACGGTACCTTTGCGATCTTCTCGTCTGCAGTGGGTTCTGGGTCTTGTGGATGGTTTGTTGCAAAGAATTTCTTGTTGAGATGCGACCACTCAAAGGTTTCGAATCTGTCGGTTTCGCAGCAATACACTTGCGTCACGCCTTCGCCGGGCATGAGCATGTGTTCGTCGGGTGTGCCAGTGTTGAAACTGTCTCGTGCACCGAGGCAGGGCACAACAAAGAAGTCTCCAATCATCTTGTTTCGTCTGAGAGGGTCAAGGGTACGACCATCTACATCGAGCGTGTACGGCCGCATTTCATAGACCTGTTTGCCACGGAAGGTACGGAAGTTGTCTTCGCCTTTGCTCAGATTTCCAGCAGCGCGTTCCCCGGCGCGGTAGTAATCTGTTTCGGCAAGTTGGCCCATGGCGGCGTAGCAGGTCATTCTCGGCGGCACGATCCACGCGTCGGGTACAATGTTTTCGAGAGCCATGCAGTGCACGGCCTCAGCGTCCATGTGGTACCAGCCACGTTCGGAGTGTTGGACGATTCCCCAGCGCCAGATTTCGTGCTGGAAAGCTTCCATTGGTTCCCGTGCCTGCATTTTTTTGGTCTTGATGAGATGTTTGTACTCGTTTTTGCAGCGCAGCAGGGCCATGACTCCTGCTTGGTCGCACGTCTCGATTGTGGCCCCGGCAATGGTCGTCAGTTTCATGGCAAAGTCTTCGCGTCCTGCGGGAGTGGCGGCAAATCCGTGGTTTACGATCAGCGCAATGCCTCTGCGGACCATAAAGTCTGTGTGGTGCTCGCGCTCCACCGTGACGTAGCGGGGCACACCCTGTTCGGGCTCAAGATCGACCAATGTGCGATCAAACCGTATGGAGTCCCATGCGATGTTGGGATTGTTTTGCTCTCGCCACGGCAACACTTTCTGTGTGATGAACGAATTGTAGTTCACTACGAGCTCGACGAGCGTCGAGCGCACGTAGTCGTTGCGGCCCTGATACGCGTCGGGCAGGAAGTACGCCTCATGCGGAAACTCTTGCGAGGGGACAAAATCAATGTGTTTGGTGGCCGGACCAAGGAACGGTTCAAGCTGCGACGGGTAGTTGTTCTGCCCTTGGGCCTGAGTTTGCTCAAACGGTCCGTAGTCGTAGTTTCTGCCGAGAGCCGATACTTTGGTTTGTGCAGGGAAACGTTGCTGCATACTGTGCTTTTGTAATGCACTGTGTTTGGTCTGATAGCTTCACTGAGTGTATTTACAACCCGCCGTTCGATTTGACGTGTTACAAGAAGCGTGTGGCACTCTTATATACGCACGAAAGTATCTATTTGATAAAGGCACTAGGCGTCTACCTACAGCGACAGAAAATTAATGGATTATTTTGGCAACCTGTTCACGCCTTGTTTAATAAAGTACAATTGACCGGTATACGTCGCCTGCGCCCCGCAGGCTGCTGCAACTGCGCGGCGTGCGATAAATAAGACAGCTCACGCCGCGTTCGTATCGAGCAGAGCAACCTCCGGTGCGACCATAGACTCCAAATATTGCATTTCGTTGCTCGACAGACCCATCGTTTTCTTGTGCACTTGCAACAGGCTGCAGTGCACGCACTGCACGAGTTCGGAGACGGTATTTGACAGCTCGGTCAGCTCGGGTATCGAGTTGTCGGCGTTACATGCCACAAGCAGGGTGCGGATTTCCGCAAGCTGGTCATTGGTCTTTTGTAGCCAGTCCGTATGTTGTGCAATCCGTTGTTTTGTCATTGCCGGTTGCTTTAAAAAAGCAATACGTATATTTGCCGACCAATAGCACTAGCAAATTATGACAATTCATTCCATACGCAATGCTTTTAGTTCGAATACAGCGTTCCGACAGCAAGTGCTTGCTTGCTGCTAGATTTTGCTCTGTGCGTGTCAATCTTGCCGACGACGTGAATAGGCTGTTCGGCAGTCACATCAAACAGGCAGTGCTGTATGACGTCGCGCACGTGGTTCATTTTCAACAGTCGCGACATTGGCTTGCAAATGACGCACGCCGTCGACTCTAGCACCGTGCACAAAAACAGCAGCATAAGTGGCACGTTGTGTGCAGGGAACACAGGTTTGGACAGCTTGAGTCGTTTTGCTTTTGTTGTCGTGCCTTTGTCAGTTGGCTGCAATGCAAGATCTGTGCCAGACAAACTGCTGACCAAATTGATTGCGTCAATACCGCTGTGTTCGACCACGTTGCGCGACGCACAGACTTTTAGGTACGCCTCCGGCTGACGCTCTGCGAACGCTGGCAAATCAGCGTGTGGTGCTATACACTGGTACGCGGCACTTTCCGTGAGATCCAACGCAGTTGCCAGATCCTGCAACAGCCGGGCGTTGTTCGTGCAGGCGGCAGGGTGCGAAACCGACAGCCAATCGTTTCCAAACGGGCAAAGGTTTGCAAGCGTCACAACCGGATCTGGGCCCAAAAATGCCATTTGTGTCGTCAATCGGTCTTGGATCACAATAAACCGATCCACTGCGTTCTGAGCCATCACGGCGTTTACAATCTGCAGCGTCATCTGAATGTTGTGCTGGCCTATCAATACCACAGTCTTTGCCGCGTCACCAGACTGCAGCGTTTCGGTCACACTGGACCAACATTGACGCGATTGCGCGCAGTCCTCCGGCATCGGTGTTATTGACGTTGCCAGCACCTTGTACGCACCGGGTCTGGACTCAGTCACTGACCATTGCACACAACAGACCGGTTTAGAAAACACATTTGGTCGCAATGGCAACGGGCTAATCAGTGCACAAGCCGAGGCCTCCAGGTTATCTACTATCGACACGCTCTGCTGCAAACAATTCGAATGTATGAACTCAATACGCTTGGTTCGCGTCTGCTGGCCAAGCTCGCGCAATCGAACCACCAGCTGCTCCATGCAGGTCATTATCTTTGTCTGACCTATCAAGTTTGGTGGCAACTGGGCGCACTCTATCTGCGCAAAGAACTGCGCGTAGTCCGACGCACGACCAAATCCGTCCAAACCTTCCGCGTGTGGCATGTAGTACAAGAACGTCCCTCGGTACAGCAACAAGCACGATGTGATGTGCTTGTGTACCCACGACTCGCCTTGCTGACCCACTTGCAGCAGTCGCAACTGCGCTCCTGCACATTTGCTTCGGTTCAGATTGATGCTCTTGCCACAGAAACAGCGACCCGTCGCGTGATCTATCGATTTGCGCAAATTGTCCGTCAGCACCAAAACCATCTGACTTGCGCAATCTGTAGCCCATGTTCGGAAGTCGTTCATGCTACATTTACGCCCGCTACTGTACTGTGTGGACGGCTTGATTGCCTGTACGCATAGGCTGCGGTCGTCCGACATACGCAGCTGCAATTGTGCAATAGACTCGGCCGTACCCGGCACAAACGTCTCAAAATGAACCGATATTAAACTCATTTTCAAATGATCGAGTATGCGCCATTCCGAACCGTCCATCTCGCACTCCGTACAGCAAATCATCTGTGCAAGCACAAAAATATGAGATACGCCGTGTGAACCACGCGCACAATGTGGGCGCAAATTCTTAAGAAATTGTAAACTCTGTCTATACTGCGCTGTGTACAAGCAATAACTGTCTATACTGCGCTGTGTTGCTGGTGTGAAATGCCGAAGAAACCAAACATACGACACTATGCCGTGTACCAACAATGCGTCATGCACGTGTTACAACAGTTCCTACCAGACGACATTAGTTGTAAAATTGTTGCAATACTACACGACGCAAAAATTGCTGTCGCAAAACCACTGCATTTGGCATCCGTGTGGCACATTCCGCACTTTTGCCCACCACCGGACGTGCAATACAAGCTACACTCTGCTCTGATTACAATAAACGTGCAGCACTCGCACAAGCTTGAAAACGCGCACAAATGGACCCCTGTGATACGCTCTGTCGTGATGACACAACCCGTCACGTTAATCACGGACGCTAATGTGTCAAAAGCAATCAATAGATACGTACACTACACGTTGACGTACGCAAATAATGTGCGCATGCACATGAATGCATAAAAAGCCGTATGTATTACATAAAGCGTTTTAATCTAGTGACATGTGGCACATGGAAGTACACATGGAATCAAACGTCGGATTCACATCTTGGACTTCTTGTATGTTACACCGATTGACAGGCGTGGTGCAACCTGCCGGCGTAGTGCAACCCTCAGCGTTTGTCTGCCTCTGACGCTCGATGTTGTTTAATTTTTCTGTGAATTGGACCAACAACCACTTGTTGCAAACCAGCGCGCGTTCTTTCTCAGACAAATGCGCTAAATGCCGTCCAGGTTTGCACACTGATCGTTTTAACTTTGGCAAACCCGATTGCTTCTTTAACGCATCTTTCGCTTTACCCATTTTATGTACGAAAAATTACCATTCTGTGGTAAACCAACATACTGAAACGGCCATATATACGCATCCACACAACTAAATCCGCAAAATCTATTGTATAAAAAACACAAATAGAGCAAACGCACATTGTTAGCGTGTGACGTATACCGCGTAAATCAACGCATTTATTACACATACTTTCATTGTTCATGCGTCGATCACATACACCCAAGCTCTACTTCGACAGGTTTGAGCAAATCGTTCGAATGTTTGACAAACAGCGAGCGCAGACTGTTGTCTTTGTTTTCGTGCTGATACGGTGCGTGCAGGACACGGCCAATTGAGACCACCACGCGTGTTCTGTGTGCAACCGCATTGTCGCCTAGTTTCAGCCCAAATCGCATCTGACGGCCGTCGTTGTATTTCTGTTTGTTTTCAAAATGCAGACTCTGATGTACACTACTGCCGCGAGTGGATTGATCGGAATACACGATTCGACTAAAGTCATTTGAGTCACTGTGCGGGTAGCACATGCAAAGGTTGTCACCGTCGTAAACGTGCCCCGGCAACACCACTGTCGAAACCAACACAAACGGCACAAACTTGTCAAGCTCTTGGCCGCCAAACCCCGGTATGTGATAGTACTCCACTGAATACTGCACGCCAAGCGAGGTCAGATTCAAAATCGAGCTGTTCGTCTCCCGGCCAATGAAACCGTGTTTCACATTGGCTTTGCGAGACACGATCACGTTGTACGCGTAATCAGGCGCTTTTGTCTTGGACGTGAACGACACACCGCTGCGCATTTTGTTGTGCGTCACGCCGAGAACCGTTGCCCAATCCGAAACCATACGCGGATTCTCAAACCATTGCTCAGCAGGGTGTTCTTGCATCATAGCGTCACGAGGGCTGATTGTTCCAAAAAAGCTGTCGAGTTGACAATCAATATTACGGTCGCATTTTGCGTGCAGATTTGCTTTGAGTGCAAAAAGTACTGGGGCGGTGCTTTCAGCCTTTAAAGTTGCGTTTCCAAAGGTTCTTGTGGTGGCATGACTGAAAATACTTTCATGAATGCGAATTGTACCAGGAGTATCCCTCAAACCAAGCGCGTACATATATGTATACGTTGGGTGAACTGTGTTTACGTCGTTGTCGTTTAATTCATTTAAAAATTGCTGTTTGTCTGCTGCATCCAAATCGAGATAATCTGGCAAAGCATTGAGCAACAATGCAATAGTTTTGGACGACAGTCTTCTGCAAAAGGCACAATACACTTTGAAATGTGCGTGTCCGCTTTCGACTGGATCTGTGCCAAATTTGGACAGCTCGTGTTTGCTTTCCTCGATGATACCGTTGATCAGTGCATCGAGCTGGTGCGCTGCTTGTAGTTCTTTAGTCTGGCCATTTGCCTGACCCATGCGCTGAAGCATACGATTTGTGTACGCTGCCACCTGCATGTCAAACGGGACATCACCA
>Ga0255759_10001726_pt1 | contig 19541 bp, 11 predicted proteins | sample 101ome_20_FD_179959 | JGI IMG/M metagenome (GOLD analysis project Ga0255759, IMG submission 179959) | Coastal salt marsh microbial communities from the Groves Creek Marsh, Skidaway Island, Georgia - 101404AT metaG (version 2) | ecosystem: Environmental > Aquatic > Marine > Intertidal zone >...
TTTGACGTAACCAGCGCATCAGCCACCAATCGAAGGGTTTCGATGTTTGACGTGTACACGTTGCTTCCAATACTGAGCGTGTCAAAGATGGTGGCGTCGTCCAAAACGGTTATGTTTTGTGTGACTACGTTACTGGCAGTCATGTTTGACGTGTACACGTTGCTTCCAATACTGAGCGTGTCAGCGATGGTGATGTCGTCCAAAATGGTGATGTTTTGTGTGATGATGTCACTGGCCGTCATGTTTGACGTGAACACATTGCTTCCGACACTTAGAGAGTCGCGCACAACCTCGTTTGACGTAACCAGCGCATCAGCCACCAATCGAAGGGTTTCGATGTTTGACGTGTACACGTTGCTTCCAATACTGAGCGTGTCAAAGATGGTGGCGTCGTCCAAAACGGTTATGTTTTGTGTGACTATATTACTGGCAGTCATGTTTGACGTGTACACGTTGCTTCCAATACTGAGCGTGTCAGCGATGGTGATGTCGTCCAAAATGGTGATGTTTTGTGTGATTACGTTACTGGCGACCATGTTTGACGTGAATACATTGCTTCCGACACTTAGAGAGTCGCGCACAACATCGTTTGACGTAACCAGCGCATCAGCCACCAATCGAAGGGTTTCGATGTTTGACGTGTATACGTTGCTTCCAATACTGAGCGTGTCAAAGATGGTGGCGTCGTCCAAAACGGTTATGTTTTTTGTGACTACGTTACTGGCAGTCATGTTTGACGTGTACACGTTGCTTCCAATACTGAGCGTGTCAGCGATGGTGATGTCGTCCAAAATGGTGATGTTTTGTGTGATTACGTTACTGGCGACCATGTTTGACGTAACCAGCGCATCAGCCACCAATCGAAGGGTTTCGATGTTTGACGTGTATACGTTGCTTCCAATACTGAGCGTGTCAAATATGGTGGCGTCGTCCAAAACGGTTATGTTTTGTGTGACAACGTTACTGGCAGTCATGTTTGACGTGTACACGTTGCTTCCAATACTGAGCGTGTCAGAGATGGTGATGTCGTCCAAAATTGTGATGTTTTGTGTGATTACGTTACTGGCGACCATGTTTGACGTGTACACATTGCTTCCGATACTGAGTGTATCAGCGATGGTGATGTCGTCTAATATTGTGATGTTTTGTGTGATTACGTTACTGGTAAAGATGTTTGATGTGTACACATTACTTCCAACACTCAATGAATCAGTTATTTCAGTGCGTGTTGTTACTATAGAATTGTCAACAGTAAGATCCTTGGTGATAACAACATCTAAATTGATGGATAGTACATTTTTATCCATAATGGTAACTGGAACAGTCGAGTTGCTAGTATGAAAATACAAAATATCATTGTTATTATTTTGGAAATCTACCGCACTTATGAAAGTGTCTCCATTATCATCAATTAATCCACCTAATGGAAGCCATCCTTTTGCAGTGTCTGTGGCTAGTAATGAAACGCCTTCGAATCTTTTTTTAGATTCATTATAAAACAATGTTCCAACATCACTCAAATCCGCATTTGGTTTCTTATCTTCTTCTCCATGTGGAATACGAAATGTTGGACCATCAACAACTAAATTTGAAAATAGTGAATCTCCATTCACATTAACTGTTCCATTTACAGATAATGTACTTGTTTCTAAAAACCCTTCCTGTGTAACTTGAAATACTGTTGCACCGTCTTGATCAATTCGAAGCACATCTGAATTCGAGTATATGTGTAGTGTATTACTCGATAAGGATGAAGGAGTGAAAGATACACGTCCTTCAAAATCAGATTCATTTATTGATTTCAATTTTCCTTCAACAGTGAATTCATCAGCCACGAGTAAATTGGAAACAGAGTTACTATTTATGTTGACAGTATTCACGTTGATTTCATTCACTTGAAGATTTGCATCTATAAAAACATCTTTAACACCATCTATCTTTGTGAGTGTGACCAGAGGTGTAGACGTTTCATCACCAATCCCAAAAAGTAAACGACTACCATCTGATGTTTTGACAATCGTATCTCCAGCAATAGAAGACATTAAATGCTGTCCATCTTGAAACACAGATTGGAAATAACCAGGCATTCCTATTTACTAATAATTTGATTTTTTATTTAAACTTACCAACTGTTTGTATATCAAAAATAAATGAAACAAAAGCTATTCGATGGTTCTGAACAAGTTACCCATATAACGATTCTTTGTATGTTCAAGAATAATGAAGACTACTTAAAAAACTTCTTTTTTGATGCAATGAATTCATTTGAAAAAATATATGATGTACATTTTGATTACATCATTCACGAGAATAATTCAAAAGATTCAACAAAAGAGTTGCTAAAAACGTTCATTCGATCAAAATCCAAAAAAAGTCAACTGACAACATACGACTTTACGCGTGATTATAAAAACATTGGCAATGGAAAGAATAACGATAGAATTGCAAACTTATCAAAGATAAGAAACAAACTTGTTGAATCAGCACGTCCATTAACTTCTGTTTGGAATATTCTAATCGACAGCAACATCTTTTTTCAACCAACTATATTGACTGAAATGTTTTCATGTAATCCAACAAATCAAAACATTGGTATGTTTTCACCCTATACACAACAACTTATGATTCCAGGAGTTCATATATCATCAGAATACAAAAAACCAGTGTTATTGAATCATTACTACGACACGTTTTCATTTTTCGACACAAGGTCTAAGACCTTCTGGCCTTTTTGTGCATTTGAAAAGTGCAACTTTTGTTCGAAAGATGCCAAAACGAAAACGTTTGATAGACATTTTATTTCAAGAAACAAAGATATTGTTGATGTTAATTCTGCTTTCGGAGGTTTCGCAATAATTCATAAGGACATACTTAACAATTCCCAAATAACTTGGGATACATGTTCACATGATTCATCGAAAGATGAGTCTCTTTGTGAACACTTTTTATTTTGTTTTATGGCGAAACGCTTATCAGGAAAAAGGATTGTACTTTTACAAAATGTTGATAAAATTCATCGTACATTTTGAGTGATGAGTACGATATAAGTATTTAAAAGTTCTCACCATATTTTTCGATAAAGTATGGATCCATACAATGTACTAGGTGTATCAAGAAATGCAACGAAAGATGAAATCAAAAAAGCTTACAGAAAATTGGCTGTGAAGCACCACCCTGACAAAGGCGGTGACGAGAAGAAATTTCAAGAGATTACTAATGCGTATTCTGCATTGACATCCGAAGAAAGTACTGATTTTGGTTTCGGTGGTATGAATGCTGGTTCATTTCAAGATTTTGATATTTTCAGACAGTTTTTCGGTGGAGGTACAACAGATCGAAGGAAACATGGAATGAAAGAACATAAAAATAAAAATATAGTGATAACTCTGAGCGAAGCATTTACAGGACTGACAAAAAATATGAATGTTAAAAGTGAGGTGAATTGTTCAAAATGTAGAGCCACATGTAGCACGTGCAATGGAAATGGGTACGTGAATCAACAAATCGCACAGAGAATGGGTCCGGCGACTTTTATTCAAACGGTGAGATCGAAATGCGTATGTGATGAAGGTTTTGTGAAAAGTTCTGGAAGTTGCAATACGTGCGATTCAACCGGTAAAGAACACATTGATAAAGTCATCTCGTTGAAGATTGAACCCGGAGTTCAATCTGGAAAGGTGTACAAATTCGAAAATATTTTAAAAGATACCGTTTTGTTGTTTACAATTGAAATCAAACGTGATCCGAATTTCACAGTAGATGCTAAAAATAATTTAGTTCTGGTGAAACCTATTGATTTCACCGATTCTATCTTTGGAACGAAATTCAATGTAACCCATCCATCAGGAAATGTATTACTAATTGATCTCACAAAACTTGGATATATAATGCGCGAATACAAACCATTTGTTTTAGCAGGAAAGGGAATGACGACACAATCAGATCTTATCATTCAGTTTAATATCAAATATCGAAACATCAAAAAAGATTGTCATGAAGTATTACGACAAGAATTTGAGAAAATATTCGTTTAATTCAAATGACTTGTTTGATTGTCCATCCACAAAATAATGTAAATGATTTCTTAACATATAGTAGTATTGTTCGATACATTTGTTCAAATAATGAACCAAATATTGAAGTACACTATGTTGTTTTAAAAAAGTTTGAACAGTATATTGATTATCTGTATTCTGGGATTGATGTTAAATATATTCTTCTTGAAGAATTATCGGATAACAGTGTTTTACGATTACTTATGGGTGATCATAAGAATACTAAAGATAGACAGTTTTTCGGATATTTCGACAAATATAGATTTGATAAGTTCAAAGGAATATTTCAGAGTTTCTTTGGAAACGAAACCAAATTTGATCCGTACCAACTGTATGAAATCGAACCAAGTGTGTGGACCAACTACTTTTCATTTACACGAAATGCCCGAGTTGAAAAAAGTAAATGGCAAAATAGTTTGGCACGATTCAAATTCAAATACAACGCAATATCATCTATCAAAGGATTTCGATTGCCAAAACTAAATCTTACTGAAACGACCCTTAATGTTTATCTTGATTCTATGTTCGAGGAATCCAATTTTTTTGAATCGATGATTGTAATCATGAACGCTTCGAAGCTGTATCTTAGACACACTGACGTGTTCACATTTTTTGTGTATTTATTACACGAAAGTGGTTCGTTTTCTTCTGAAAAATCGAAAACAATTCATTTGTTTCATCAAGGAGAAGACGATGTTCCATTCAAAATACCAACATGTTGGAAGCAAACCCTAGTTTAAAAACAAAGTCATAAATTAATCTTAATAAATATGTATTTTTATCATCAAATCCTGTTTGATTTTGATGGTAATAAAAAAAAACATTCAACTACACATGAACATGAAGCGCTAAGTCATAATATCAATAAGTTCAAAGATTCATTTCAACACAAATGTTGGGACTTGGACGAATCTATTGAATTCACAAAACAACATTATCCGTTTCTTGTGTGCATTTTTGAAGCAGAAACAAAATTTAATATCATTAAATGTGATTTCTTTAGGTATCTGCTACTGTATCACTTTGGTGGTCTTTACACGGATATTGACTTTTTATGTATAAAATCACTCGACGAGTTTGTTCATTGTGTACTTTCATCAAAACTAGAAACTGTAAACAAAACATTAGAACCACCTCTTATCGTTCTCACTGAAGAATGGTACGATTCCATGTACATGACGCAAACGATTCATAACGGATGTTTGTTTAGTGAACGTCCAAAACATCCTTTTTGGATGAATCTCATCTTAGATATTTATGAAAAACTAATCACGAAGCGTGTTCAAATAAAGTCAGAATCTGATGTCTACGAACTATCAGGACCCAAAAAACTACATAATTTTTATAAAAAACATATTGACATATTTAAGGGAGTGATCGTGTTGCCTTACTATTACTGTTGTCCATTTATTGCAGTAACTCAGTCTAATTCATCATCAAAAGAAACTTACACAGTTTTGTGTAATCGTAAAGATGTTATTGTACCTGAAATCTCGAAAAGTGTTTGGGTTTTTTTCAACATGGATCATTATGATAAAATAGAGTTGTATTGTCCAAATTCGTTCTTTGTGAATATAAATTTGAAATCTGGTAGTATGTGGAAAAAATGATTTTACGATCTTGTGAAAAGGTTTTTCTTTAAAGTAATTTTAGCTATAGTTGATAAATGAAAATTTGTTTTGAGTAAAAATATATGGATAATTCTCATCTTATAGGGTTCGGATAGAATCTTTTATTTCTTCAATAAATTTTTGGTTGATGTAATTATCAATATATGGTTTCAATGAATCATCCACATGTTTATTTATATTGTCCCAATTTTGAGAGACATATGGAATCAACGTTTTGTTGATTTGTTCTTGTTGAGAATCTAGCTGACTTTCAAATGTTCGTAATTCCCTCTCAAAGTTATCATATTTCGTGAACAAAGTTGGATCAACCTTCACAATTTCACTTTCTTCATATTTCTGTTGTAAAACATCCAATCGATCAGAAATATCAGACGCTTGAGCTAAATTTTTCAAAGTGTCATCATCGAATGCACTCATAAATCCTGTTAGTTTATCTTGAGAAGATTGAATTGATTCCGATAATGTTTTAAACTGTTCATTCAACGCAGAAATGTTTGTTTTATTTTTTTCGATTCCAGATATATTGCCACTGTTTCGTTCTATAATGTTTTTATAGGTATCAAACCATTCTGGTGCGTTTGTTTGTGAAGATGTAATTGATTCCGATAATGTTTTAAACTGTTCATTCAACGCAGAAATGTTTGTTTCATTTTCTACGACTCCAGATGTAGTAGTGGTGATTTTTTTCTCCATATTTTTTTTATTTTCTTTCAAGGTTTCATTGATTTGGTTGATTTGATCTGTGAGGTCATTAAATCTTTGCCTGTCTTCTTTTTCATTATTCAACAAGTTATCTTCAATACTTTTTGTGATTTTCTGAAAATAAGTTTTGAGCTTATCTTCTAATTTTTTGGAGGTTTTTATGCTTTCAGTCTGGACCTCATCGATTTTTTTTCCAAAAATGTTTGTAACATCGTTTATTTCGTTATTGACAACTTTATTGATTTCATTGTCTATTTTTGTTATCGAACCTTTCGATTGGTTGATTTCTTTTTGAATATCTTCTAATTGATTAGTGAACTGATTTGTTACAATATCCAATTGGTTCTTATTAGATTTTTCTGCGTTCATCACTAAATTTTGTACTTCACCAAGTTGTTTACCGAAAGTGTTTGTAACAGTATCTATTTTTGTATCCACTACATTGTTAATTTTGTTTTCCATATTTCCAATCGAACTATTTGATTGGTTGAGCTGATTTCGAACGTCGGCTATCTGGTTCGCTACTTTGTTTGTAACAGTATCTATTTTTGTATCCACTACATTGTTAATTTTGTTGTCGATATTTCCAATCGAATTATTTGATTGGTTGAGCTGATTTCGAACGTCGGCTATCTGGTTCGCTACTTTGTTTGCAACAGTATCTATTTTTGTATCCACTACATTGTTAATTTTGTTGTCGATATTTCCAATTGAACTATTTGATTGGTTGAGCTGATTTTGAACGTCGGCTATCTGGTTCGCTATCGTGTTTGTAACAGTGTCGATTTTGGTATCCACTACATTGTTAATTTTGTTGTCGATATTTCCAATTGAACTATTTGATTGGTTGAGCTGATTTTGAACGTCGGCTATCTGGTTCGCTATCGTGTTTGTAACAGTGTCGATTTTGGTATCAAGTTTTTCTTTTGAGTTTTCAGTCTCGTTAAGCTGGGCTTGAACGTTTTTGAACTCTTTATCGTAAGATGTTTGAATAGATTCAATTGCTTCACCAAGTTTTGAGTTTAATTTTTCATCTGATAAAGATATGCTATTTTCAATTGCAACATCTATTTGTTTCTTGTTTGATAACAAGCTTGATTCTGTTTTTGATAATCTATTATTGATATCATTCATCTCATTGTCAAGTTTGTTGGATACGATTTGTTCAACATCCTCAGTTATATTGGTATTGTCAGTTGCTATTTGTTTGACAGTCTCCAAAATTCGTTCTTGGATGTACAAAATATCTTTTTGTGCAGAGTAGAGTTGTTCGCTCAAATAATTATAAAAGCAAAATATCTGAATAGCATCACTCCACTCTTTAATCCAAGAACGACCGTACTTATTTAAATACTTTGGATGGTTTCGTCCTTCGAAATCCATGATATCACTGAGGTTTTTTGATACGAAGTCATTGATTCGTTTTGTATACTGTTCTCTGTCCTCATCTGGTATATATTTTAAATGATTCAGGTTTAGATCCAATGTGTTAAAAATGTTGTCCAGAACATATTGAATGACTGGAAAATGAATGTTTTTGCATTCAGTGAAGTATTTTGCATATTTTTTAAGGAATGAATCATACTGTTCAAAGTGTTCATCATTATATTCATCTGTATTCATAACACTGTATATATCAAACAATTTGTGCAACTCGGAGATAATTTGACGCGTTAGATTACTTTTAGCAATTCGTTCTCGTGACCAGTTAACAGATTTTGTATTGTAAGTTTTCCCATTTGACCAACTTTGAATAAACGTATACATGTTATCTTTGTGATTGTAACTTGTTGTGTTATACTTTTCAATCACGTGTTTTCTAGATATCAATAATGATTTAAACAATAGAATACTGAAAAGCAGTACAAATAAATAAAGCACGGATGTACGAATACTCATTTATATAATTGAACAAAATACTCTGTCTTTAATTTAAGTGTTGTTAGGTGTGCTAGACAGATTTTGCATTAATGATGTGTAAAAAATATTATTAAAAATCAAATGTCAAAATCTATTACAATGAGTCGTGCATTCAACTTTTTCACAATTGTAATCGTAATTTTATTTGCATCGATTAATAAGCAATGGTATAATGAATTGTTTTCTCATCAAACGTCGAAACATAATTTGAAAGAAATGTTCAGACAAGATAACGGAAATGATAACAAAACCTATGATCGAAATTTCAAATCGATCAAAAATACAGATACATTTCATAACATTACGGATCAGATTACATCCATAAACAATACATTTAGTTCAATTCTCAAAACAGGATTGAACATAAAAACAAGCGAGTTGTTGAACAAAGTTAATAAAGTTAACTAGTTGAATCATGGTTATGATAGTGTTGACGAAATCGATACTTGAAACGATTCATTTTTTCGACAAAGAAATACTAAGTTTTTTCGACAGTTTTGCGAGAGCATTTAAACCGCGAACGTAGTTCACAGTTAGACATACTGTGTTCAAAATGTTTTGATATTGTGATGATAAGTGTTTCTGATTTTCATTCGATTTGTCGAATATATTATCAGTATTCTTCAAATCACAGTCCATTTGATGTTCTGCGTCACAAATCATAGATAAATTTGAATTCAAACCTTGGATGGATTGCATAAAACTTTCGATTTGTTCTAAACATCTTTTGCGTGTTACATAAATTATGGATAAATGCTCATTATATTGTGAATTAATTTTAACAATGTTTTTAACAATGTCTTGTCGTTTTTCTGAATTTAAATTGTGATAATGTTTAGCGTTCCAAGTGGGTTCTATGTCTCTACAGAAGTTTTCAGCGTCTATGTTTGAAATAAGTTTTTTTTGTGAAATCGTGTCAATGTTTTGAACATTGTTTAAAGGTTGTTCAAATTTAAACTCTTTTCCAAGTATGTTTGTAATAAGTGTATGGAGATGATTCAATTGATACAGTAATGAAGTTCGTTCTCTCTCAAAACGTTGTTTAAGTATTTCAAGATTACAATCAGAGTCACATACTACAAAATCTTCTTGAAATGTTTTTTGATATACAAAAAGAGAAACACATAGCAAAAAAAATACTCCACTGAATACATACAAATACGACATTATTGTCATTTTAATGTATTTCAACATTTTAATGTCTATTTTCATTGATTCTATGTACAGTTTAACGGTCCTTCATCCGACTCTATGTGACGAAATAAACTTGAACAAGGTATGTCTTTCTTAGCAGATCGAGTCTGATTCGAACATCGTTTTCTCTTCTGAACTTTTTTTTCGTATGCTACTTTATCTCTTCTGAATTCCAAAACTTGATCCCAAACATCCTTCAGTTCTTTTAATAATTTATTCCATAAAACACGATCTCTTTTCTCACGTTGAATATAGAAATCATGAATAGCATATATGTATTGTTTGCGAAATGTTTTATCATGTGAGAACTCCAAATCATCTAATTCACCATACACGAAGTCTCCACTATATAATTCTAAAACGATTCCTTGATGGTGAATTTCAGGATTTCCTTTATCTTCTATAGCCTGTTCCAATGAGTCATATTCCTTAATATAACATTCAAGGTAATCACAGTACTCTAGATCACACACTTCTAACTGTCCTTGAATTTGAAGTTTATATTGTTCGTGTATTTCTTGTGTATTTTTTCGATTGTAAGGACATTTTATCTCCAACATAACACCAGTATCACTAACACCATCTGGAGAAGCTCCAATGAAATCGTAATTTGGATGTTTCATAATTCCATATTCAAAAACTGAAACGTTCATCTTTTTTTTATAAAACTTATTTGCAACTTCTTCATACCGTATTCCCCATTGTAGTGGGGGAGACGAACTGTCAAATGTATCAAGTTCGTACCCAACTTTCTTTCGGAAAAAATCAATTTGATTTCCAAATTTTCCTCTGTTGGTAGCTTGTCCAAAATCTGAAGCAGTAATTAAGGAGTTTCGTATGTCATACCATTCTGGAGTTCTTTGTTTTACGAAGGGATACTTGTTGAGTTCGTGAACAATTTTCATTTGACTTTCCATTTGATCAACTCTATTCTTTAGGCGTTCCTCGGAAATAGATCCATAAAGCTTTCCTATAGGTGATTTTTTGAAGGAATTCAAAACCTGAACAATGGTTTTATTTTCATGGAAAACATTGCATAAAAGTTGATCAATGATGTGAATATCCATTTAACAAATACACTTGAAATAAACTTAAGTAGATATCAGTTTTTAAAAATGATGGAAAGCAAAATGAATATCAAGTTGAACAAATTAAAACAACTGTATGACGAATCGGATAAAAAGCTTGTACATAAAAATAAAAACGTAAACAATATATGTTGCTTGCCACTGAATGATCAAGCAAATCTGCAATCCATATTATATACTAATGAGAAGTATCAACAAAAGATAAATAAACGAATAATAAACAAGCCATTAAACACAATTGTGATGGACTCTGATTCGTTCGATGAGTTTGTGAATAACGATATTCAACAAATAAAATATTTGAATTGGACTCAAATTCCAATAAGCTGGAAATATAGATATGTACTCGATTTTATTGATTCAGACCAAGACACAACTCCCGAAGAAAAAGAATATTATAAATCAAAAACATCGATATTTTCTGTGAGGAAAAAAGGAATCGTCAAATACGACAGGAAAAACGGAAGTATATCAAAACTGAATTATCATATTTTATTCGATGGTGGTCAAATATAAAAACGCATATTTTGTTGATGAACTGATTTTTGAAATATATTCGGAAGGAATTCATTAGTAAATCATTAGTAAATCAACCGAATATATTTAAGGTACAGAAGCATTATAATTAATAAAAAAATGTGTGGAATATTGTTTTGTTTAAAACAATTTCCGAATACGAAAGATCATAACGTATTGAAACATAGAGGTCCAGAAGACACATCAAAATTTGAAAATGAACATGTTCAAATGGTATTCAATCGTTTGAAAATTAACGACACCAGCGAAAAGGGAAACCAACCAATGTGGTTCCATGAAAATGTGTTAATCTGTAATGGAGAAATATTTAATCATAAATGGTTGTCCACGACATATGGTTTCAAAATGAACTCAGACAGCGACTGTGAGGTCATTCTTCATTTGTACAATCATTTCAAGTGCAATGACGAGAATACAAATATTTATGAAATCATATCCAAAGTTTGTGAATCATTAGATGGTGAGTTTGCATTTACACTTTATGATACAAAACATGATTTTGTATTTTTTGCAAGGGACCGATATGGTGTGCGTCCGTTATTCTTTGATACAAACACATATTCGTTTGCTTCAGAAGCGAAAGCATTCATTACCACAAAAACTGTAAAACAATTTCCACCTGGTCATTTTGCTATACTATCTAATTATACACATTTATCGTATTTATTTCCATATGTAAATACAATAGGTTCTACAAAATTTATTTTAGATGATGAAGAGACAATACTTATCAACATTAAAAATCTTTTTGAAAAGTCCGTTGAGAAACGGATGATGTCTGATAGAAACATTTGCGCACTTTTATCTGGTGGTTTAGACAGTAGTCTAGTATGTTCAATTCTTGCAAAAAAACAACCAGGTATCAAAACGTTTTCAATTGGAATGAAAGGATCTCCTGATCTAAAATTCGCTAGAATGGTTGCTGAACACATAAAGTCTGATCATACAACGATCGAATTAGATAAAAAAGACTTTTTAGAAGCTATTGAAAATGTTATACGTACGATTGAAAGTTACGATACAACAACAGTTCGTGCAAGTGTTGGCAATTATTTGATTGCTAAATATATATCGAGCAACAGCGATTGTAAAGTTGTATTTAATGGTGATTACTCTGACGAAGTATGTGGAGGATACAAATATTTCAAGAACTGTACAGACCCTAATTTGTTTCATGAAGAATGTTGTAGGTTAGTAAAAGACATTTGTTACTTTGATAGTTTGAGAAGTGACCGAACCATATCACAGTTTGGTTTGGAAGCGCGTGTACCTTTTGCGGACAATGCGTTTGTTGAATACTATCTTTCAATTCATCCAGTATTGAGAATGAGTAACCATCGAATAGAAAAGTACATGCTTCGAAAAGCGTTTGATGATGAAATAGACCCTTTATTACCAAGTAGTGTACTGTGGAGAGAAAAAGAAGCATTTAGTGATGGCCTAAGCATCGAGACTGAATCTTGGAGTGACGTGTTAACATCGTATGTTGAAGATTTAGTGGAACAAAAAGAGTTTGAAAAAAGTAAGTTTCAATTGAAAGAAACATTTTATTATTATTCTATTTACACGAAGTATTTCGATGGAAACCTTATTCCTTACTTGTGGATGCCTAAATTCTGTGATGACAAAATTATTGATCCATCTGCTAGAAAGCTATCATCATAAGTAAACAATTTACAAAGCAGATGTAATACCGAACTTGGCTACACGTTTCGTTGCAGCATCGCCAACTTTTTTAATAATTTCCAATTCTTCGTTTGCATTAATTCTGAGACCGTATTTTACAATAACTTCGTTGCCTAAGTCGTTTAATTTAGTAGAACTCAAATGGAAAGCACCACCCTTAAGTTCCCAGAATGGTTCGTCCTCACGACAAGAAGAGTCTGTAGATACGTCAGTGGCAATATGACCGTAGTTTGTAGCACCTTGGTTTACATTCCACTTGAAAGACTTTTCCCATACACCATTGTTTGTGATTGAGTAGTTTGTTGCGTAAGTATCATTGAATAAAGTTATTTTAGATTCAAGTGGTTTACCTGCAATTAATATACCACCTTCATTGTTTGTTGCTTCATCAACACCATCTGATGGATCAGTGGGTGAACCTTCCGTGCCTAATATATAGGTATCCGATGTACCCAATACAATTGTCTTATCTTCGGCGAACAATTGCGATGTAGTCACATCGATAGTGTTGTACGTTCCAGCAACATCCAAATTACCATTTACAACTAAGGTCGGGGCGTTTATCGTCAATGTTTCACCATTATGTTTGTTAATCGTGTTTACAAAAAGTTCTCTGTTTGCAGTTCCGTCAATAATAACGTCACCATTTACTGATAATTGCGAATTGATGTAAGTTGCACCATTCACAGATAGAATACCATTTACAAATGAATCGGCGTCGGTTTTAATCGAGCTCAATACAGATAAAGTTCCATTGATTCGTGTTAATCCAGATACGTCTAATGTGCTGTTCACTGACAGAGTGTTATTGATAGTGGTTGCGCCAGAAACAGACAAAATGTCGCCTAATTTAGTAGCGGACAATATATCTGTGGTTCCAGAAACAGAAAGGCTATTAGCGATAGTGGTAGCACCGGATACGGAGAGAATGTTGCCTAATTTGGTGGCTGATACAACATCAGCTGTTCCAGCCACTGAAATTGATGACGAAAAGTATGATGCGTCTTGAACAGAAAGTTTGTTACCTAATTGTACACCTCCTAGAACAGATAGTGTATTCGATAAGAACGTCTGTCCGTTTACAGATAATTTAGATCCGAGGTTGGTATCTTGTAATACAGACAATGTTCCACTCAAAAAGGTGTTTCCTCCCACTGAAAGGGTGCTCTTCAAATCAGTTAATCCAGACACGGACAGAGACGCGGACATGATAGAATCACCCGCTACAGATAATTTGTTTCCTAAGTTTACCGCGTCAAGTACACTCAATGTACCAGTCATAAAAGTGTTTCCGCCTACAGAAAGAGTGCTCTTTAAATCAGTTAAACCGGATACCGAGAGAGATGCGGACATGATAGAGTCACCCGCTACAGACAATTTATCACCCAAGTTGGCTGCACCCAAAACGCTTAAAGAGCTTGACAAGAAGGTTACGCCTTGTACTGACAAAGTGTTGCCCATTTGGGTTAATCCAACAATGTCAGTTTGACCATTCACAGAGAGAACGTTGCCTAATTTAGTTGCTCCATTTACAGACAATGTTTTTGTTATAGTAGTGTCTAAGTTCACACTTAAGTGTGATTCAGTCATCGTCATCTTGGCTACAGTTGCGTCGTTCGCATAGAAACTCAATGTATCGTCATCAGGAGTTTTTTCGGCTGTAATGTATGTATCGCTGTCAATATCAATCACACCACCAAATGGTAACCATTCCTTTGCTACACCTTCGCCTAAATAATGTAAACCTTCGAATCTGAAAGTTTCTTCGTTGAAAAATACAGACCCTGTTGGTGCAGTATTTGCAGGGCGAGATGCTTCTACACCAGATGGTAATTTGAAAATAGGTCCATCGAAGAACGAATCAGACGCAACAGACAGAGTGCTTTCTAAATACACAGGACTCTTTACTGATAATGTTGAGCCAAGCTCAACACCACCAGTTACGCTCAATGTACCACTCAAATATGCAGCATCTTTAACAGATAGAGTATTGTTAATGACTGTGAACCCTGCTACGGAAACATGTTTCCGAGTTTGGTTTCTCCGACGAAATCGGCAGTACCCAATGTTGAAATTGATGAATTAAGATATACTTGCTCTTGTACTGATAATGTTGAACCTAATTCAGAGTTTCCGAGAACGCTTAATGTACCGCTCAAGAATGTATTACCACCTACAGAAAGAGTGCTCATCAAATCAGTTAATCCAGATACGGACAGAGACGCGGACATGATGGAATCACCAGCCACGGATAATTTGTTGCCCAAGTTCACCGCATTGAGTACGCTCAGTGTTCCAGTCAAGAAGGTGTTTCCACCTACAGAAAGAGAGCTCTTCAAATCGGTTAATCCAGATACGGATAAAGAACCAGACATTATAGAGTCGCCAGCCACTGATAATTTGTTGCCCAAGTTCACCGCGTTGAGTACGCTCAGTGTTCCAGTCAAGAAGGTGTTTCCACCTACAGAAAGAGAGCTCTTCAAATCAGTTAAACCAGATACAGAGAGAGACGATGACATAATGGAGTCACCAGCTACAGATAACTTGTCGCCTAAGTTTACAGCGCTAAGTACGCTAAGTGTTCCAGTCATAAAAGTGTTACCTCCTACAGAAAGGGTGCTGCTTAAATCAGTCAAACCAGATACAGAGAGAGACGATGACATAATGGAATCACCAGCTACAGATAGCTTGTCGCCTAAGTTCACAGCGCTAAGTACGCTCAGTGTTCCAGTCATGAAAGTGTTACCTCCTACAGAAAGTGTGCTTGCCAAATCAGTCAAACCAGATACAGAGAGAGACGATGACATAATGGAGTCACCAGCCACAGATAGCTTGTCGCCTAAGTTCACAGCGCTAAGTACGCTCAGTGTTCCAGTCATAAAAGTGTTACCTCCTACAGAAAGTGTGCTTGCCAAATCAGTCAAACCAGATACAGAGAGAGACGATGACATTATAGTATCACCTGCAATAGATAATTCGTTTTCTAGAGTTACTTTGTCGTGTACGGATAATGTTCCACCTAACGCCAACGATCCACTTAAATCGAATCCACCAGCTAAATCAAGTTCTCCTGTTATTTTCAAATTATTGGACATGTAGTAACCGTCACTTTGCGAAGTTCTCATTACTTGATAGTTTTTCGCATCTATGATTTCAGATGTCCAAGTATGGTCGGCAACTTGTACAGTAGTGTCCGCATCATTCGGGTAAAATTTCAGATGATAATTGGATGTCGAACGAAACGCAGTTGTTCTTAAAGTTTCGTCATTTTCGATGTGCAATGTTTCAAAATCATTTACACTTAAAATAATACTTCCAGATGAAGCCAATTCGAGAGCAGTTAGGTTTTTAGCATAAATTTTTGGAAGTAATACAGTGCCAAACATTGTGTGTAAGTTTGAATCTGGGTACACTGGGGTGTCTGTTTCATAGATTTGTGTGTTCAAAGCACTATTGTTGACAGTAGAGTATAAAGTGTCGGTCATTTTATATTTTTGTATATTTTTACAAAGAGAGTGTTTTTGAATTTTCAAAATGTATAGAATATTATGTAATACGTTAAATCAATCGTTATAATCTGGTAAAGCTCTTATTGAATAACTCACCCTAACATTTATAAATACATCCAACAAAAACGGCAACATATTCAGTTCTCTTGTACACAAATCTTTTCCATTTCAAGTACTTTGTGACGTTCGAAAAGTCACAATCGCACGTTATTTTTGCTACAGTATAATTCTTATGAACATCGTCAGGTTGTTTCATTCCATATCCAGGTACACTACTCGTAGTAATGTAGTCACCATTTACTAGATTTCCATTCATATTGCAAACCCAAATACCACCTTCTCCAACGGAATTGATCATATATTTTTTATTTCGCATCTTCTTTCGTGTATGAAATTTGATATTTCCAAGATTGAATTCACGGTTCATAGAATCCGTTTCTTCATCACTGATGATTCCGAATACTCGTTTGTCGAAATCCGTTGTACATAATTTTACAATAGGAATTGCTTCGTTAATATTAACAATCTTGTTGTTATTGAGATCACTGTATTCACCGGTAGATATCACAATTTTACCCACTAAATCTTCGATTTGTTTTGATGCAAATTTTCCAGTACATCTATGCTGACCTGTAAAATTGATGATACTTGGATCGAATTCATCTGTGAATGCAGTTCCAATTAAATTTCTAGATTGAAATATCAGATCGCACGTTTTGTTTTCAAGCGGACTTGTAAATACTTTCCAGTACCCATTACTGTTTGTATCATAAAAAGTAAGAGTATCATCGATTTGTAATGGATCCATGAAATGCACATTAGATTCGAAAATCGTTGTGTCTCCAATCACAACGTTTGAGTTTATGAGATCGCCATATATCTTTCCATATATATTAAGATTTGATTCCATGATTACACGAGTACGAAAAATTGGGTCTATTTTTAAGTTTGATGTAAGATGAATATCGCTTAAAAAGTATGTTGGTGAAGTGAACACGTTTTGTTGAGGTGTAAACAATGCACCTGGACACCGAAGTCCATTTGGAACTTCGGTGAAGTCTTGAAGATCCTCGAGTGCCATTTGCATAATACGAGCTCTTTCTTCAAATGCTTGAATCGTTAACGTTCCACATTCGAAATTTCCATTGATTTTAATATCTGAATTTATTTGTAATCGAGAGCGATACCATTCTGGATCATCACTTCTCCATTCGAATGCATGTTCTCCTTCAGAAGTGGTTCCAATGAATATGTTTGATGTTTTTAATTCAAATGTATCAGAATCGAAATCCAACGTTCCCATAGAAACCTTAGGTGCGTCAAAATTGATCGGTGATTCTGAAACAATATTACTACAAAACAACATTCCAGATATGTATGCATTGCTGGAAATTGTGAGAGTGTCAGCAATTGATAGACTTTGTGACATATATACATTATTGGCCACGGATAATGTATTTGATAGGATAGTATCGTCAAATACAGACAACGTCCCTGACATTATCGTGGCTTGTCCTACGGACAGCGTGTTTGTTAGCGTAGTAGGTTCCAATACAGACAACGTCCCTGACATTATCGTGGTTTGTCCTACAGACAGAGTGTTTGACAGGACGGTGGCGTTTCCTACAGACAATGTGTTTGATAACGTAGTAGCTTCCAATACAGACAACGTATTTGACAGCACGGTGGCTTGTCCTACAGACAACGTGTTTGTTAGCGTAGTAGCTTCCAATACAGACAACGTATTTGACAACACGGTGGCGTTTCCTACAGACAACGTGTTTGATAACGTAGTAGCTTCAAATACAGACAACTTACTTGACATTATCGTGGCTTGTCCTACAGATAGCGTGTTTGACAGGACGGTGGCGTTTCCTACAGACAACGTGTTTGATAGCGTAGTAGCTTCCAATACAGACAATGTACTTGACATTATAGTGGCGTTGCCTACAGACAACGTGTTTGATAACGTAGTAGCTTCAAATACAGACAACTTACTTGACATTATCGTGGCTTGTCCTACAGACAGAGTGTTTGATATGACGGTGGCGTTTCCTACAGACAACGTGTTTGATAGCGTAGTAGCTTCAGATACAGACAATGTATTTGACAGCACGGTGGCATTTCCTACAGACAGAGTGTTTGATAACGTAGTAGCTTCAGATACAGACAACGTATTTGACAGGATGGTGGCGTTTCCTACAGACAACGTGTTTGATAACGTAGTAGCTTCCAATACAGACAATGTATTTGACATTATCGTGGCGTTTCCTACAGACAACGTGTTTGTTAGCGTAGTAGCTTCAGATACAGACAACGTGTTTGACAGGATGGTGGCGTTTCCTACAGACAACGTGTTTGATAACGTGGTAGCTTCGAATACAGACAATGTATTTGACATTATCGTGGCGTTTCCTACAGACAACGTGTTTGAAAGCACGGTGACGTTTCCTACAGACAACGTGTTTGATAGTGTAGTAGCTTCGAATACAGACAACGTATTTGACAGCACGGTGGCATTTCCTACAGACAACGTGTTTGTTAGCGTAGTAGCTTCAAATACAGACAACTTACTTGACATTATGGTAGCTTGTCCTACAGATAGGGTGTTTGACAGGACGGTGGCGTTTCCTACAGATAACGTGTTTGATAGCGTAGTAGCTTCAGATACAGACAACGTATTTGACAGCATGGTGGCATTTCCTACAGATAGGGTGTTTGACAGAACGGTGGCGTTTCCTACAGACAGCGTGTTTGATAGCGTAGTAGCTTCAGATACAGACAACGTATTTGACAGAACGGTGGCGTTTCCTACAGACAGCGTGTTTGATAGAGTTGTCGCATTGCCGATTGACAGTTTTTCTGAAATGATTACATCATCACCAACAAAAAGACTATTTTCAACAGTGAATAAATCTCCATTTACAGTCACATTACTTGTGAGTTGAACAAGAGGTGCGTCTATTACTAGAACAGTATCATTATATATACTACTACTGGTAAGTTGTCCATCAATTGTACCATTGAATGTAATATTGGCACCGATCTGAATGTGATTGCTTAGAGAATCGAATACAAAGCTATCATGACCGATTGTAAAGGTGTTTGTGTCGACAGTGACGTTTGAAGACGACAATACCATAGCGTCTGCCGATTGGATGTTGCTTGCAGTCAAAACGCCGTTCACAGTCGCACCGTCTCCCACAGACAAATGGTTGT
>Ga0255759_10001728_pt1 | contig 19529 bp, 19 predicted proteins | sample 101ome_20_FD_179959 | JGI IMG/M metagenome (GOLD analysis project Ga0255759, IMG submission 179959) | Coastal salt marsh microbial communities from the Groves Creek Marsh, Skidaway Island, Georgia - 101404AT metaG (version 2) | ecosystem: Environmental > Aquatic > Marine > Intertidal zone >...
CTCTTGGATACATTTTTTTAATATCTCTATCAGCTGTTTGATAATGTTCTGAAATATATCTATCTATTGTATTCAAAGATAAAATCCCATGCTCGTGTGTCTTTAAATTTATAACCTAAATCATCTAATATTTTAAATGTTTTTTGTCTTCTGAGAAAATTTTCATGTGTTCTATTAGAAAAAATTTCAATCATTAAAAGTGGTTTATATTTTTTAATTGTTTCTACAGAACCTTGTAACACTTGATTTTCGTGACCTTCAACATCAATTTTAATGAAGTCAACATTTTTAAAATCAAAAGTATCCAGTCTAGTTGTTTTACAAATATTTTCTTCAATAAAGCCGTCTTGCACTTGTTCGTTTTTATTTTCGATTATCTTGGACATACCAGATCTCAGATACTTGTGATACTTTAGTTCTTGTTCATCGTTACTTAAAGTCACATTATAGGTACTAACGTTTTCCAAATGAGAAACATTTTCTTTTAAACAATTATACGTGTCTTGACGCATTTCAAAACTGTGAACGTTCTCAAATCTAGTAGAAAATGCTACACTGCTTACTCCGATATTTGCACCAATATCTAATACAGTTCTTCTTTGATTTTTGTATAAGAAATGATTCATTAGATAATCTATTGCATTATCTTGCCAAGTCCAACCATTCCAGTCTATTGGCTTATCTTTAAATTTTAAATTATTAGAGTCTTGTTCATCTTCTAATATTTTCCATGTTTTCATTGAAGTATTCCATTATGAAATTTAAGATCACCATTACTTAATTTATCTAATGCTGCTTGACATCTTTCTATCAGACTGTGATCTTTTGCAATTTCGTCCATTAAGTTAGTTTTTTCATTTTTAATAGACGGTTCAACGGCTGCTTTTGTATAGTTAATATAATTACTTATTTTAAAAGAATTGTCAAGATTCTCTGAGTACAAAACACTATCGTATCTAATATTATCATTACATAACAAATCAAAATACCAATTAAAAACAATTTTTGCACAGAAATCCAAATACTCTCCTGTGGCTTTTTCGCTTAAAGATTTTATGTGTTTTTCATTGTATTTAGAATTTATGTAAACTCTTATATAAGTCGATGCAATACTACTAATTAATGTTTCGTAGGCTTTTTTTCTTATCAGTAAAAAATTGTAATAATCGTTTGCATTATATTCTCTTGCTGCTTGGGGAGATAAAGTTTCTACAAAATTAAACTGATGTAACATGAATTTAACTATAATATTTTGTCTACCATTAATATCTTTTGCTATATATTCCCAAGCATCTATTGTATCTCTATCAATTGGACTAAAATGTCCTGAATAAAACATTTGTTTTTTATTATGAAAAGGTTCACTAACAAGATCAAAACCAGTCTGACTTTGTAATAATTGACAAAAGAAATTAGATTTACTGCGAGGATGAGTGACTACCTGTATTCTATTATGATCTATTACCATTTGTGTTTAACAGACCTTTCTCTGATGTCATGAATATCCATTTTATGTCCATCTTCCCAAAAATTTCTAGTTACAAAACTTATAGTATCATCAAATAATGTATTATTACTGCCTATAAATGTTGTACCTGTAACCATTGAACAGTAATTATACACAAAACAATTATCAGTGATAGTTAAATATTTGTGGTCTTTTGCTGGATAAACTTTAACAGGATTTTGTAAGCACTTGTTGTGCCATAAAAAACACAATCTATCTTCAGTAGCTAATTTTAGACAATGTTCTTGTATATTGCTTACATAGTTTGCCCAAGCATGAGGTTTACATATCCATAAGAGATCAAAAGTAATAGAGCCACCTGCTAGTGCTTGTGTGTAACAATTCATTATAGAATTTTTATTAAATTCCTGTGTAAAATTTTCAATTCTATTAAAAACTATATCCCACTTGTGTGATGTTAATTTTTCAAGTATAACATAAGGATGTAATTTAACAACAAAATCGTATTCGCTTAAATCTCCCACTGTGTGATATAATGATTGTAAACTTAGATATTTCCCCCAAAAATAATCAGAAGTCTGATCTTCTGATTCAAAGAAAAATTTACTAAAAATATTCTCAGATATTAATTCTTTTGATTGTGGGTTTTTTTGATTGTAATCTAAAATAGCTTTTTTAAAAGGTATTAATTTGTCTTCGTATTTTTCTATTTTTAATTTATTTGGTTTATACAATCGATAAAGTTTATTTTCTTCATCTTTTCCGTTATCCCAAAAATGGCAATAGATATCAACATCATGATAAGATGTGATAGATTCGTAAAAGTTTTTTGTATTAAAGTAATGTGTACTTTCGGTATAAGGATCAATTAGACCGTGGTATAATATTGCAATTTTCATACAACAACTTAACTTTCTCTATAAGGATACAAATTGCCTAACCATACTTTTTTATGATCAAAAATATTATCTTTTAATACATCAATCAATTTTTGATGATCAGGATGATCTTCCATCCATATAGCTTTTTGCTTAAACTGTTCATGACTCCAAGTTTTCCAATTAGTAACTTTATTAAAATGAATACTACTAGCATTTGGAAATTTTGTTAACACTAACTCTATATAGTCTTTCATTTCTAAATAATTATCGTACTGTACTACAAAATCAAAATGAAGATGGAATTTTTCAAGCTCAGGAACACGATCATTTAGAAATTTACAGTTTTCCATAAGCATATCCCATTTTCCTCCCAAACGAGTTTTTGTTTCATAGGTTTCTTTTGTTCCTGCATCTAGACTTATTCTGCAATTTTTTAAGTTTTTATGTATTTTAGAAATTCTGTTCCAATTTTTTTCTGTAAATAATACACCATTTGTAGTTAGATTTATAATCATATTTGGAAATTCTGATCCATTTAGACTTTCTAACATTTCTCTGTATATAATGCTAGCAAAAGGATCACCGCTACCTGTAACATTTAATTCAAATTCTCTTTTTGTTGGATACCGTAAAAAAAGTTCATAAATTTTATCATTGATCCTCTTTTTCTTTTTATACTGTTCACTATCTCTATTGTGTAATATTTTTGTTACTCTACAACTAGGACATTGTAAATTACAACTTTCATCTTCACTAAAATTTATTGTATAAGGTAGTTGTTGAATTTTTGTTTTTTGTTTTTTAATTGCATTTCTAACATATTTTGGAATATGAATATGATTGTCAATATCTTCTGTGTTTCTTAACATATCTTGTGCAATTACAGGACAAAATTCTGCATTGCAATAATTCCATTCTTCCGAATAAATTTGATTTCTTATGTTTTGAGCTAACGGACCGTTCCACATATCTTCAAATTCATCTTCTAGTATATTGCCTATTTTTGTCGGTAACCATGCAGGACAGCATAGCCAACAAGACCCATCTAAACTTACTTCTAAATGTGTAAAAAATTTAGAACAATATTTCATTTTCTAAGACACAATCTATTCTTGCCATCCTCTGATTTCCAGCCTGTTAGCATTTGATAACCTAGCATCGACGGATCTCTTTGTTTTTTCTTAGCAATATTTACAACTGTTCCCCAAACAGGAACACCTGCTTTTTCGCACTCTGAGATATAATTAGAATCAATGGAATCTGCAATTGCTCTGCCTTCTAGTTCGATTCGATTGGTTATATTTTGATAATTACTAATTTCTTCGTGTTGAACTTTACCACACAAAATATATTTTTCGTACTGAGGTCTTCCTATATCATTAAATGGTAAAGAAACTACATCTTTTACAAAACTAGTATCTTCGTGTGTCACACGATAATGACTTATTTCATTACTAGGTCTCTGAATTACTGCCCAATGTAAACTAAAAAATCTATACTTAAATTCTATCATGTGTACAGCGTGGTTGATGTCATGATAGGATATATTTTGATTTCTTAATATTTTTTGTAATTCGACTATTGTTTTATCAACTTGTTCATCATAAATTGGTAAATGTTTTTCTTGTGCTTGCTTGGTTGTGTTTGCCCATTTTTCATGAGTAGTTTCTAAAAATCTTTGTGTAAAACTATTACTTCTAGGATATAGCCATTCTTCTGACAATCCATGTTCGGTTATAGCATTGTTCACTGAATTTAAAATATCATCTAATTTATTCTGAGATTCAACTACTTGATTAACTCTGTTGGCGAAATCATCATCATTGAATGTTATTACAACCTCGTCATTTTCTTTGAAAATCCAATTGTGCCATACATCAACAAAGTTGGTATCATATAACTCAAGTTCAAACTCATTTTCATTCATACATATTTTCATTATTATACCTTTCCTTGTCCTGATTCAACGTACACTTTAAATGGAGTAATGTCTAAGAATCTAATTTCATCAATATTCTTAGAGTATACTATTTCTAAATTACTATATATGTTATTGTAGTTTTCTATCTTTTCTATTACACTATCCTGTGTGCTATATGCTCTTTCTTTGCTTTTGCACAGCATCATTTCTTTATCACCAGCAAACACAGGATAACACTTTTTATCTTGTAGTAAGTCTATTGCAGACAATATTCTTTTTAATCCACAATTTACTTTACAGTCGTCTATTATTACAAATCCTTCTGGTTCTAAACAGTTGTCAACTATAAAAACTAAGTCATTGTAATCGATATCGCAATCAACACGAACTGCTAATACATTATTTTTGTAAGCATCTAAATCCCCGTCTTTAACAGCATTATTAACAGTTTTATCTATTAGATTCTCAATGAAAATACGATCATCTGTTCGATTCATAAAATTTAAAAAATCTTCTTTGTCATAGGGCCAATAAAATCTGCTGTCAGCATATCCCGACTTAGCCCAACTAAAATCTTCTAATAGAATATAATCTATATTAGTGGCACCTAAAAAGTGCATAAATCTACTCCAGCCGCCACTTCCAGAACCTAGTTCCATAACTAATTTAGGATTTTTCTCTCCTCCTGTCCAATGATTTAGTATCATTGACTGAACTATACTGTCATTTGGTTTACTCATAACCTGACATTTTTTCATTGCTTCTTCTATATTCATAGGTATAAATTCTCTTTAGGACTGTGATCTTTAACACACATTTTACTACAACACATCATTCTGCCGTCTTCGTGTTTTTTATTCCAACTGTTTTCTATTAGATTAAACACTTGTGTTTGATTATCAATGATATTTCTAAGAGTATGATGTTTGGCATTGCGTTCATTTAATTTTGTATTTTCTTCTAACAATTTATAATATTGCAATATATCAAAACTCAATGTAACATTCTGACTGCCTAAACCTAAAAAACAGCAAGGGTGTACATCACCATTACTATCGATATAAACTTCTCCTCTGTTTTGAGTCATACAGGAAATTTCAGTATTGTCCAGGTGAACAAAATTTTCAAGTTCTGTTTTAAATACATCTTCATAATAATCTATTTTATCTTGACGTACTTTTTTATATGCCTCTAACGGAAAACAATCATTTCCTGAATGATATCTATTAACATCTTCTTTTTCTTCTTCAAACACTGTATTTCTAAATCTAGGATCAGTAGGAGGATACAAATAATAATCTAAATCACCATTCTCATCTAATACTCGCATGGATGAATAGGTTGTATTTGTATTTTCAAATCCAAATGGTTTTTTAAAACGTATTGTTGAAAATCCCATTTCTTCTGACATACGCTTGGCTTCTCCAATTTGATGTTCGTTGTGTTTGAATATTAAAAATTCCCAAATTGCTTGACCACCATTTGTAATAAATGATTCTATATTTTGTATTAATCTATCCCACTTAACATTACGTCTATACAAATGATTGGTATCTTTCAAGCCGTCAACACTAAAAGTTACAAAAAAATTAGAGTGAGATTTTGCTAGATCTCCCCACCACTGTGGGCTTCTGATACCTCCGTTAGTGTTCATGTTTATCATAACATTTGGATTTTTTTCATTCATATATGATAAAATTTCTGGTAAATCAGAACAGAATGCAGGGTCACCAAAATTACCACACAATAAAATTTTTTCTATTTGCTGACAAACCTCATCATTGAATATTTTTTTAAAATCATCTGCTGTCATAGTTCTAGCTTTAAGCCAAGGAACAGTGTATCCTCCTTCACTATTTCTAGGACACACAGGACAGGCAGCATTACAAGCACTGCTAAGTTCGAGATGTATAGCTTTAATTTGTTCAAAATTTATCAAGTTGATTCCTGTATATAATTTTTTATTTTGGTTAATGGATAAATTTCAAAATAATTTAAATTTCTTCTTAAATTCATTTGTTCCCAAAATCCAATAAACTGAGAATTAATATTCTTAGTTCCGGCACGACTATACATATTATCCAAATGATCAATGACATTTTGTTTTTTAAAAGCATCAACTTTTATGCCATCTATATTATTGTAGTAAGAATTTTTAATATAATCTATATCTATTAATTCTTTAGGACAATATGCAAGATCTGTAAATCCTTCTTGTACATTATTTAAACTATAGTCCCAGTTTCTAGTATAGTTGTTTTTTCCTAAAATGTCAAATGACCAATTAAAAAATTCATGAAAATTAGCAAAACTAAAAATACTAAAAGTAGTAGTCAGATATAAATGATCTACTTTATTTTTTACTGCGTTAAGATTGTTTTCAAAATTCTCGAAATCTAAGTGATAACGCACTGCTTCTGCCCGCTTATCGATATCTTCAATGCTTACACTTAAATTCCAACTGAATATATTTCTAGTTTTTTCAATAGTTTCTAACAATCTTTTTAATAGTGCTGGTTTACAATTTAAATTAGTTGTTATCATTAGTACAGGTTTTTTATTAAAATGTTTGCAACTCTCACTGAGATAAAGAATTATATCATATGTGTCTACAATTAGTAAAGGTTCACCTCCTAGTATATTAAAGGTTAAATCTCTATCACTATCAAAATTTAGTAGATATTCTTTAAGGTTATCTAATACTTTGGTTTTCCAAGTTTGATCAATAACATTATTAGCAGGCTGATCTAGTTCTTTTGCCCAAGTTGTACTACTCCAAGGCCCACAATATACACAAGCAAGATCACAACTTTTTCCTATGTCTAAATCAATGTAAGTTGTTTCATTATTGTGTAATAAATTTGGAAGTTTGTATTCAATAATATCATCGTTCCAAATATTCCAAACTTGTTTTATATTATTAGGAGCAGTATCAATACACCATTTGCATGCAGGAGGCAGTTCATTTTGTTCAATAGCAATTTTTCTATTTTCTATATTACTTTCATGCTTTTCAAAAACATCTGGTCCTAAACTATCAATTTCTTCTAAAGATATCCATTGACCTATTTGTTTACAACAATGTCTAAAAGTCTTAGATTGAAAATTAATATTTGTATCAGTCCACATTTTACTACAAATGTTATACTTGTTCATAATCATTTCCTTGCATAAAATAGTCTATACCTTGTAGTTTAATAATATCTATTAGACTATTTTTTCTATACAAATCTCTAATATTTGTTCTATCGATAAAGACTTGCTTCCATTTCTCTTCGATCTCATTGTTTAATTCTGCTTCAAAAAAATCAGGATTAATATTATTGTCTACTAGAAAATAGTCATCTTGCCAGTTATTTTTAATGTTATCAATAATTTGTTTTTTAATATCTGAGGACAATAAACCAGGTCTATGAAAAGGTTCATTGACTAAATTAAACCAAACAGGTATCTCATGTTTTTTGTAAAAATTAAGACTGTCTATAACATTATGAATACTATAAGCACTTACTGTATATGCTACTGCTATCCAATCAATAGTTTTTTTATCACAATACTCTTTGGCTTTTAAAATATTTTCTTTATAAAGATCCCATTTTCCTGGATACCTGTTGTATTCAAATGTATCTTCAATACCATCTGCACTGTACAGTATTGTGACTCTTTTGAATTTTGAAAAATATTCTTCAAAGAACTTATCTTCGTGTATACTACCATTGGTTGCATAATTTAAAGATACATATTCACTTTTTCCTGTTTCTATCAGGTGTTCTATAAATTCCCATTGCTTTTTAATAAGCCACGGTTCTCCTCCATAAAAATCATAATGAACTGTAGATTGTGTTTGTTCTTTTAATTGATCCCATTTATCTTCTATTTTATACCAATTAAATAATTTATAGTCATAATTATTATTTTCTTCAGGTAATATTTCTTTATTTTCAGCAGCTAACATACTACTAGCATTCGCATTACAAATAACACATTTTTGATTACACAAATTACTAAGTTTTAAATCAATAGTTGATAAATTTCCAGGATCACTATTTTCAAACACTTGTGGGAAAATTCTATTTTTCCTAACTCTCATACTATTGATGTTCAATTCTTCTTCTCTATAACATTTATCACATCCTTTAGGTGCTTTTCCGTCTAATAGATCTTGTCTTAATTTTCTCAATGAATCACTGTTCATATATTCTTCTAAGGTGTGTGTGTTAATATTATATTTTTTACCTTCAGAATCTTCTAATCTATCACTGTACACACAGCATGGTCTAAAACCACCATTATTGTTAATTTCTAAACCTACCCAAGGCATAACACAATATTTTTTCATCTTAGTAACTTTCTTTTTCGTATCTGTCAAAAAATTCAACTATATGAGGCAAACTTTTTTTCCAATTTAAATTTCCTGTAATGTCATACGTATCTAGTGCATATTTTAAACGTTTAATTTTTTCTTCTATTTCAAATTGGGATACTGTGTTGTCTTCTAATCTACTTATTAATTCTACAATCTTAGAATAATGAAATCCTGTTATATTTTTTTCTTTTAACCAATCTATGTGATCTTCTAAAGATTTTATCATTTTTTGTTTGTACCAAATTGGAAGATACTGTATGTTCATGTATTTTGGATCCATTATGTAATTTAAGGAAAATGCTCTATCTCCGTGCCAACCATTTAACAAACAATATTTTTCAAAATCTGCAAATTTTTCTATGTTAAGTATACCTATTGTTATACTTGGACTAATATGAACATGTGGTGCTTGTGTTTTAACTAAGTTAAAGTTTTCTTCAAATTCTTTCCAAACTAAATTTGTTCTAATATATTCTACTGTGTCTTCCATACCATCGATGCTAGCACCAACTGCTACATTTGGAAAATTTTTCCAAACATCTATAAAATTTCTTCCTTTATATTTTAAGGTTGTTAAATTTGTATTATATTTAAGCACACAATTGGTATTACCTAATTCTACTAATCTGTCTAAGATTTTTAAATGTTCTGGGTACAAAAACGGCTCACCACCTGCAAAATAAATTTCTTTCACATCTTTAAGATAAGGATCTAATTTATCATAACAGTCTGTGTGTACAAATTTTGTCTTAGATCTACCTCCCCACTGTAAATCATCAGGCAAATCTCCAGTTTCTTCGTACCAAGTACTGCTTAATCCATGAGTACACATACGACATTTTAAATTACAGATATTTCCAAATCTGATATCTACATATCTGATATTAACGTTGTCAATTGTGCCATCGTCTTTTGTTTGTAAAATATTTTGTTCTACTTGCTCTGTATCAATAGTATATGAATTAAACCAATGTCTCATCGATGATGTAACGTTGTATTTTTCTCTATCGTAACATCTAACACAACCAGGAACATGTTCTCCATTTAAGAATTTTTTTCTTAATTCTTTAAAACCTGCATTGTTTAAAGCTGCTAGCATACTTTCAGAATTGTTTATGTTTCCAAATTTTTTCCTGTCAGACTGATAGTCTTCATAATCCCATATACAACAAGGTATTATATTCCCATCTGGTAAACTATGAACATGTACCCAAGGCGCACTACAAAAGCTCGGGTTAGCTTTTAATTTTTCTATTTTTTCATTCATTTATTAAACCATCATTGACTGCTTTATTCATAACACTGTCATATATATCTCTTCCCCATTCTATTGCACTAGCTTCGATAGGTTCTAAAATTTTATGTTCGTTATCATTATTGTCAAGACTTCTATGCCACTCTAATAGATCAGACCAATCAGAAAATGCATTGTAAAACTGTTTGTTTCTTCTTACATCGTACTGATTATAAAAATTATGAAAATCATTTTGCCTTGTTTTTAAATCACTTAGTTCTCTTACACTGTGTCCTTCGTCGACATTTTTAATATAACTTATAGTTCTATTAAATCCGTCAATTTCGTGCAAATACATCTGATCTCTGTTTTTGTTTAAATATTTTTGATAATACGCTGCACGTTCTTCTCTTATGTGTTTGGGCAATGTAGTAATACTCTGGAAACTAGGAAATCTGAGAATATTGTAACTAAGACCTATCCAAGTATCGTATTTTTTTCTTAGCCTAAATATTTCATCATGAAATTTATCTAAGCTGCCTAAACAAAGCGCATTGAGTGTAAGCATAACATGAAAAACTTTAAATTTACCTTTGCTTAATAGTTGTTCAACATTGTAGAGCCATTCATCCCAAACAAGTCCATCTCTGATGTATTCTGCTTGTATACCGTACGCTTCGCAACTACTAAACACTTCAAAGTCATGTATCTTGTGACTCATGTCTATTAGTCTTTGTAAAGCATCTTTTTTAATACCTAGATTGCTGTTTACTGCTAATCTTACACGACAATCAGGATTTTGTTCATACCAATCTAATAACTTCCAAAAATCATTACTAACAGTAGCTTCTCCTCCTGTTACTCTAAGTTCTTTTAAACTATATTGTAGATCACTTTCCCACCATTTCCAAAATGCTTCAATATAAGGATTGTTTTCATTTTTGACTCCGTATGGTTTTGCCCAATTACCTTCTGTGCCAAATGCACCCCAACCGTCGCTGAGTAGATCTTGATAAGGACCATTCTTTTTTATGTCATGGCTCCATGTTGTACTAAATCCTGCATTGCAATAGCTACATGCAAAATTACAATTGTTATCAAAAGCAATTTCTAATGTCCTAGGCGTAAAATCTTGTCGCCAGTTAGCATTAAAAGCATCCTCAAGTTCTTGTTCAGAATATAATTCACTTTTGTAAACCCTGTCACTCACTAAATCTTGATTTAGATTTTCTATTTTCCAACAATATTCACACTCTTTACACTGTATACCTTCTTGCATTTCTTTTCGTACAAGTTTTTTATATGTTGTATTGTGTAATGCACTGGGATTCTTTTTTACTTCTTCTGGGTCTATTTTATGAGGAGGAGGATGGTGACAACTAGTAGTTGCACCATTACCTAACCATATTGTAGCATTATACCATTTTGCTCCACAAAAAGTTGGACTTTTTGTATCTAAGATGTTTTTTCTAAAACCTACGGGATCACCTGTTCTACTCATTATACGTATCTTTCTTTAGATGCTTTACATACTTCGTAAAATTCTCTCATTTCTGGAAATGTATCTAAGAAATTTGTATCTCTTCTTTTATCTAATTCATTAACGAAATCATAAAATTTTGCTCTATTTCGGATAACATCATTACCATTTTCTCTATCTGGTTTATTTTTTTCATTATAATACATTCTATGTACTACAATTCTTTTCATTTTTTCAATTTCGTAGTGTTCAAAACCACCTGGATGAGTCCAGCTTTCATTTTTATAACGACTAGTCATAAATTCTAATAATTTAAACAAATAATCTTCTGCTAGTTCGTGTGTACAAAAATGCACATCTAACATTTCTGGATGCCGAAGATAAGGTATATCAATACCTACAGTAACACTATGACTAGGGTTATCAGCTTTACGTTTTGGATAATCTTTATCTGGAGCAACATTGAATCCTGTTTTTTCTAATAACCCAGCTGCAAAATTACACGGATTATGTTTCATTTTTAAATCATAAATCCAAGATAGTACTTTGTCAAAACTAGTAATGCTAAACATATTAAATGTTGCCATAACTACAACTCTGATATTATTCATAGCTGCTAATTGTTCTGTTCTTTGTTTAAACAAATTAAAATCTAATCCAGTTCGAGCATATTCAGCACGTTTACCCCAACCTTCTACACTAGTATAGATTGTAATCTTTTTTACACTGTTATTAGTTGCCATATATTCAAGTCGTTTAACAAAAGGATCCCACAATGAATCAGGAATGCTAAAATTACTGTTAAGGCTAAATTCTAGGTTTGGATTTGGATTATCTATTAACCATTGCATACTTTTAACAGTTTCTTTGCTCATTAATGGTTCGCCGCCTGTAATACGATAATGTTTAAGATGTTTACTAGCTTCAGGGAACCACTTCCAAAATGCATCAATATAAGGATTAAACTCTCTGTTGGGTATGCTAAGGTTATCAATATTTTTTTGATAACCTTGTACCCATTGCTCATCCTCAGTACCTTCTAAAACTTTTAAAGGCCCGTATTGTTTTAATTCTTCTACCCATTTACTACTAAACTCAGGAGCACAGTATGTGCATTTCATATTACACACATTACCAAAAGAAACTTCTAAATAGCTAGGATATAAGTCTTCATCTCCTTTTAATTCACTTACTGTATCATGATCTGGGATTGCCCATGGCTCAATACTTTTATAAAATCTATCACTTTTTCCGCCACTGTCCTCTACTCTCCAACAATAGTCGCATTCGCTAGGCTTTTCGTTGTTAAGCATTTCTTTCCTGGCTTGTTTAAGGTGCTTTGTATTAAACAGTGCAGCAGGATTATCTTTTAGTTCTTCCAACGGAATTTTATGTGGACTAGGGTGATGACAACTGTGTGTCATTCCAGTTCCTAAATGTAGTGTCACTTGTTTAAATTTTGCCAAACAAAAACCACATCCTGTACTATCTAAGAGTGTTTTCATCTTATCTAAATTGCGACCATTATTCGCGACTTTACTGTAATCACCTGAATGCCCGTCTGTGGTATCCCATTCTATGTCTTTAAGTTTAAGTGACATTATATATAATCCTTTAAATTAATGTAGTCTTTTGTTACTTCAATGGTCCACAAATCGTCTGTATAATTACCATTTTTAAAATCAAATTTAGCTTTTGTATCATATGCTTTTTCTAAAATACTTATATTATAAAAAACGTTGTGTCCGTGTGCATAGTCTATTTTTGCATCATCTCCTATTATCAATGAGCCTGCAGGCATAAACTTACAAATATGAGTTAATATATCTGTATCATCTGGATTCTGATGATCTGAATCTAAGAAAAAAATGTCAATATCTCCACCTGACCATTTTATATCATATGGAAAATATCCTGTCACCATTTTAATATTCTTATAGCTTTTTGTATTTTTTTCAAATTCAGCACGTTGATTTAAACATGTTCCTGCAAGAGGTCTGCCATCTTTTCCGTCTGCATATTTTCCGCTGGCCCATCTTTCTTCTAGAAAATGATCTATACAATAAAGATCTATGTTTTCTCCTATAGTTTCAGCAATACAACTACTGCTTCTACCGCAATAAGATCCAACTTCTACAACTGTGTTTACGTTTTTTCTATTAGATATAATATTGTTTATTGCTTTTAGCTTGTCACAACTAGTATATCCTTGCATAGACATAAATTTATTATAATCTAACAATTATATATCCTCAATTGATTCTCTTACTTGATCTTCTCGAATTTGCGGGCCTAATCGACTGGGATTACGATATACTGTTTTCCAAAAACGACTGCCAGCTATACCGATATCAGCAATTTCTAAATCAAGTTTTCCTCTGAGATCATCTCCTAATCTCAAGGTTTCTTGTTTAAGTTTAGTGCTATCCCACTGCATACCTGTGCGTGGACACAATTGATCATCTCCAGCAAACTGCGGAGCAAGTTCTTCATTGAAATAGTTGCTGAGCCAATCAAAATCTCTAACATTTTTCCAATCCCATTCATGACGTAGTATATTAGTCATGTGACATCCAAGTCTGGCACCGTAAATAGCCCATAATCCGTTCTCAACATCTTCGCCCACAGTCATCCATACCATTAAACGTCTATAGTTTTCTCTAAAAATTTGTTTTAGTCTTGCAGGATCAACTACGTCACCATTTTCTAATCCCATTTTAACACCTTCGCGGAAACCAGCTCTCCATGCTTGTAATGGGCTGCCATTATTGTATACCCAACTATACCAGTTATTCATTTGAATATACTGTATGTTCCAACAAAAGTCAACTTGTGCTCGTTTGTCTGTTGCAGGTGCTGCTTCGTGTGTACGCATACTGTTAACAACATCGACTGGCCACATTTTAATACCGCCATTACCGTATACTAATCCGTTTACAACGTTCTTTGCTGCAAAACTAATAACATGACTGGGAGCAATCTTATCCATGTCTAGCTCAACATTAAAAAAATCATCGTTGACAATATTATCAGCATCTACAGTAATAAAGCGTTCAGTTTCACTCAATGCTGCCGCAGCTTTGTGTGCTGCATCACTGCCCCATACACCATGACTGCGTTTAGCCCAAGGACACTTTTCTAATAGATCTGCATAGTTTTCATCTGCGTTAGGTTCGTCATAACTGATGTATACTATGTCAAAATCATTAATACTTACCAGATTCGACATATTCTATATCCTCAAATTTAAAATTTATGTTCTTTCCTTGTTCTCCTACTAATATTTTACAAGTGGTAGGATCCACTTGAGTTTGTACAATATACTCCTGATAGTTTCCTATTTTGTCAATAGGTATTATAATCCTATCCAACAGCTGATTAGGATTATTTCCTGTCAGATATAAACGCAAATCACTGTATATTTTATATTCGTGTGGATGTTCAAAGTTACTGCGTATAATCCATCCTTGTGTACTAGAGCTTACACTAAAAGCCGTATTATCTTCAAAGAATTTTTCATATATACTCAAATGAGATCTTTTTCTAACACTTCTGAGTTCTGCTTGAACAAAATTGTGTTTTATTTTTAGTCCATAATTTTTAAAAACTCTTTTAGTATATATATCAACATTTGCAAGTTTTGCTCTTGTGCGCAAATGACTTAAATCATATACTATATTTTTGTTTTTAATTAAGTCAGCTGGATTTATTGATATTGCTTGATACAATTCGTGTGGATTATTTTTTTTAGTTATATAAAATTTTAAATCTTCAAATTGATTTTCATTTTCAATATATATTTCACTGTTTCCTTTTAGTCCTGTTATTTTATAAAACAATTCTTCACTTATACTAGTTTCTAATTTGTAATCGCTTAGATAACACACAAGACTAATATCTGGTTCAGTACTTAGAGAAACTTCTTTAATTTTACTCAGATATTCTTCAGCTTTTTTAAGTCTTAGGAAATTTTCTCTAAGTACAATTTTATAACTTTGTGTTTCATAACTTTCTGCTACAACATATTTTTTAACACTTTTTTTACCTGTCATTAAATCTCGACAAACATCATCTGTTGTTCTTAGATAAGGATAGTTTAACTTATCTAATTTTTTGTTAGCCACTGATATAATATTCCCATGCCATTCGTCGAAATAAACATAGAAACTATGATCAGGAGTACTGGATTCTGGTTTTTGTTGTATTAAAAGATTCTTTGAGCTCATTGATTATTTCTTGCGTTAAAAAATTTTCATCTCTGTAATGAATAATTCCATTAGATATATTACTATTTTCTATTATTAATTCATGTTTATCTGTATACCAATTATTTAAAACGTCAGTCCACTTTTCGCTCAGATCATTAGCCCATAGATTTTGATCACTGGTAGCCAAATCATAAAAATTATTAATAATAATGTTTGTTTCAGAATATAAGTCTAAATAATGTGTAATCAGATTACACAAAACATTTTTATTAAAACTGTTTGGTTTCTTTTCTTTAAAATGAATATCGTATACTTCTCTCCAGTTTTGAAAAATTGGATCAGCCATTTTAAACCAAGCAAGTGCTTCTTCGCTAGAATCATAATAGAATAATTGACTGTATTGTTCAGGCAATTGATATTGTTTTTCAATTTCGAATGTAATTCTTTTATTGGTCAAACTATTTTTATAATTTCTCGCAATACTAGTCATTCCTATATTAACATTCTGAAATTGTTTCCATAATAAATCAATGTCAACATTTAAAAATAGGCTATCTGAATCAACATAAATTGTTTCATCAAATGGTGTACAGTGTATTAATTGCCAAAAATTACTGCCATGATATCCGTCTGCATGTCCTGTATTACCAAAAGGAAGTTCAACAATATAATCAAATGCATCAAAATAATTGTTATCAACTAGATCACTTTTATCTTTGTCTACTACTAGACAAATTTCTGCATCTGGATCACAATTTTTAATGCTCAGTGCAAGGGCATAACTGTATTTTACTTGATCTGTTTCTGTATCGATCCCAATTGTTATAAAACCTCTTTTACTCATAAATCACTTCCTGTAATTTTTTTATAATTGTATCACTGTGTCTAGATAACGATCTTTTATTCATAACATGTAAATTTGTATCTATATTTTTAGTTAATATATTTTTCCATTGTTCTTGTCTATTATGACTGAGTAGTACCCAATTGTTAATATCTTGCACTTCTATCAGATCATCTTTTTGATCCATATTTACAAGAGGTGTATTTAAAAAATCATGTACAAAATTATTCTCATTGTAGCCGTTCATTAAATGCGCAGCAATACTTACACAAAAGTCTGTTCTGAACAGTGCAGGAGGAAATTGATATAACAAATGATAATAATCCCAATTATCTTTAATATGAGCCCATGTATCAAAAAACAGTTTACTTTCTTGACTTTGATCAAAATAAACCACAGTGCTCCACCAATGATGTACACCACCATCACTTAGTGTAATTTCATTTGTATAAGGTAATTGATGTTCTAAGTAACGTGCGTTTTTATGCATGGATAAAGGAATATCTGTATCAAAGATATAGTCATAAAAATTGTTTTTAATAATATAATCAGTATCAATTAACAGTGTTTTTTCAAAAGGTGTAAGACTAAAAATTTCATCTTTATTATTATTATAAAAAGGAGCAGTAAATTCTGTCCACGGACTGTCAAAATGTCTACGTGGATTATTTTTAAGTTCTGTCTCAGCTATCACTACATGATCAAAACAAGCATTATGCCAGTCACTATCTATACTGTCTTTCAACCAACTATATGTTCCTTCATCAGTAATCAAACAAGTATTATTATTTTTCATACTTGCTTTTACATACCCAGCTGCAATATGTGCAAACTGTACATAATCCAACTGATCATTATTGTAAGCAAACATACATATGCCTGATTGTTCTTGAATATTATTCTCAGACATTACCAATCCATTATTTTCTTAATATTACGTGCTTTTTTAATTTTATCCATTTGTATTTTATATTCATTGGTAGCTTGTTGATAAGCATCAATCAAAATGTTTTGAAATTCTTGTAAATCTTCGATTTCAATAGGATTGTCTTTGATATCAACAATTATTGCTGAACTTTTTCCTGCATTAATTATTGAACCTACAAAAGAAATAGTAACTTCGTTAGCTATAAAGCTACCTCCGTTGAAATGCACACTTTGTAGTACCTGCATTCTTGATCTGATATTTCTTTTTTGATTGCTAAGTGTTGATCTATAATTTGCAAATTCGAGGGCTTTCTCGAGTCTCTCATCCATGGTGAGTTTCTCCTATAATTATATGCTACTATAACTTATTTATGTAAGATTTGTCAACAGTTTTTTTACGAGTCGTCTGCTGTATTAAAGTTGTCAATGATGTCAAACTGAGGATCAGGTGTAACATCAAATGTACTTGAATTTTGTGTTATAACATCTGGCATAAGATAACTACACGTTGCTTCTATTTGTCCATCTACAGTCTGGGTTAAAGTAGTATTGTCTAGTACAACTTTAAAATGAACTTCTGATCCATTGTTAGCCCATTTTCCATAAACCTTAAGATATCTAGCTGCATAAGCACTATAGCTGGTAATTGGAACAATGTAAACAGGAATACCAGGACAAGCGCCTGCATATCCGTATCCACTAGTAGCATTACTTACAAATACCCCTGGCACATTACCTCCGCCATAACCATAACCATATCCATAACCATATCCATATCCACTTGGAGCATTTATCGTAACACCTGCACTAGTAAACAGTAAGCCTTCATCATCTACTATGCCGTCTAGGTCACTGCCATCACCGTAACGATCTGTCAAATCATAAAATCCTTTGTTAGCACTGTTACCTGCTGTGGTATAACCTTCACTTTGATAAAGTGTATTCCAGTCAAATACTAGGGTGCCAACTTCATTGATAATATCTGCCCAATTAAAATAACCTGCTGTACATCCACTAGTCATTTCTAAAAATAGCTGTAGCTGTCCGCCACCATTGAAAAAGTGTCTTGCATGTGTATAATCATTGAATATAAATTTATGTTCACCTGTCAGGTTATTAGTCCAAGGTGTTATTCTTCTGTATAATGATCCGCTCAGCGGTGTAGCTGGTAATAAACTAGCATCAGTGGGATCTACATATGCATGATTATCATTAACAAGTATGGTATTATTAAATTTAGTTTCAATTAAATTAAGATCTTCTGCTCTCACCGGTGTATTTGCTGTAACTCCAGTTCTACCAATTGGAACTGCAAATACCAATATACTATCTGTTACATTGATATGATCAATACTAACATTAGTATGATCTACCATTGTCTGTAATCTATCAGCAGTAATAAGTGTGCCTTGTGTTAGTGCATCAGCAATGTTAACAGCACCCCAACCAAATTTATGTGTGGCTTTTCTGTTAGCATCTGTCACTAATGCAGATGGGTATTTGTCGCCAAAGATTTTGTTGACAACTTCCGCTACTGCGTTATAGTGTGCTGCTTCGGCTAATTGGCCCACTGTTTGCGGCATTACTTCGCTCCTACTACTACTTCAATTATACCTTGATCATCGGTATCTTTTGATTCAAGAGCTCTACCAATTATCTTTCTGTAATCATCTAATTCTGAAGGATCAGCTCGTCTAGCTGTTCCTGCATATACACTAGAAGCTAGTCTATCCCCTTTTGTAATTTGTCCTACAACCTTGCAAGGAACACGCCCTGTTAGTGCTACAAATGGATGTGTAGCATCAGTACCTGCACCTGCATTCATTTCAAAGCCAGGAGCGGTTGAAATAATGCCAAATACATCCGAATCTCCTGTTTGTAGTGTTTGTGTAATTTCGTGTGTGCCGCCTAATCTGACCACTGTGCCTGCTTCGTATTCTTGATCTGCTGCATATCGTTCTGCAAGGTCAGCATACTCTGCACTGGTAGCAGTACCTCTGAACTTGTAATCAGTTGTGGTATTCATATTGATGCCAGCTTGAATAACCGGAAACTGAGTACTAAGTGCAGTGACACCGTCTTCTAAAAATTCTGTTGCTGCTGGTGTCCATGCTGTAGTATCATCTACAATAATACTAACAATATTGTCATCCACTATAGTTTCGATAGTCCAGTGATATATACCCAGTGTATCCTGACG
>Ga0255759_10001741_pt1 | contig 19483 bp, 14 predicted proteins | sample 101ome_20_FD_179959 | JGI IMG/M metagenome (GOLD analysis project Ga0255759, IMG submission 179959) | Coastal salt marsh microbial communities from the Groves Creek Marsh, Skidaway Island, Georgia - 101404AT metaG (version 2) | ecosystem: Environmental > Aquatic > Marine > Intertidal zone >...
GAGGGTTACTGGTAATGTCAACAATGATTGATAAAAGAACATTTGATGAGCTTGTAGCTAACACTACTAAGTACCTACAGGATCACTCTATGCAGATTGCCAGATTAGAAAGGCAGGTGAGGGAGCTTAATGAACGGCTCACACACATGGAAAACAGAAAGAAGCCCGGACCTAAGCCAAAGGCACAAGCCGCATGATCTCAGAGAAAGAAGAAGAAGCCGCCCGTGACCTGTTTAACATGCCGGGGTGGCAAGATCTGATGGATCAGATTGAAGATCAGATTGAGCTTTGCAACATAGATGCTTGCAACAGCCTTGAAGACCTTTACTTCAACAAAGGGAGGCTAGCTGTGCTCAGGATGTTTAGCAACTACGAGCACTACGTAAAGAATATTAATGGTCAGGACCAGGATGTACCTGATGTTTATCAGTGAAGTTTTGTCTATGGCTAGCAAAATATTAGTAACAGATTTGCCCCATCCGGTGGCAAAAGCAGGGGAACCCCTGGGACACCCCTCTGCTCAACAGTCCGACACCCCTTTTAAGGAACGGAGATAAGCATGGCAACAATTATTGACGAAGGGCAACAAGCCGAAATGGAACTTCAAGAGGGCGAGACCCTTGGCAACATTGAGGAGGACACCCCTGTTCAAGAAATTGAAGAGGAACCTTCCGAGGCCGAGCAAGAGCCTGCTGAAGACACCCCTGCCAGTAAGTATTCAGGCAAATCCCATGAGGAGATGGTTGCAATACTTGAAGAACGGGAGCGAATGATTGGTCAGCAAAGCAATGAGCTGGGCAATATGCGTTCTACGTTTGAGGCCATGGCTAAACAAGCCCAGTCTGTTCCAGCACAACCGGAACCAGAGCCAGAGGAGGCAGATTTCTTTGTTGATCCACAGAAAGCAGTTGATTCTAGGATCAATAATCACCCTGCCTTGCGGGAAGCCCGTGAAATGGCCCAGAAATTGGCCTATGCACAGGGTCTAACCACTCTACATCAGCGCCATCCTGACTTAGAAGCTGTCGTTGGAAGCCCAGAGTTCCAGAAATGGATTGAATCTAGCCCCGCTAGGCTCAGGCGCTACCAATATGCTGACCAATCAGGTGATGTTGATGAGGCAGATGATCTTATTTCTACCTTTAAGCAGTTAAATAAGACCATTGCTACTGCCAAACAGGCGGAAAAAACGGCTCAAAAGAAAGCTGTGAGGGCGGCGGCTGCCGCTGGTCCTCGCGGTAATGCAGACGCGGCATCGTCAAAACGGGTTTACCGTCGTGCCGACATTCGACAGCTAATGAAAGAGGACTACGACCGCTACGAATCGCTTATGCCGGAGATTATGGCCGCATACGCAGAGGGTCGAGTGCGGGATTGAGTTAGCAAATTTTTCCTAAAAGGAGGCCAAAATGGCTATTGACCAAAGAACCGGATCTGCTGGTAGCTGGGCTACCGGAGATACCGTTAACAACACTAACCACGCTACCTTCATTCCGAAGTTGTGGTCAGACGAGATCATTGCTGAGTACGAGAAGTCTCTCGTAATGAAGCCATTGGTTAAGTCTATGAAGATGGCAGGCAAAAAGGGTGACACTATCAACATCCCTATGCCTGTTCGTGGCTCTGCTAATGCCAAGATTCAGGAATCACAGGTAACTCTGGTTGCTGATACTTCTGGTAACAAGCAGATCTTGATTGACCAGCACTGGGAGTACTCCCGACTGATTGAAGACATTACGTCTGTGCAGGCTTTGGCCTCTATGCGTAAGTTCTACACTCAGGATGCAGGCTATGCACTGGCTCGCCAGGTAGATTCTGACCTGATTGCCTCTGCTCTGGACTGCTGGACTGTTCAAGGTCACGCAACTGAGGACGGACTTGTTGTTCCTGCTGTAGAAGGAGCGGCGTCAGACTTTAACGACCAGACATTCCGAGATGCTATCCAGATCTTGGATGACGCTGATGTGCCTATGGACAGCCGTAAGCTGGTAATCCCGCCTGCGGCCCGTAATCACATCATGGGCATTGATCGCTATGTATCTAGCGACTTTGTAAATGGTCGTGGCGTTGTGAATGGCAAGATTGGTGAGCTATACGGCGTTGACGTATTTGTTTCTACCAACCTGACTGCTAATAACGCTGGCGAGAAGCCCTGCCTGTTGTTCCACACTGATGCTCTGGTCATTGCTGAGCAGATGGGTGTGCGTACACAGACTCAGTACAAGCAGGAATACCTCGCAGACTTGATGACTGCTGACACTCTGTACGGTGAAGACTGCTACCGACCAGAGAATGGCGTTGTTATCTGGGTTGCGGCGTAAAACTGACGGGCCTCCTCGGAGGCCCATTTCTTTCGGAGTAGAACATGGCTTACAAACCTAACGATTTTGGATACAAAGACTCTCTTCTTTCTGGTGATCCTGAAAAGGTCATCAGAGGTTCTGATTTTGATGTTGAGTTTGAGGCCATTGCAGATGTGCTTAAGGATTTTGAGAAGACTCTTGAGGGTATTGAGGATACTCTTGAGAATACTCCCGGCGCTGGCGGCGGGGCTGTAGAGCCTGACTCTCATGGATTTGAAAATGTAGTCTTTCAAAACCGCGAAGAAGATCAGCAGGTAATCTCTAAGTTTAGCTTTACCTATGAAGATGACAGCTTGATCAACTCAGACGCTGTTTATGAGTGGGCAGAGATTGATGCAAGCAATCAAAGCCTAAAACTTCATGCAAGCGTTCACCCTGACGATAACTATAAGCCATGGCGGTTTGATATTAGAGGCGGGATGAGGGCTGAGTCGCCCATAACAATGTTATCCCCAGCAAGCCACATGAATTTTGGCGCATGGGGGATGGGTCAAGATTGGGTTGATGCTGGTGAGCTCCCAAACTCATACGAGTGGCCTGCTTATGTTAAGTACGATCAAGTCGAAGAAAAATGGTCTATCAAGCCTAACCTTGATATAGAAGGCAACCTAACTATAAATGGCGACATCATTATTGATGGTGGTCAGATAGTTGACCCTGATGGAAACCCTGCTGGTGGCGTTGGCGCAGGTAACAATATTGGTGATGTGCCTAAATGGAATGGCTCAGAGTGGGTTCCTACTTTTTACCAGACCGATGATCTTAATGATGTGCAGAGTGCATCAGCATCAAATGGCCAATTCCTTATTCACAATGGATCTAAGTGGATAGCAGAAGACTTTCACATTGATACAACACTGGTGTTTCAGGGTGCTGTTGATCTGACAGGCCCAGCCCCTGTCGACCCCGCAAATGGCGACCTGTACATAAATGATACAGATGGCATGTGTAATACTTTGTGGGGGCCAATAGGTGGCACGAATGTTGTTGCTGGTAACGTGGTGGGTTTCTCGTCAGCTAAGGATCGCTGGTATCTGCTGGGAGATCTAAATAGCGCGTCAGTTGTTCAGGTACGGCAAGGCGATTGCATTAGGGTTGATGAAACAGACCCAGCCCGTCCTGTTGTTCACGTTGATCAAGCTACTCAAGACAAGATTGATCTGGGTGTTGAAGCTCATAGCTGGGGAAATCATGCTGGAGATATCAACAATCTTCAGGGCCAGATCAATCAAGAGATTACAGACAGAGCAGAAGGCGACAAAACTCTTCAAGACCAGATAGATGACCTAAAAGAACTTGAGGGTGGTGACGTTAGCTCCCTGCAGGGCCAGCTTAACCAAGAGATTCAAGACAGAATAGACGGCGATCAGGCTCTTCAGGATCAGATTGATCAAGAAATTACAGACAGAACAGAAGGCGACAAAGCTCTTCAGGGTCAGATTGATCAAAACAAAACAGACATAAGCAATCTACAAACTAACCTTAACAATCACGAACACAAACTGGATGACCTTAGTGATGTTAATGCTAGTGGCCCAAACCCAGATGACCTGATTGTTTGGACTGGAAGTAACTGGTCTGCTAAGGATTATAGTTTTATCCAGACAGCACTCCGGTTTAATGGCGGCATAGCACCAACAGCGGCGGCTCCTTCTAACCCAGAGGGCGGTGATCTATACGTTTTTGATGCCAACGGAACGGTCAGCGCAAGCTGGACAGGCATTGCTGGAAGGGTAGTTCAGGCCGGTAAGTTTGTAGGCTACGCGGCTGGCACTCATAACAGGTGGTATCTCCTTGGCGACATGGCAGATGTTGGTGTCATGCAGGTTGTAAAGGGTACAGGTATTCTTGTTGATAGCTCCAACCCAGCAAAGCCTGTTGTGGCGGCTGAGTTTGGCACAACGTCTTCTACTGTGGCGAGGGGCAACCACAATCACGATGGCGTATACGAGCCTGTCATCAATCCAAAGCTAACTGCCTTTAACAAGAACTTCGGCACTGGCAATGGAGATGTGGCTAGGGGTGACCACACCCACAGTCAATACCTAACCAGCTTTACTGAGACAGATCCAACCGTACCTCAGCATGTTAAGAACATAACCACTACCAACATTTCTAACTGGAATACGGCGTATGGCTGGGGCAACCATGCTACTCAGGGCTATTTAAAGTCTGGGGATGTACCCGGCACTGACCTGTCTAACTACTACACCAAGACAGAATCGGACAATAAGTACGAGCCAAAGATTGTCACCAAGTATTCTGCTTTCAATAAGAACTTCGGAACCGCCGCTGACACTGTTGCAATGGGCAACCACCTGCACAGTCAGTACGCGGACAAGGGAGATACATACACAAAAGCAGAAATTGACGCGCTACTGGCAGGACTATCAACAGGAGGAGGTGGTGGCATGATTAAGTTAGCACAACAGCCGGGAACGGCTGGGAATTTCACTCTTCAGTTGACCGACCAGACATACAAGACTTCGGTGGAGGTTGGCTCGGGCCTCACAAAAACCCTTATCGTCCCCAATGGGATGGTGTTCTGTTTTCAGCATCTGTTTGGTAAAGGCGGCGGTAGTACCGGTAAGGTGAGGGTTGTTATTGACGGGTTACACATTGACGGAGTTAAGGTTTACCCAGACAACACAGGGTATATTGATTATGACACAACCGGTGGCCCTCTCTGGCCTAGAGATGAGAATCCAGCAATCATCCGCGTGGAGGAAAGGCTAGAGTTCAGGAGCAGTTTGTCTGGTTACACCTCAATCGGTACCTTGTTTCTCGCAGGATTCTTTGCGGAGGCTTAATTGCAAAAGATGTTGAATTAACGGGCGGGGGCGGGGCCGCCAACATATTGTCTCCAGTATGTTGCCTGTCCTCGCCCACTAAAAACGCATAGGAGCGGCACTGTGAGATATATATTAGTTGTTTTGTTGTTAACAGGATGTTCCTCATTTGAGGAAAAGCAGGCTCACAATCAGGCCCAGATAGACATTATCAGGGTGCAGAGAGAGGCCCAGAAAGCTGAGAGGGTGGCAGATGCAGATTCAAAGAAAGCTCTTTATCAAGCACTGGCAGAGGTTGCTAGGGCCAATCCAGAGCAGGCTGGGGCTGTAACTGTGGCACTGGCTGTTCAGGGAATAACGGAGGAGGAAGATGGCGCTACTCCTATTATTGGACTTCAGAAAGCTGAGAATACAGGTCTGGAGATTGCTAAGGTTGTCCTGCCTTCAGTCGTTAACTTGGCTACTGGTCTTGGTGTTGCCGCTATTAATGCCGACGTGGCAAAAACTCAGAGCGATAACGCCGCAAGAATACAGATCAATGACGCTCAGCAGGATGCGAATATCGTTAACGCTGTTGCTGGCCTTGGTCGGACTGCGGTTGAGAATGGCGGCACTTCAATCTCCGTATCAGACAATGGCTATGTAAATACAGGGTCATACACTGATGACAACAGCATATCTGATTCTTATAACACTACTGATAACAGCACTAACAACATAGATAACAGTGTTGATAACTCAGACAACAGCACAATTACAGACACTACCACTACCTATGAAGGTGATGAGTATGTGACGTATGAAGGGCGGGAGATCACCCTTGCTGGATTGTTGGAGTATCTGCAAGGCACTGGTCTGGCGTACAGCCTGACCATTGGCGATACCACTTACACCATTGATGGTGATGGCGATCCTACAGAGATCAACTGCAATGAGCCGCAGTTTTCACCAGCGCCGCCAGAGTGCAGAGGTAACTAAGGAGAAGGGAAATGGCTAGTATATTTTGGGATGAAGGAAGTCAGCAGTGGCTTATGAGGTACGACAGGGGCAACGGAGAGATGGGGATTAAGCCCTTAAGCTACGAGCAGGAGAGATCACGGGCGCGGGAGAGGTCACAGGAACAGACAAAAGCCTCTGCCACAGACTTACTTAACTCTCCCGGCATGATGCAAGAAATAATGGAGAAGATTAGAAGCGGTAATGCTTGGAAGAGTCTGCCCGGATATTTCAATCCTAATAGTGCCCAATGGACACCCAGCAATCAAAATGCGTCTGGTGGTACTGGCCTCTTTCAAGCTAACTATAGGCGATCTCAAGCGCCACTTCCTACTGATGATCCGCGCGAACTTAACGGTAGCATAGGTACCCTTCCTCCGCCGCCAATGATTAATCCCAGAAGTAGAGTGCCGTATGAGAGGGAGAATAGGAATGACGCCATTCCACCGGTCCCTCGTCAATACGAAACTCAGATAAATATAACTGGCAGTGCTCCAGCACGTTATCCTGAACCCGCGCCTCCTCCTGAAGTCTTAGTAGAGGAGTCTAGGGAATTGCCCTACCCACCTTCTGAGGCGGGCTACCCACCTCCTGAGCCTCCTCCAACCATGATTGTTGACTACGGGTATGGGCCAGAGCCTTACCTACCCACTGAGCTTCCCCCCATGGCTGTTGACTATGATTATGGACGAGATCCTAGAAAAATAGTAGATCCCAGAAGAAGAGTTCCGCCGCCATTCCGTATGGTTTCTGGTTACAGGGAAGATCCCAGAAGGGTAGTTGACCCCCGCCAGCGCGTTCAAGGTTCAGGGATGCTTGGTAGTAGGTCAGAGCTTATGAGAGATGCCATTAACAGAGGTCTTCTTGGCAAGCTGGGATTCAGGAGATTCCGAAATTAAATGAGCGCTCTTGACAATCCACTTTCTGCTAGGCACGCACCTAGCCCTCTAGACAGTACTGTGGAATTGCCTCCGGGCATTACCCAGACGGAAGACGGTAGGTATGTAAACGAAAATGGTAGGTATGTAGATCCCACTACCGGAGAGCCGCTTAAGTGGAATCCGCTTATGAGCGGCAATAGCTATATGGACGCTGTTATGGGCCTTAACAGCACTGAAGGCTGGAACAAGATTTATGAGGTTGGTACTGAGAATGGCTTTGACGTACCCAGAACAAACCCCAATCACGATCCTAAATACTTTGTTGGTGATGACGGTCAGTTTTATAACGAAGACGGAGAAAAGGTTTATTACTGGTCGCCATCTGGCGAAGGCGCAGAGGCAGAGCAGTCAGACCGCAAAGCCGCGCTTCGTTATGAAGATGCTGTAAGTGGGAACGGAACCTATGGTGGCAATTACTACACCATGGATGAGATTAAAAAGGGCTGGGACAACGATATGGCCCAGTTCAGGGCCGCTCACCCTAATATGGACTGGGAAACATATCAAGCCTACATAACTGAAAGACAGGGGTTAATTGAATCTGGAGAGATGGGTGATGGCATCATTCCTCTGGAAGACATTTCTAACACTTATGTAGATGCAAGGAACGATCCAGCCGCCGCGTATCAGGGCGATGTAGATTTCTTTCTGGGCAATTACTCTCCCTTGGATGAGCTAGAAAACGAGGCTTACCTTGGCCTCATGGAGAAATACGGAATTAAGACTGGCTACCAAGGTGGCGATGGTAGCGTCTACCAATGGAACGGCTCTAGCTACACTAGGATATGGGAGCAGAAAAAGAAAAATGAGTTTGCCGCAGTAATGGACATAGTGGCGATGACCATGCTTACTGTTGTTGGTGGGCAGGCTTTAGGCGCTGCTTTCCAAGCCGCAGGCATGAGTTCTGCCTCCGCCGCCGCCGCAGGAAAAGCGGTTGTCAATTTAGCCGGTCAGTACATGACTACGGGTGAGTTAGATTTTGGAGACGCGCTTCTTGCCGCCGCGCTCTCCTACGGCGGTTCTGAAATGCAGTCAATGTTAGGAAACTCTGGGGTAATAAGCGACCTAACTTCCAAGGTAGCTGAATTTGGCGACACACTTGCTACTAATGGTGGCGACGTATTAAACGCGGCATTGCGGGCTGGTGGCATGAGCTTGGTCACCCAGCTAGTTACAGAGGGGGAGATTGACTGGAAAGATGCGGCTATAGCGGCGGCTATTGGTGGTGGCACTAAGGCTCTTACTAACTTCTTGTCTGATGTTGGGCAGAGCGGTGCAGAGTCAGAAGTACTGGAGGAGATCAAGGTTACTGCTCAGCACAAGGGGACTTTAGTTGGTGAGGATATGTACCAGCTAGAAGATGGCACTGTTATCTATGCCCCTGCTACTGGTGATACTAGCGTTCTTGGCAATATGACAGACCTTGATCTTAATGGAGATGGTCAGCTAACAGGCAATGACCTGCAAGAAATTCAAGCCAATGACTATGAGTACAAAGACCCCGTTTACGGCTATTACACAGATAACCAAGGCGGTGGCGCTCAAGGTGTTCACGGCTTTAAGGAAGGTAGTACCTACTACATATCGCAGGACGGGGTAGTTCATCAGCGAGATGATGTTAGGTATGTAGATGGTGGGCCAGATGGTACGTATCTTGTAAGGGATGCCAACGGCAACGAATTTTATGTCCGCGATGCAACCTTTACAGGCGAGGGAAGGTTTGTAGACGAGAACGGAAACTACGTTGCGGTTAATGGCTACTACGATGCCAGAACAAATACGGTCTACGACAACATAGAAGACTACACCACGGCTAATGGCATTACAGACAACACCGCCAATCAAACGCAGTGGACATACGGCAATAACCCTAACTGGAGTAATGACCCTGATTATCTAGGGTCTAGGTACGGGCGAAATTCGGACGGCTACATTGTAGAAGATCGTATTTACTGGAGCTTAGAGACAGGGTATTACACCAAGGGTGCCAACGGTGTTGCGGTCCCTATTAACTCAGAAGAAGTCCCGAAAGAGATCAAAGACAAGGTAGCTGAACAGCAAGATAATAAAGGCAGTGCTACAGGGGAAGACAACAAGAGCGAAGACACTGGGGCAGACAACGGCGATATTGCATCAGGAACACTGAGCGGAGGTGATGCTGACGAAACTGGCGGTGATGGCATTTCTGGCCCTTCTGGTGGCTCTTCTACTCCGGATGGCAACCAAGATTCTACTGGCTCGCCTAGCTCTACTGACATTATCGGTGCTGAGGGCGGGGGAGGTTATACTGGCGGATTCCCTGATTTTAGCTCTATGACTGCCGCACAGATATCTGCTTGGCTGGCGGCTAATGGTTATGGCGCTCCCGGCGGTGGTACGCCAAACACAACCACTGACCCCAGCGACACAGATACCGACACTGACCCCAACACAAATACAAATAACGGCAACAATGATGGTGTTGGTGGAGATACTACTGGCGCTGGCGGAGATACTACTGGCGACGGTGGAGGCAGTGATACTGACGGCTCTGGCGGTGGTGGTGATACCGAAGGCGGTACTGGCGGCGACGATACAGGTGGCGATGAGACCAGTGGTGGCGGTGGAAACAGCACTGATGACGAAGGCGGTGGTGGCACTACTGATATCAATGGCGGTGGTACTGGTGACGGATCTGGTGCTGGTGGCGGAGATGGCACTGGCACAGGCGGAGAAGGTGACGGTATTGGCGGCGGTGATGACGGCGATGGTACTGGTGCAGGGGCTGGCGAAGACGGCGGTATTGGAGATGGCGAAGGCATTGATGATGGCTCTGGAGGCGGATCAGGCGGAGGTACTGGCGGAGGTACTGATGGCAAGGACGGCGGCACTGGCGGAGGTTCTGGCGGTGGCGGTGAGGGAGGCGGAGGCCTTGGCGGAAAAGGCGGGATGCTTAGCGGAATGGGCAACAGAGGCGATTACAAGCCAGTTTGGGGTGATCTGTTTCCACAGCCCCAGATAAGACGTCACACTCCTTATCAGATGATTACAAACAGTCTTTTTGCAGATCTTATGCACGATATAGGGAAGCGCAGATGACATATTTAGAGTTAGTAAATGGTGTGCTTACTCGGCTGAGGGAGCCTCTTGCTATTACTACAAAGCAAAAGGAAGACCCTGTTATCAACTTGGCTAAGGACTTTGTTAACGATGCCAAGCGCCATGTTGAGATGGCTCACAGGTGGAACGCCACACGCAAGCAGTGGGTGTTTAGTACGTTTAAAGGGCAGGCTAATTACATACTGCCGTCCACCTCTTCTGGGTGCATAATTAGCAAAGTAATGCTAGACGGGAATGATCTTGAGCAGTGGGATCTCAGGTCTGTTATTGGCAATCCAAAAGAAGGCGCTCCATACAGGTATGCCTTTGATGGCACGGATAACGAGGGGAACCTTTCTATCCGGTTTGACAAAATCCCTGATGGTACATACACGGCTGATGTCCTTGGCTGGAGGAGCCTGCCAGATCTTAAGGATGATGATGATTACTTAAGGATTCCTGCTCAGCCTGTTCTTTACTACGCCCTTGCTTTAGCGGCTAGAGAGAGGGGAGAGGTTGGAGGCCAGACAGCGGCAGAGCTTTTTGGCATGGCTCAGCAATATATTTCTGACGCCATTGCGATAGATGCAAACCATAGTCCAACTGAATTTATGTGGGTAGTAGTCTAATGGCACAGGCTCTACAACAGGTATCTCTCAATGGGATGGGCTTTCAGGGGCTTAACACAGAGCTATCCCCTATTAACTCTACTCCTGAATTTGCCTTGGTTGCTGACAATCTGGTGATAGATGAGGTTGGCAGGCTAGGTAGCAGAGAGGCATTCAAAGATCTTGTATCAGCCATGCAGGTAGGCCCTGATAACTTCCTAGATATTACGGCTATTCACTCATGGTACGGCGGGGGGTTAGATCCTTACCCAGTCCTTGTTTATCTGGAAAGTCAATACAAGCCAGAAGTCGCTGAGATGAAGCAAGATAGGGAGTGGACAGATCCGTTAGACATCAGGATTAACGGGCCAGATCCAACCAAGCCGCATGTTTATGGGGTGGCTTACTGCAAGAGATATGAGATGTTGCAAGCCGACATCCCTGATGACGTAGATACAACAAAGCTAGACACAGCACTCTTTGTCAACTTCAAGGAAGAGTTGCTGTTGTTCAGCGCAGGAAACCCCCCTCTTAAATATGATGGCAAGGGTGGCTTTACAAAGCTATCTGACATGCCTGACTACACACCACCACAGGATGTTAATGACAATGTTATTGCCGCAGAGCTTAATGGAGATGTTGCTTGTTCTGCTTATGGTCGCCTATGGGTTAGCGGAGTTAACGGTGATTATCAGACTATTTACTACTCTTCTCTTCTTAGAGAGGACAAATGGTATGACCCTGACTTGGATACCGGGTTCAATGATGGCGGCTACATTAATGTCCAAGAGTATTGGCCCGTTGAAACTGATTACATTGTTAACATTCATGCTCATAACGGGTTTCTTCTTGTCTTTGGTCGCCGCTCACTTCTGATCTATGCCAATGCTGATAAGGGAGATCCTGCTAATGACGCTACTGGCTTTGGCTTACAAGATGCCATCAGCAATGTTGGCTTGGTTGAAAGAGATGCTGTCTGCAATACAGGCACAGACGTCCTCTTTGTTGATGATACTGGCTTACGCGCTTTAGGCAGAGTTATTCAGGAGAAATCTAACCCTATTAGTGTTGCTAGCTCTAACGTCAAGACTGACTTTATCAGAGCTATTGGGGTGGAGAAGAAAAGCACTGAGCTTACTAGTGGTATAAGGCTACACTACAACCCTCATAGGTCTCTGGCTGTTTGTCTATTTAGGACCACTCATACAGCGTATGCCTTCTCTACTACTAGGCCATCAAGTTCTGGTGGATTGATGACTACGTTCTGGACGGACTGCCACTTCAACTGTATGCACGCCGTTGAGGATGATAGGACGGGCGCTTTCTGGCTTGGTGGCAAGCAAAGCCGTGGACTCTTAGAGTACAAAGGGTACGAATCTCAGGAGACCTATACTGCTAAGTTTGAATCATCTGTTGTTAAGCAAACGCCGGCTAATTTACAAACAGTCATCCCTCGCTCTATTGTTTACCTGTTGCACTCTCAGCCTGTTCTTGCTGAGTGCTGGGCTTTGTGGGGGTTTGGAGCAAGGATGAGATATCGTCGTGCTTTTAAGCTGAATGTCGTTGGCACCACTGAATACAATGTTGCTCAGTACGGAATAGATGAGTATATAGGCGGCGATAAAAGTGTCTGGAGAAACAAGATTAACACTATGGGATCTGGTGAGCTTATGAGAGTTGGGCTAGAGGTTGAGATTAACGGCTGGTTTATAGGCTTACAGGATATAGCGGTTAACTATTCCGCTGGGAGGATGTACGCATGAGTTTAGTAAACACCATTGGCGCTGGCCTTGGCATATTTGGTGCCATTGATGCCGCAAATGACATCTCAGATCTTGGCTCCACTATTCAAACCCAGCTAGCGGACGCTGGACAAGACGCCGTTGAGAACTCTGCCTTTCAGGGCTATGGCGTTTCGTCTGGCCTTGGTACCTCCACTGTTTCGGGAAGCGGCGCTACCAGCCTTGGCGTTGGCCCTAATGGATCCTTGCAGGGCAATGCTCAAAACCTGCTAGGCATGGCTCAAAATTACCTTTCAGGCAATGGCGGTCAGACTGCCATGGATTTTAATGCCATGGCTGGGAACTATGCTAATCAAGCGGCAGGGATAAATCCTAACCACGGTGCGTTTGGTGAGGGTGCTAATCAGGCTATGAACATGGCACTGGCTGACCCTTCTCAGCGGCAGGGTGAGATCTTCAATCAGTTGATGGCTATTCAAAACCCAGAGCTTAACCGCCAGCAGGCGGCTCAGATGGCTCAGGAACACGCTATGGGGCGTGGGGGTATAGCAGGTAGCCAGTATGGTGGAACGTCTGGTGATGCGGCAATGGCGATGGCTAGAGCGCAGGCTGGTAATCAGGCGGCTGTTAATGCTATGCAACAGGCTGATGCTGAGCGTGGTATGTTTGGTCAGATGGCGGCTCAGTTTGGTCAGAACGCCAATCAGAACTACGGACTCATGGCTGACAGGGAGAATGCTCTTGGTCAGTTGGGCGCGACATATGGCGGTCTGGGTAATCAGGCTCAGGCGACTCAAGCTCAGATGGCTCAGATAGCAGGACAGCTTGGTATAGATCAGGAGAAGCTGTCTTATCTGCCGATGGAAATGCAGATGAAGTTGATGCAGGTAGCTCAGAATAATGCAGGCATGGCACAGACAGGACAGCTAACAGGTCAGGATTACCTGATGCAGATGATGCTTGGCGGTGCAAATGCTCAAATCAATGCTGAAAAGGTAGCCTCTGAATTGCAGGGCAACCTGTATGCGGCTCTTCTCAATAACCTTGGTGGAGCTACTGGAGCGGATGGTTCCGGCCTGAGTGGAATCCTTGGGGCATTAGGTACTGATATTTGGAATATCCTTGGCGGGGGAGGACAATAATGTTTAGGGGCGGCACATCTCAAGCTAGCAATCTGACTGGACTGCTAACCTCTATGGGCAACACCATTGGACAGATGGGTGGTGCTGGTGAGGCATACATTGATAGCTTCAAAAGGCAGATGGCTCCTGATGTTGATATGAACGACTCAGCCAGCCTGTTTTCTTATGCTCAATGGGCTAGACGTAATGGCTATGAGGATGAGGCTAGGCAGTATCTAGCCTTGGGCTATCAACGCGAAGCCGCAGAGGAGGAAAAAGAATATAACACCTATGTTGCCTCAAACACCGAGAAGCTAAGGGGCTTCAATACCAGCATTGCCAATCTTGAGAAAGCTGTAGCAGACGGAGATCCTAATGCTCAACGTGCTTTAGATCGGGTTAAATCTGCCCGAGATCAGCACATTGGTGCTATGAACGAGTACGGCAATAACAGTGATTACGGCGATGGCAGTGAGGGCGGCAAAGCAGAGCGTGCCTTAATTAAAGAGACTATTGCGGCTAATGACGCCACGCTAAAAAAACAGAAGCTGATTCTTGAGATAGGGAATATGCAGGCAGAGCTTGAAGATTTTATCGCAGAAGGCGAGCCTATAGACCTATCTCTAATCCCCCCTAATCTCAGGGAAAAGTATCAAGCCCAGTTAAAGCAGGCGGAGCAAGATCCTAGAGGTTCGAAAACGGCTATTCGTAGAATCAATGAAGTATTCCGGGAGCCATCAAAAGACTACATTGCTGGTCTTGCTAAGGGAGATCAGGGTACTAAGGTCTTACTTGCTGAAGCCCAGAAGAGCCTGCGTGATCTTGACTCGGATCTTGCTGACTTCTTTTCTGATACGGATAACACCGAAGTGCTTAAGATGGTTAGGCAGGCGGCTGAGGATGAGCTTCTTAGTAACCCTAATTATCGGCTTATGAGCAAGCCTGAGCAGAAGGTTGAGGCAAGAGCGGTGTTTACTCGACTGCTTAGAGCAGAGAGCGAAGAGTTTGATCGTGAGTACAAGAATGCTTATCGAACCGCACAGGGCGGCAAGAACTCTGCCGACCAGACTGCTGAGGATATTGAGCGGCGCTATGACGCAGGTATGGAGCCGGGTGGCGACCAGTACAAGGCCGCGTTAGCGAACGCGCAGAAGGCTAAAGGCGAGAGCTTTGATCGGCAGGCGTTTGATGCCGCATGGGATCGTAGATTCTACAATCCGTTTGGCTCTGTCACTATGCCTGCTCCTATTTACTAGAAAAGAATCACGAGGCTCCGCGCTACTTCAGATTAAGAAGGCGATAATGGCAACCAGCGATAACAGCGATACTCGTTTAAGCACAGAGATTAATAACCGTGATGCTTCCATTGATCTCTCCCGTGTTGAGCCTATATTTGACATCATTAATAGAGCGGAAAGCTATGGAAATTTACCGCTAGTTAATCCCTATGGGATCTGGCACGGAAGCCCCTTTGATGCTGGGCTAGAAAGCATGACCATCAAGGAGGTGATGAAGGCTCAGAAAGCAAGGCAAGAAGATGGCAAAAGCACTCCTGCTGGCAAGTACCAGATCTTAGATGACACCCTTGAATGGCTTGTTAAGCACTCAAAGTATAAAGACCGGTTTGATCTTGATGATAAGTTTGACAAGGACACTCAAGATCAGCTTGCTTACGCATTGCTTGAGCATCGTGGGCTTAATGAGTTTCTTCTTGGTGAGCCGGGAGCCTTTGAGAAATTTAAGAAGGGTCTTGCAACAGAATGGGCTGGGCTTCCAGATGAAACTGGAGAATCTTACTGGCAAGGAGTTGGTTTAAACAAGGCCAACGCCACGATAAGCGAGCTAGATGAGGCTTTACTGGCGACAGTTAAAGAGCCTGAGCAAGCTGAAGCTCCACAGCGGTACGCTGATTTAAACAGACCTGAGAAGCGCCCTAGCAACCCTGCTGTAGAGCTAGGCAATCTAAACATTGAGGACTACGACCCCGAGCCAGTCCCTCTTGGCGTTAGTGACTTTGATTTTGATAGAGCCAATAGAGGAATGCTGTCTGAGATTGACGTACCGCAAAGACGTAAGGTTCCCGAAGAAGCGTTAGCCAAGGTGTCAGCCCCAGATAGGGATATGGTTCCTACTGAAGCGCTGGGTCCAATATCAGTTCCACCAAGGGATAGAGTTCCTGAAGAGGCTCTTGCCAAAATATCTGTGCCTAATCGCGGGGGGCGCTTTCCTGAAGTATCTGTACCGGAAAGAAGCAGGGTTCCAGAGGAGGCGCTTGCTCCTATCAAGCCTACTCAGCGTGGGCAGGTTCCCATACCACAACCAAAGCCACCAGCCCCAGACCCGGAGTCAGAGCCAAGATTAGAGTCAGAGCTAGCCTCGACTCAAATGGATATTCAAGAGGCTGAAGAGTCTCCTGTAAAGATTGAGCCGTCTAAAGTTGAAAGCACCTTTGAGCGTGATGTTGTACCTGAAAAGGTAGAGCGCATCTCTGAGTCATACGATGAGTTCTTGCCTACTGCTGAGGAGATTAAAGAGAATCGTGCGGCTAAGAAAGCGGCGGTTGATAACCGCAAGCTGTATCAGAAGGCCAATGACTACGATGAGTTCCTGCCTGACAGTGAGCTAAGAGATTTTAGTGATAGCTATGTAGGTACAGAGCTACGCCGTGGTGCAAGAACCGTGGCTCAGGGGCTAAGTGCTGGCACAAGTGATGAGCTAGAGGCGGGGCTTAGAGCCTTATTTACTGACACTCCTTATGGTGAAGCGCGCGAAAGCATCATGCGTGATATTCAGGAGCAACGCCTTGTCCGTCCTACTACGGCGCTATTCCAAGATATTGGCGGCGGTCTTCTGAGCGGTGGCGCATTAGTCAGCCAGCTAACTAAGCGTGGAGTTTCAGCCGCCAGAGCAGGCGCACTGGAAGGCGGCTTAATGGGGGCCGGTTACGGCGAGGGCATAGAGGGTAAGGCGCTATCGACAGCAGGCTTTGCCGCATTTGGTGGCACGTTAGGTAAGGCTGTTGACTGGGCTACTACCCCAAGCTCTAAGGCTATGAGGGCTACTCAGCAGGGCGGCAAGACAAAAGCTGATGACGCTATAGACACTGAGGTTGAGCGCCTTACAGAGCGCGCCATGCTTGAGGCTGAAGAGGCAGGCCAGTACCAGTATGTAAAGGCTGGCCCCGCCGGCACTTATCAGCAAAAGCAGTTCTCCTACCTAGAAGAAGCGCCTTATGAGGCGGCTAACAGGAAGCAACGATATAAGGTATTGCGAGTTAAGAAAGACAAGGACGGCAACCCTGTCTTAATGCCCAGCGGCAAGGTTGAATGGGAGATGCAGGATCTTACTTGGCGTAATGCCAAGACTGCTGGTGAGTTCTTTGATGGCATTAAGTTTGGCATGAGGGACTTCTACGATCAGAAGCTAACCCCTGCATCTGATTATGTAATGAGAGAGGTGGCCCCCAGAGTTGGCGCTATCTTCCAGCGTTACAGTGAGACTGCCTTAAGAACCAACACCATTGCATTCAAGACAATAATAGAGCCAATGGAGCCGCTCATCAAAGCCATGGACGAAGACAAAATGTTAAAGGCCATGGTGATGGACTACACCAACATGAACAATTTGCTGGCCCATAACCAGCGTATTGCTCAGGCAAGAAAAGAGATTGGTGACTCAGCTATCCGACTTAGGGGAGAGTTGGAGCAGACAATTACTACGCGTGATGACCTGCTTCGTTACATTGGAGACAATTACGGTCAAGAGCAGGTCGCAAATTTTAAGCGTTACTTAGAGTGGAACAGGATGAAGAAGGCGGAACACGTTGACCGCCTTTCTGGTGACGATGAATTAATTAGAGCCAATGAGGTAGCTGACCACATCCACACTCGCAAGAGAAAGAAGAACCCAGAGGAAGAGCCAGAAGATATCTTAGAAGAAATAAACATGCGCCCGGATGACGCAAAGGAAAGAAGAACCCGCTTGTCTATGGTTGACAATCTTAATGACGTATCCAAGGTGGACAAGGTAGACAGTTACTTCAATCCATTACTGACTGACTTCAGGCGTACATCTAATTACGAAGTATTAAACCAGATGGCTAGGATGTTTAACCTGAAGAAGCCGGGTCAAAGTCCGAACGTCCAGCCCTCTGATGTGTTTGAAGAGTTGTTCCGAACGCTTATATCCAGAGGCATCTCCCCTGAGCAATCTAGGAAGGCAGTCAACGCCATGAAGGATGACTTCATTGGTCAGGCTAAGACGCCACATAACTGGCTCCAGTTCTTTAATAGCTGGGGTTATGCAGGTTCACTTGCCGGTCCCAAGTCTGCGCTCCTTAACCTGCACGATATACCCATGGCGGCTGTCATCTATGGACCCCATAGCCTTAAGGGTGTGTTCAAGAAGATGGGGTACAACGTATCCGACAAGGGCATTGTCCAAAGGGTTGGAGAATTCCAGAACTACGTCAATGAGCAAATGTCTTTAGGCCAGAGAGATCTGGCTAAGCAGATGGCTGACCATGCCAGAAAGGGTACTGACCTGCTGATGAAGTACTCATTCTTTGGGATGGCTGATGAGGTTGGGAAGAACGCCATCACTAGAATGATTATCCAAGATGCTGTGGATAATGTTGATAACCTATCTGCTAAGTGGGGGTTCTATTTCTCCAAGTCAGAGCTAGACACCATAGCTAAGCAGATAAGAAAGCATGGCACTGATGTCCAGTCTTATACCGGCAGGGGTGCGGAGCTAATGGAGGAGCTTTTCTTTGCCGGGCTAGGCCAACAGCAGTTGATCTCCAGTGCTGGGCGTCCTGCCGCTTGGTCACGGAATCCAAACCTTAGATTCATGTGGGCATTGCGTGGCTTCGCTATGAAGCAACAGGCTTTGGCGTACAGGAACATTGTTGACAACATTGCCAGAGGCAACAACAAAGCCGCATGGGATTACATGAAGCGTTATGCCTTGTTCTCTGCTGGATCGTTTGGCCTGTTGAATGAATTCAGACAGTGGTTGTGGGGTGATGGTGAGTTTACTTGGAGCGGTGTAATCATGGGCTTTGCTGACCAGATTGTATCGACTGCCAGCATTAACACCATCGGCCTCAATGATTACCAGTGGGGCAAGATGATGGAAGAGGGCGTGACTATTACATTCATTAAATCGCTTGAGCCTCTTATGACCAGCGTACCTAGAGGCAATCTAGGTGATGTGGTTGACGCACTGGATGGGGAGTTCAAGAACAACAAGGACTTGAACGTAGGGCAGAGGCTGACTTTGCCAGCATCTCAGTTCCCCCTGATTAAACAGTGGAGCAGTGCTGTTAAGAATGTTGAGGAAGATCTTGGACTAAAGCCTAACCCGCTAACCCAGTTCAATAAGGTATACATACAGCAGGAGCAACCTGATGGCTAATAGATACTTCTTTGAAGGCCGCAACACAGGGATTATTGCCAACTCTGCATCTGAGGCAAGAGCCAAGAAGAAGCGGGGCGGGGATAAGATTGTGGCTACTCACCGCAACATCACCCCACCTAAGAATGGTGCATGGGATAGAACTAGGAAGGACGGCAAGAGTCCAGCTAAGTCTAAGCATGGAAAGGGTAGAGGCTATGGACCTCCACGTAGTTAACGCAATGCAATGCCCCAAGTGCGGGGATGATGACTGCACTGAGATATCAGACGTTGACCTGACTGATATGCCTGATGCCTGTGAGCAGGGCTGGTACTGTGCCAGATGTGAGCTTACTTATAGGGTGGTGTATGCCCCGTACAAGTCGGAGCATGTCCCGCCTATTTCTTAGTTCGATATCCTTGCGAATAAAGCTCAATCAATTCCACT
>Ga0255759_10001750_pt1 | contig 19455 bp, 16 predicted proteins | sample 101ome_20_FD_179959 | JGI IMG/M metagenome (GOLD analysis project Ga0255759, IMG submission 179959) | Coastal salt marsh microbial communities from the Groves Creek Marsh, Skidaway Island, Georgia - 101404AT metaG (version 2) | ecosystem: Environmental > Aquatic > Marine > Intertidal zone >...
ATTTCTAGTTTAATAAAATCATATGATAATGAAAATAAACTATCATATATATACAGTATATCTTCCTTCTCTTTCAATATCTATTTCGGCTGGATAACAGTTGCAACAGTAGCTAATTTTACTGGGTTACTTGTTTCTTACGAATGGGGTGGTTTTAGTATATCCGAAGAAGTATGGACTTCGATTATTATCATAGTAGCGACAATAATTGCATCTTTTACATTTATTACTAATAAAGCGATATGGTATCTTTTACCAATCATATGGGCTTTTTATGGAATATATTTCAAGCATACTGTGACACTAGAAGGAAGTTATCCTTTTATAATAAACACCCTTATTTTTGGAATGGGCATACTAATTATATTATTTTTAAATAGAATCTATATTTCTATAACGAAGAATTGAATGATGATGGATTTCTTAATGAGTCAAACTTTCTTTTTGATATTTGGTACAATAATATTTATAGCATTATTTCTCTTATATAACTCAGAGAAAGATTAAACATAATTTATATACCTATGAAAACAGTTCTATTAATAATTTCTCTTTTTTTTGTTAATGATATTAAATATCCAACATATAAAGGAGATGGAGACCTTATAAGTTTTATACAAAATAATCTTACCTACCCGTCAGAAGCTAAAGAATTAAACATAGAAGGAAAAGTTTTTGTTCAGTTTGTTGTTAATAAGTCTGGAGAGACAATTAAAGTTAAAATTTTAAAAGGAGATAAATTATTAGCAAAAGAGGCAGAGAGGGTGACAAAATTGATATCCTGGAATCCCGGAGAGGTGGATGGTAAAATAGCTAGTGTAGAAATGGTTCTCCCTTTTACATTTAAGCTACCCTAAGTAATTCATTAATTCAATATTTTATGAAATCAATAACTAAGTGAGATAAAATTATTATTTTCAGTGTTGCGTTTGGTATTTTAATGATACTTATTGCAGCAATTAATATAGCATTAACCAAACTTTAAGAATTTAATTTTTTTAATTAACCTAACTATTATGAGAATAACTTACTCTTTATTAACAATTCTGCTGATTTTTTTTGGTTCAGAATCTTTTTCTCAGAAAAAAAATAAATCTGAGACAAATTATCTAGATAAGATATCTCTAAACGGATTAAAATGGAGATCTGTTGGACCTGCATTAACTTCTGGGAGAGTTTCAGATATTGCAGTTAACCTCAAAAACCCATTTGAGTATTATGTAGCAGTTGCATCTGGGGGAGTATGGAAGACTACTAACTGGGGAGTAGAGTACACTCCTGTCTTTGACTCTCAAGACTCATACTCAGTAGGATGTGTAACAATAGACCCTAATAATCCAAATGTGGTATGGGTAGGAACAGGTGAAAATAATAACCAGAGATCTGTTGCATATGGAGACGGAGTATATAAATCTACTGACGCAGGAAAATCATGGAAAAATGTTGGATTAAAAAAATCAGAACATATCGGAAATATTATAGTTCACCCTGATAACTCAGATGTTATATATGTTTCAGCCTATGGACCGCTATGGAGAAAAGGCGGTGAGAGGGGAGTTTATATGTCTGAAGATGGAGGTGATAGCTGGAAGAGAATATTGTATGTTGATGAACATACTGGTATTAATGAGATACATATGGATCCAAAAAATCCAGAAGTGTTATACGCTACTGCTCACCAGAGGAGAAGACACGTATACACTTATGTTGGAGGAGGTCCAGGCTCAGGTATGTATAAGTCTACTGACGGTGGTTCTTCATGGAAAAAGATTAATAAAGGACTTCCTAGTGTCGAAATTGGAAGAATTGGTATGGATATATCTCCTGTAGACAATAATGTTTTATACGCAATAGTAGAGGCTGCTGATAGAAAGGGAGGATTCTACAAATCAGTGGACATGGGAGAGTCGTGGTCAAGGCAAAGTGGGAAAGTGACAAGTGGTAACTATTACCAAGAAATTTTTGCGGATCCAGTTGATATAGGAACTGTCTATATTATGGATACATGGATGTCGGTTACTAAAGATGGTGGAAAATCATTTAAGAATGTAGGAGAAGACTTTAAGCATGTCGATAATCATGCTATGTGGATTAATCCAAGTAATAATAATCACTGGTTAATTGGTTGTGATGGTGGAATATATGAGACATTTGATGGTGCAAAAAATTGGGATTTTAAGAAAAACTTGCCTATTACACAATTCTATAAAGTAGCGGTAGATAATGATGTGCCATTCTATAATATTTACGGTGGCACTCAAGATAATTTTACAATAGGAGGTCCTTCTAGGGTTAATACATCACATGGTATCACAAATCAAGACTGGTTTATCACCCATGGCGGAGATGGATTTGAGTCTCAAGTTGATCCACAAAATCCAAATATTGTATACTCACAGTCTCAGTATGGGTGGTTGGTAAGATACGATAAAAAAAGTGGGGAAGAGGTAGGAATTAAGCCCATAGCAAGGAAAGGAGAAGTTGACTACAAATGGAACTGGGATGCGCCTCTTGCAGTTAGTAATCACAAGTCAGGAAGATTATATTTTGCTGCTAATAAGGTATTTAGGTCAGATGATTTCGGTAACAGCTGGGAAGTTATAAGTGATGACTTAAGTAGGAAAATTGATAGAAATAAGCTCAAAGTATATGATAGGGTATTAAGTATGGATGCTGTCGCAAAGAATGGATCAACTTCACCTTATGGTACAATTGTTGCGTTATCTGAATCTCCTATAAATGAAGACCTTATTGTAATTGGAACAGATGACGGCTTAGTTCAAATTACATCAAATGGAGGTAAATCATGGGTAAAAGTTGATAATATCCCAGGTGCACCTTCACAATCATATGTTAACTCAGTTTATACATCTCATCACGATGAAAATATTATCTATGTGGCATTTAACCATCATAAATATGGAGATTTTAAGCCATATATCTTTATGTCAAGTGATAAAGGAATAAGCTGGAAATCTATTAGCAGTAATCTTCCTGCAAGAGGAAGTGTTTACGCTATAGAAGAAGATCATATAGATTCTGGATTAATATTTTGTGGAACAGAATTTGGTGTATTCTTTTCTCCAGATAATGGTAAAGTATGGAAGGAATTATCGAATGGATTACCAACTATTGCTGTTAGAGATATTGCCATCCAGAGAGATATGAATGATTTGGTCCTTGGAACATTTGGAAGAGGTTTTTATGTATTGGATGATTATACTCTTCTCAGAGATGTAGAAAACAAAGAAATTTCTGCCAAGGCTATGATTATGAGTACAAGGGATGCTATCATGTGGGAGAAAGCAAATCCATTAGGCTTACCTGGAAAATCATTTCAAGGAGATAACTTTTATGTGGGAGAAAACCTTGATCCTGTAGCAATGATAGATTATTATTATAGTAATAGTTACAAATCAATAAGAGATAAGAGAAAGACAACTGAGAAAGATTTAGTTAAAAACAATAGAGATGTTAATTACCCAAGTTATGATGAGTTGAAAGTTGAAATGAATGAGAGTAAAGCTGAATTGTTATTTACTATCAGAAATTCAGAAAATCTTGTAGTTAAAAAGATATCTAGGAAACCAACTAAGGGTTATAGTAGGTTTCATTGGAATTTAAGATATGAGCCGACAAATCCAATAAATTTATCTTCATCCTCTTTCTATAATCCATTTGCTGGCACCACAGAGGGTACACTTGTAGAGCCAGGTGATTACACAATTGAAATGGATTATGTAGTTGGTGGTAATATTACACAGTTAGTTGAGCCTAAAAAGTTTAGTGTTACTCTTCTTGATAATACAGTTCTTCCTGCTAAGGATAGAAATGAAAAAGTTAAATTTCAGAGAGAAGTTTCAAAAATGCGTGGTGAAATCAGTTCATACTCCAATATTTTATCTGAAATAAATAATAAGATTAGATATTTTGAGGTTGCTGTTATGAGACTGGAGAGACCTCTTGGTGATCTTTTACCTGAATTAAACGAGATAAAAGAAGAGTCAAAGGTTATAAATACTATGTTCTATGGCGATAATGTAAAAAGACGGCTAGATATACAACAAATCCCTACAGCCTCATCAAGGGTGGGAATAATTGCTAGTGAGCAGAAGTATTCAACATCATCACCTACTAAGACCCATATGAGGAGTTTTGAAATTGCTAAAGAGGAATTTTTACCAATAATTCCCAAAATTGATTTACTAGTTGAAAAAGTTAAAAAGCTTGAAGATAAAATGAAAACTCTTGGAGCTCCATATACTCCTGGTAGGTTTGAAAATTAATTTATATGATGAGTGAAGCTGAAATTTCTGATTGGTTTTTTTGGTTAAAGGTTGGCATGGGCTTAACCGCAATTTTTTTGATTTGGCTGTTTTATTATATAGTAGAGAAAATTGGAATTAAATAAATGATAAGACATTTTTTACCTAAAAAATTTAGATTACTTTTTAGAATAATCATTATTCTTTCTACCCTTATTTTTATTCTATTTAGGAACGGGTAGGATATTTCCTAAATCAATTTTATCATATTATATTCGTATATGGAAAATTATACTTTTTATATTCTGATCGCTTTAGGATTAGTTTACTACTTCTATAATTCTAATCAAAAATTTAAATTAGCTATGGAAAAAATTAATAACGGAGCTATTGTAATTGATGTAAGAACTCCTGACGAATTTAATTCTGGAAATTACAAAAACTCAATTAATATACCTCTCAATACAATTAATTCTAAAATTGAAGAAATTAAGTCATATGAAGAAGAGATTGTCGTTGTTTGCGCTAGTGGAAATAGAAGCGGTCAAGCTAAAGATATCCTTAAAGGTTTTGGGATAGAAGTTACTAATGGAGGATCTTGGGTTAATCTAAAATAGATTTTTCCTAAGTTTTTAATAAAAAAAAAGCCCATCGAACGATGGGCTTTTCTTTATAATCATTTATTTATTTCATATTATTAATGCTAATAAATTTTCTAAAAGCAACTCTTTTCTTAAGATCTCTAAGCTTTTCCCACTCACTATCTGCATAGTCAGGTAAGTCACCCATATTTGATCTAAGATAATCTCTATACGAGTCATACCAGTCAATTGTAACGTGTGAAAAATATGTATCAGAACCAAAGTCGTCTAATCTTCTATGAAAATTCCATCCAACCCTTATGTCATCCTTATCAATCTTCTTTGTTCCATTAATTTCTGCCTTTTCATAGCTTGCAAATAAATTATTTTTTACTTTCATAAAATTTGCAACCATTATTTCAGGAACAGCAGGTGCACCATCTTTTCTAATAAAAGCTAAATTATTAAGCTTAGTTCTAGCTATCCTATCTCTTATTGAAGAGATATCTTTCATAACTGCATCGTTAATAATCTCAGAGAATGGACTTTCCCACGAAGTTTCTTCTTTATCAAAATCATAAATGAAAGTTAACATGTGAGTGTAATCTTCCTGTGGATTTTGAATTACTTTCCATACATCCCACGCAAATAATGATCCATTATCTACTCTCTCTCCCATAACTTTAGAGAAATGATCTTTTAGATAAGAATCATATAAATCTACATCGTGAGCTTTGATAAAAATCTGATCAAAAACTAACGTTTGAGAATATGATGAAAAGTTTAATAATAGTATAAATGATAATAATAAATTTTTCATAAATGTTTGGTTTAATTAAAATAAGCCATGAATTTAATAAAAAAAATCTTTTAACCATAGTGTATTGTTTCAACTCAGTAACTTAAGTTGAAAATTCTCTTATAAATATGTAGATTACGTTATCGTAAAATTTAAATTAATTGAAATGAAAAAATATATCTTAATTTTCTTAATTCCCTTTTTCGGATATACACAAGATGTGAGTTTTGAAAAATTCAATAATTGGATTGATCCCGATGCTATGACTATGAAAGCTATTGAGGTCAAAGGTAATCTTTATATCATTGAAGGAATTGGTGGTGGAGTAGGTAATGTGGGTGTCTTTTTAAGTGATGATGGAATAGTTATGATAGATAACCAATTTGAAATTCTTGAGGATTTATTGGTGGATAAGGTAAGAGAACTCTCTGATAAAAGAATTAAGTACATAATTAATACACACTTTCATTTCGATCACGCAGATGGAAATAGAGTATTCGGAAAAAGAGGTATTCCTATTATCTCTCATAAAAATGTGAGAACAAGACAATCCGAGATTCATATGGCTTACGGAGGTATTTACCCTCTACTAGATGGCTTTAATGTACCAGCTCATGAAAAGGATGAACTTCCTACTATTACATATGACAAGAAAATGTATTTACACGAAGGTGATGAAACAATCGTTATTTACTATTTTGGAAAAGGCCATACTGATGGAGATAGTATAATTAAATTTGAGGAGGCTAATGTTGTTCATACTGGTGATTCATATATTGAATATGGTTTGCCCTATGTTGATATGTCAAACGGTGGAAGTATTTTAGGCTTTATCAATACTCTAGATGATATTATAAGTATTTGTGATGAGAACACAATTGTAATTCCTGGTCACGGTGGTTTAAATAATGTTGATGGAGTTAAAGCCTTTAGAGATGGTTTAAATCATTATTATGAAATGACTTTAGAGGGGTATAAAAAAGGATTAAGTGTTGATGAAATTAGCAACTCTATTGATATTCCTTTAGGTAAAACATCTGGTTTTGGAGAACCATCTATAGTTAAAGCTAATTTTATAAAATCAATCCTACTAGAAAATAACATTATTCGTTAAAAAAATAATCTTATTCATTATAAAGTAAAATCTGTTCTATTTCCATTTATTATTTTATTAATAACTTTAGTTTTTTTAATTAAATAATGAAGTAATGAAAAGAATTTTCTTTGTTCTTTGTGTTTTAGGAGTGATTTTACCTTATTATCAGTTATACCTTTTTTTAATTTCTGATATACCCACAATGGATTTTTTTATTAGTGAAATTTACTCATCATCTCCGACATCTATGATAACATGGGATATAACTGTCGCTTACTTTTCGTTTCTTACCTTCCTCATCTACCAGAAAGTTAGAAATGGCTTAAGTATATGGAAATATCTGCTTGCATCTCTTGTCGGCTTCTCGTTAGCATTGCCACTGTATCTTTATGATAACTATGATAAATAATGGATCAGGTGGTTATTTTAGTTTTCTATGTTAGAATGAGGCACATTTTACTTTATTCTTTCCATAGTATTTGAATAGCTTATCATCTACTACCTGATATTTTGAGATTCCTACATCTATCATCATAATCATTCTTTTCTTAATCCTGCTCATAGCCTCTTCTTTAAATTGAGGAGAAATATTCTTAAATTCTACCTTAACCTTCATTTTTTGCATCTTATCCCACCCTGAAAATACTTTATTTAAGTCATCTATGTTATAGAAAAACATTCCTCTGGTTTTCCTTGTCTTGATAACACCTTTATCACCTAAGTTATTTATTAAACCGAGTAGGGAGTTGCTAACCTTTACTTTCCTCATTGACTTATATTTTTCTTTAGAAGTGACTATATTTTCCTGGTGTCTGCCTATCCATTTATCTGGGACATTAAACTTCCTTCTAACGTGTTTTATTGCCTGCTGAATTGAAAGATATTCCATGATAATTAAAGTATACAGAAATATCATATTTAGGTTTCAATTAATCTTGATAAGAGTATATATCACTTATTAGGGTAGGGAAACGTAATGAGGTAGAGCGTCTCTACGGAGTATATAAGTTGCATAAAGAAATTAATAAAGAATCTAAGGATAAACCACCATTTTCCTTCTAGGTAAAATGACCTTTTCCCGTTCATTCTTTACTTTTTTTATTTTTTTTACATCTCATTGCTATAAAGAAGATAATTATTACTTATTATAAGTTTCTTTTGAGAAAATCTCTCTTTTACTGTCTAAAATATTATATTTAATTAATGAAGAATTCAAGAAGAAATTTTCTTAGAAATACAGCTCTTGGAGTATCATCTATACCAGCTTTAGGGTTTATAAGTAAATCTAGTGAAAACCAATCTTTAGATGATATATCAAGGTATTTAGATAATTCTGAACAAACATACTGGTCCGAAGTAAGAAATCTATTCCCTACTGATAAAAATGATACATATTTCAACAATGGAACATTAGGAGTTCAGTCTAATTATGTTCTAAACGCTGTTATTTCAGATATGAGAAATAATGGAATTAATGGGGCTAAGACTGATTATAAGGGAGAAGGTCCAAATTTATTATCTGGATATGAACCATATGAGTCAATTAGAACAAAATTAGGTAAACTTATAAATTGTAATTTTAAAGAATTATCTCTTATTCAAAATGCTACTTTTGGAATGAATTTCGTTGCACACGGTTTAGATCTTAAAAAAGGTGACGAGGTTATAAATACTGATCAGGAGCATGGTGGAGGATATGCAGCATGGAAACAATTAGCTAAAAGAAAAGGAATAATTTACAAACAAGCCGTCATGCCTGTTCCAGCAAACGATAAACAAGAAATTATTGATTCGGTGATAGGTCAGGTTACAAAAAATACAAAAGTAATTGCAATACCTCACATCATTTCTGTTTACGGAACAGTAATGCCAGTAAAAGAAATTTGTGAATTTGCTAGATCTAAAGGAATTTTTACGGTTATTGATGGTGCTCAGGCTGTGGGTCAAATTGATGTAGATCTAAAAGATTTAATGTGTGATTCATATTATTCAAGTCTTCATAAATGGCTTCTCTCTCCACCTGGTAGTGGAATTCTATATTTAGATGAAAAAATTTCAGCAGATATATGGCCTACACTTTCTAGTTATAATTGGGATAATCAAGATGATAAAGGTTTTAGCCTTCAACAGTCAGGAACTGGAAATCCATCTCTTAGAATTGGTTTAGAAGCATCAATAGACTTTTTTAATATGATTGGTAAAGAAAGATGGTTAGGCAGAGTTAAAGAGTTAGGAAAATATCTTAGAGATGGATTAAAACAATTAGATAATGTTGAAATAGTTTCATCTCATAATGAAAATTTATGTGCTGGTTTAACTACATATAAGGTAAAAGGACTAACTGGACCAGAGTTACAGCAAACTTTATGGGAAAAGGAGAGACTTCAACCAAGATCTGTAGGAAAAGAATTAATGAGACACTCGATACATATATATAATCAAAAATCAGAAATAGATAAAACTTTTAAAGTAATAAGATCTATATAATGAATATTATAATTGACTTTTTTGCTGATGTACCATTAGTTTTTAGAACATCAATTCTTCTAGGAGGAATAGTTTTTTTTTGGGTCCTAGAGGGTATAATTCCACTTTATTCTTTTAATTATAAAAAGGGTAGACATGCTTTTCTAAATTTATTATTTACTACAACAACAGCAATAATAGGTTTTGGTTTTGCATTTTTATTATTAAAATCAACTGAAATAGTTAATGAGGTCCAGTTTGGAGTTATTCATTTTATTGAGCTTCCACTTATTATAGAGGTTATTATCTCATTGTTAATCCTTGATTTAGTTGGAGCTTATTTAGTTCATTTTGTTGAACATAAAGTCCCGTGGATGTGGAAATTTCATGTAATTCATCATAGTGATAAAAATGTTGATGTTACAACTGGACTAAGACATCATCCTGGAGAAACAGTTTTTAGAATTTTATTTACAATTTTAGGTGTTTATTTTTCTGGTGCATCTATAGGTATTGTAATGTTATACCAAAGTCTATCCGTTTTATTTGCACATTTAACTCATGCTAATATTAGTTTACCACAAAATCTGGATAAGATAATTTCATATTTATTTGTTACTCCTAATATGCATAAAGTTCATCATCATTACAAACAACCATTGACTGATTCTAATTATGGAAATATTTTTTCTATTTGGGATAGAATTTTTGGAACATATACATTTGTAAACGATTCAAAATCATTAGTATACGGTATAGATACTCATATTAATGACAGAAAAATTGATTCTTTTACTAATTTATTACTCATCCCATTTAAAAAATTGAAGAAAACTAAAAACTCAAAGTTTTCTTGATAATGAATTTTTCAATTCCTTCCTCTGTTGAATCTCTAGAAAACATAAAAAATCATATTGTTAGAACACCATTATTATTTTCAAAAAGATTATCTAATGAAATAAATTCAAATATTTTTTTAAAATTAGAAAATCTTCAGAAAACAGGATCATTTAAAGCTAGGGGAGCATTAAATAAGATATTAAGTATTACAAATACAAAGAATGTGGTAGCTGCATCCTCTGGAAATCATGGAGCTGCAGTTTCTTATGCATTATCTCAAAAAAATATGGTAGGAACTATATATGTTCCTAAAAACGTAAAAAAATCAAAAGTTAAAAACATTGAGTCCTACGGATCGAAAGTTGTAAAATTTGGTGATGATTGTTTAGATGCTGAAAATGAAGCTATAAGAGTTTCAAAAGAATATGATTTTAACTTTGTTTCACCCTATAATGATCTTGATATTATTTCAGGTCAAGGCACAATAGGTGTTGAAATATTAGATGATAATAATGATATAGATGTTGTATTTATTACTGTTGGTGGCGGAGGACTAATATCAGGGGTAGCCTCTCATCTCAAATCAAAAAATCCAAATATTCGTGTTATTGGATGTTCACCAAAAAACTCATCTATTATGATTAATTCATTAAATAAAGGAAAAATAATAAACTCAGTATCTAAAGATACACTTTCAGATGGATCTGCAGGTGGCGTTGAAGAGGGGTCTATTACTTTTGATATGTGTAATCAACTTATTGATGATTACTGCTTAGTTTCTGAAGATGAGATAGCATTACAAATAAAAAACTCAATAAATATAGACAATATGATTATTGAAGGTTCTGCTGCAGTTGCCATTGCTTCAGCTATTAAGATGAAATCTCAATTACATAATAAAAATGTTGCAATTGTGATTTGTGGAGGAAATATTGGAAAAGATACTCTCAATAAAATTCTATGAAAACTAAATTTTACACAAAAGATCAAATATTAAAATGTCTAGATAAAATAGATTTAATTCAGTCAATTGAATCGGGTTTTGTTGAATATTCAAGAGGAAATGCTATTGTTCCTCCTGTTGGTGAACTTCTTTTTGAAAATCCTCCAGGGGATGTTCATATTAAATATGGATATATTAAAAGTAACGATAATTATGTAGTGAAAATAGCATCAGGATTTTCTAAAAATGAAAATTTAGGTCTATCCTCAAGTCATGGTGTTATGGTTATGTTCGATAGTAAAACTGGCTATTTAAAGTGTGTCCTACATGATGAAGGTCATTTAACGAATGTTAGAACAGCAGTAGCTGGAGCTATTTGTGCAAAATACATTGCTCCAACACAAATTAAAGGAATTGGAATAGTTGGTACTGGGATTCAAGCTAAAATGCAATTAAAGTACTTAAAATTAGTAACTGATTGTAGGGAAGTGTTTGTTTTAGGAAGAAGTAAAGAAAAAATTTCTAAGTACATTAATGATATGAATTTATTAGGATTCAATGTAGATAAAGTGAGTAACTCAAGCGAGTTATGTAAAAAATCAAATTTAATTGTCACTACAACAAATGCTAATGAGAGCCTTATTAATAGGAAAGACATACAAAAAGGAACCCATATAACTGCCATAGGATCTGATACACCAGAGAAAAGAGAGTTAGATCCTGAAATATTAAATATCGCAAATGCAGTGGTTGTAGATAGTATTTCTCAATGTTTAGAAAGGGGAGAAACAAAAAAAGCTCTTGATAAAAACCTGATTAACGAAAAAAACCTAATTGAACTTGGTGAAATAATAGACTCTAATAAAAAAATTAGGAGAAATAATGAAGAAATTACTGTTGCAGACTTAACTGGGGTGGCAGTACAAGATATAATGATTACAAACGCAGTTTATGAACAATTAATAAAATAACATGAAAAACCTTTTAATACTTATTCTATTTTTCTATTTGTCATTTGAATCAAATGCTAATAAAAATATTTCTAATAATGATTTTAAAGAAACAATTAAAAATCTAAAATATAGAAATGTAGGACCAACCAGAGGTGGTAGAGTTACTTCTGTTCACGGAGTTGATTCTCAAAAAAACGTATTCTATATGGGTACAACTGGAGGAGGAGTATGGAAAACAACAGATTATGGAAATAATTGGTATAATATTTCAGATGGGTACTTTAAATCACCTTCAATTGGAGCTATAAATGTTTATAAGAATGATCCTAATATAGTTTATGTAGGAACAGGTTCAGATGGATTAAGATCAAATATTATTGTTGGTAAAGGAATATATAAGTCAGTTGATGCTGGTAAAACATGGGATCATATTGGTTTAGAAAATGTTGGTCAAATTGGTGCAGTAGAAATTCATCCTGATGATCCTAATACCATATATGTAGCTGCAATAGGTCAGCCATTTAAAAATAGTCAAGATAGGGGTCTTTATAAAAGTACTAACGGAGGTAAATCATGGGATAAAATACTTTACCTATCTGACTCTATTGGTATCGTAGATATAGAATTTGCTCCTGATGATCCAAATACTATATATGCTGCTTCTTGGAGAGCAGAAAGAAAACCTTGGACAATAATTAGTGGTTCATCTAATGGAGGAGCATATAAGTCAGTTGATGCTGGTAAGACGTGGAAGAAAATAGATATGGGTTTTGAAAGTAAATTCATTGGTAAAATTGATTTTGCAGTATCTGAATCAAATCCTGATAGATTATATATTATGGTTGAGGCATCTGATGATAAGGGAGGATTATATAAATCAGAGGACAGGGGAGAAACTTTTAAACATATGAATAATAGAGAAGAACTTGTTAATAGACCATTTTACTACTTAAATGTTGAATCAAATCCTCTTAATTCAGATATTTTATACTCAAGTGCAAATAGGTTTATGATTTCTAAAGATGCTGGAAAGACTTGGAAGTCATATTCTACTCCTCATGGAGATAATCATGATATATGGATTAATCCAAATGATACATCAGTTTGGATACAGTCTAATGATGGTGGAGCTAATATCACTTTTAATTCAGGTAAAACATGGTCTACTCAATTTAACCAACCAACAGCGGAGATATATCAAGTAGAGGTTGATGATCAATATCCATATTGGCTATATGGTGGTCAGCAAGATAACTACTCTACAGTATCTGTACCTAGTTTGCCTCCTTATGGCCTTCAAGCTGGACCAAATGCTTATATTACAAATACAGGTGGATGTGAAACTGGACCTGCAGTGCCAAAACCTGGGAATTCAAATATTGTTTACTCAAATTGTAAGGGAAGATTTGGGGTATTTAATAAGGTTACTGGTCAAGAAAAACAGTATTATGTAGGTGCATCTAATATGTATGGCCATAATCCTAAAGATCTTAAATATAGATTCCAAAGAGTTTCTCCTATTCATGTATCACCTCATAATCCAGATGTCATCTATCATGCCTCTCAGTATCTTCATGTTACAAAAGATGAAGGAGTAACATGGGAAACTATTTCTCCAGACTTAACCGCTTTTGAGTCTGACAAACAAGTTATATCTGGTTCTCCAATAACAAGAGATATTACAGGAGAAGAGTTTTACAGTACTATTTATTCTGTTAGAGAGTCTTCAATTGAAAAAGGATTGATTTGGGTCGGTGCTAATGATGGGCCAGTACATGTTACCTCTGATGGTGGTAAAAATTGGAAAAATGTGACGCCAAATATAAATATTAAAGGTGGAAGGGTTGATTCTGTTGAACCTTCTACTCATAATTCTTCTAAAGCATTTGTTACTATATTAAGGTATCAGCTTGGTGATTGGAAACCATATATTTATAGGACATATGATAAAGGTAACTCATGGGATCTTGTAACAAAAGGAATACCAAATGATCATCCAGTAAGAGTTCTTAGGGAAGATCCAAAAAGAGAAGGGTTACTTTTTGCAGGAACAGAATTTGGAATGTTTATTTCTTTTGATGATGGAAATACTTGGAATTCATTTCAACAAAATTTACCTGTAACACCTATTACTGATATCAAAATTCATAGAAATGATGTCGTTTTATCTACTATGGGTAGATCATTTTGGATTATGGATAATATTGATATTCTAAGGAATTTTGAAAATAAAAATGAATATGTTCTTTTTCCAATTACTAATACTATTAGGTATAGATATAGACCTTCATCAAGTAATCACGTTTCTTATCCTCAAAATTCAGTTGTAATTGACTATAAAGTTGCTAGTGAATCAGTTGAAGAAATTTCTGTTCAAATTATGGATATGAATGATAATTTAATTAATTCTTATAAATCTAGAGTTCAAAATGAAAAAATTGAAAGTTATGAGATGTCTACCAATGAATTTACTTACATATCAAGTAGTAACCTTTCTAATAATAAAGGTGTAAATAGATTTACGTGGGATATGAGACATAGGGGATCATGGAATAAAAATACAAGATTTTCATATAGGAATGGGCCTTTGGTAAAACCAGGAAAATATAAAATTATTTTAACTATTGACGATAATTCTTACACACAAAATATGGAGATAATTCCTGATCCTAGAATAAAAGATATTACTTATGATACATATAAAGAACAAGAGAGATTTTTACTTGAAATAAGGGACTTTATGACAGATGTTAGACTTTTTGAAAACAGAGTTTCTAAAATGCTTAAGAAAAAACCAAAAAACAAAAAGCTTATTTCCTTAGATAAAGAACTTAATACAAAAGAAGGTACCTACATGCAACCAATGCTCATTGATCAAATTAGATATCTTCAGTCTATGTTAAGTAGGGCAGATCAAAAACCTGGAAAAGATGCTTATGATAGACTTGAGGAATTAAAAATAGAATTTAATTTATTAAAAGATAAACTAGGATGAAAGGTCAAGATTTAACCTAGATTTAAATTTTTCCTTTTCGTATTCAATTAACTTATTTGATTCTTTTAAAGATATAAATTTAAATTTTATCTTTTGGTTCGGTTTAACTTGAGATAATTTTGAGATATCAATCTTACAAATATTTCCAAATATTGGATAACCGCCTGTTGACTGAGAATCACTCATTAATATTATTGGATTACCATCTTTTTGTATTTGTATACTTCCTTTAGTAACTACTGTACTCTCAATTTCACTGTAATCATTTAGTTTTATTTTATAATCAATCAATCTTAAACCCATTCTATCACTATTTGGAGAAATTTTAAATTTTATTTCATCTTCATTATCATAATTATTAACTCTATCAAAATGTATTCCTTTTATGACTCTTATAATCATATTTTGATTATTAAATCTCATAAAAGAAGATGGAATTTTTTTGCTTTTACAATTTTTTAATTGATCAAACTCAATTGTGTCATTTTTTAATAATTTTTTTCCATTAAGACCACCTATTTGAATTTTGTCATATGTGGACTTACTATTAAATGTTTTTTTAAGTTTCATTTTAGCAGAAAATCCAAGATATACTCTATTTGCATCTATACATTTTTTTATATCGAGAACATCACCGCTTTTAATAGAGATTGTTTTTCCAGTTTCTATTTTATTGTTATTTAATTTAACCTCACATTTGGATCCATATAATGCAATTTTAGTATCAAAGTTTATTTTAATTTTAGGTCCATAATATGTTATCTCTAATAGCTCTGATGTTATTTTTTTATTTAATAACCAATTTGTTAAAATATGAGAATATTCATCCATAGGCCCACTTTTAGGTACACCATACTTTTTAAATCCTGTTCTTCTTAAGTCTTGTATTGATGTATAAACACCTTCTCTCAAAATCTCAATAGTATTTTTCAAAATCAGTAATTTTTAAAGTCCTCTTTTTTAATTTCATGAAATATAATTTTATCTCCTTGATTAATATCTATTGGTGGAATTTTAGATTTATCGAATAGTTTTAAAGGTGTTTTTCCTATAATACTCCAACCACCTGGACTATTAATATTATATATTCCTGTCTGATTTGCTGCAATTGCAACTGACCCTTCTGGAATTGATGTTCTAGGGTTATTTTTCCTTGGAACATATAAAGATTTATCTATATCTCCCAAATATAAAAAACCAGGTAAAAATCCAATAATTTGGACATCATAAGACTTATTTAAATGTTTTTGTTTTATCTGTTCAAAATCTAGTTTAGTGTAATGCGATATTTCCTTTATATCAATTGCAAACTCTTCATCATAGCATATTGGTATTTTCCAAGTTTTAAACTTATGCTTTTGTTTTATATTATGGTCTTTTATTATTCCTTGAATTTTTTTAATTAGTCTATCAGATTTTATTTTAAATGGGTTGAAAATGACTCCTATTGAATTTTTTAAACTAATTACGTCTTCTACTTCTGACAAATTTAATTTTTCAATTTCTTTTGATATTATAGAGCTTTGCAGATATTTTAAATCTTTTAATATTATAATAGAATCTCCTGATGGAATTATATCTATCATTTTTTAATATTTGATTGGAATTTGTTAAATATATTTTTAGCAAATATTGGTGCATTAGGTTGATCACCATGAATACATATGGTTTCAACATCTATATCAACTAATTTATTGTTTATTGTTTTCACTTTTCCTTCATACAGCATCCTTGAAATATGCTCAATCGAATTTTCTACATTGGTAATCATAGAATTTTCATTTTTTCTACCGACTAAAGTTAAGTCTTCATTATAGTTCCTATCTGAAAAAACCTCTGATACATATTTAATTCCATGTTTTTCTGAGATTTTTTTCCAATTCATTTTTGAAGGTCCATACAATTTTAGGTCTGGATCTATTTTTTTTATTGCTAAAACAATAACTTCCGCAATATTATCATCAATAGTCGCCATATTATACAGTGCCCCATGTGGTTTGACATGATTAAGTTTAACACCATAAGTTTCAGTGATGCCTTTTAATGCTGATACTTGATATAGTATTATTGACTCTAATTCATTAGATGTTAGATAAACTTTTCTTCTACCAAACCCCTTTAAATCAAAATATGAGGGGTGTGCACCAATATTTACTTTATTATTTATAGCTAATTCTACAGTTGATATTATTGTATTTGGATCACCACCATGAAATCCGCATGCTATATTACATGAAGTGACATATTTCATTATTTTACTATCGTTTCCTATTATATTTTCATAATAGGATTCTCCCATATCACAGTTTATATCTACTTTTTTTGTCATAATAATGTCAGGCTTCTATAACATATAAATAATGAAATTATTAATATAAAAATACCCAATATGTTATATGTTTTTGAATTAGTATAAGTACCCATTATTTTTTTCTTATTTATAGACCAAATAAGAAACCCGGCAATTAGAGGTAGAAACATTCCATTAATAAATTGTGCAAACTTTATAATAATAATAGGTTTATAACTCAAAGAGGAAAAAATTACTCCAATAATTATAATTAAATAAGATACTTTTTTGAATGAAGGATCTTCCCATTTTGGTTTGTATTTGAAAATTCCTGAAAGAGCATATGATGTAGCAATAGGTGCAGTTAATGATGAAGTTATTCCAGCGCAGAATAATCCAATTGATATAAAATATTTTGAAAAACCACCAAGAATAGGCGTGAGTTGATTTCCTAAATCTACCGCATTTTTAATCTCAATAGGATTAATTAAATTTTGCATTGATGCAGATGTAATAATAATTGACAATGAAATTATTCCTCCAATTGTTATTGAAATAACTGTATCAAAAATAGATTTTTTATGGTTTTCTTTTCTTTTCCACTTGTTTTTTGAAACATATGAATGAAGAAATAGATTATAAGGTACCACAGTTGTTCCAATAAGACCAATTACGTAAATAAAGTTATTATTATTGACGGAAGGAATTAAACCATTAAATAAGTCATTCATATTAGGTTTTGAAATAATTGCTAGGAAAATAAATGTAAGACTCATCAAAGAAACTAGAAATATTAAAAATTTCTCAAAAACCTTATAATTTCCATTTCCAACAATTAAAATAAGTATAATACCTATAATGATTGGATTCAAATTTAAATCTAGATTGAATAAACTAATTGTTGAAACGCCAATAAAAGTCTCTAAACCCATAGAGGTTCCACTTATGTTCCCAGACTCATAGGCAGAATTCCCAATAAATAGAGAAAGAAAAATAAATGCAATTGCTATTTTTCTAATAAAATTATTTTCAATGTCTATTAAAATTTCACTAAGACCTTTTCTAGAAATTATACCAATTCTTGAGCTGATTTCCTGAAGATAACATGTAGCTATAATTGAAAATATTATACACCACAATAGAGTATATCCATATTCAATTCCTGATAAAATACAAAGTGTAACAGTTCCTGGACCAATAAAGGCAGAAGTTACAATAAGGCCTGGTCCAATGTTTTTTAAGGCTTTAAACACATCTATTATTTAGTTAGCATCTCGGCGGCATCAAAGTCTAGATACCAAGATAAATTAGAGGATTTTGGATTTATATAGCTTCCAGGATAAGATTTGTAACTGCCTTTCTGATTAATTATCTCTTCAACTACATATTTTTTTCCTGATCCAGTGACATGAAAAATCACCTCTTTAGCATTATTAATAATTTTTTCAGATAAACTAATTCTTTTTTGTCCTGAAGTAGGGTGGGTTGCAATCAGACATTCATTTATATCTCTAAATTTTAAAAACTCATGTGGAAATAAAGAAGCAGTATGTCCATCATCTCCTAATCCTAATATTATTAAATCAAAAACAGGGATATTATCTTTTAATGGCAATGAATTCATTAATTTATTATTATAGGATATAACTTCCTTCTGAGGATCATTTTCACCTTTTATCCTAAATATATTTTCCGATTTGAAAATATCATTAATTAATAGATTTTCTTTAACCGTCTTATAATTACTATCATTAGAATCAGGAGATACGCATCTCTCATCAACCCAATAAAATCTAGTATTGGGTTCTTTATATTTAGCTAATTTTTTATTTAAATTTTTAAATAAAAGAAGTGGTGTGCTACCTCCAGATAAGGCAATTGAGTTGTTTAGATGATTATTAATGATATAATTTGAAAGTTTATCTGATAATTCTTCTTTAGTTTTATATATATTAATATTCATAATTATAATTCACATATTTCACCATCATTTACAAGATTTTTACATGGATATCTCCATGTATTTTCATTTCTAAATAAATCATTACATTTTGTTGGTCCCCAAGTTCCAGCTTTATATCCATAAAGTTTTGTATTGTTTTTATCAATTTCATTAATTATTGGATCAACTATTTCCCATGCCTTTTCAACAAAATCACTTCTAGAGAATAACATTGTATTACCTTCAAAAACATCAAGAATTAAAGTTTCGTAGGCATCATCTATT
>Ga0255759_10001765_pt1 | contig 19395 bp, 26 predicted proteins | sample 101ome_20_FD_179959 | JGI IMG/M metagenome (GOLD analysis project Ga0255759, IMG submission 179959) | Coastal salt marsh microbial communities from the Groves Creek Marsh, Skidaway Island, Georgia - 101404AT metaG (version 2) | ecosystem: Environmental > Aquatic > Marine > Intertidal zone >...
TAACTCAATATTTTGATGTTGACTGAAAATAATACACCATAGCTCAAAATTTTTTGAGCGTTTTTTTGAGCGCAGAAAAAACTTTATTTTGAATATTTTATTTTTGAAAATTGTTTTTTTGAAAATTGTTTTTTGGAAATTGTTTTTTGGAAATTGTTTTTTGGAAATTGTTTTTTGGAAATTGTTTTTTGGAAATTAGTTTTTTGAAATTAGTTTTTTCAAGTACTCAGTGGTGTTTGAACTTGAATAAAATGTACACGAAGAGCAACTTTTATGTTCGGTGACTCGCAGACGTTTGGCGGTTTGCTCTTCGTCTGCGTGTTTTCTTTTTATTCTTAGTGACTTCGCCGCCACCACTACGTGTTCTATTCGTCAAGAAATTCACAATTTCAGTGTGTCCTTTTCTACGAGCCATAAGTAATGGTGTTTCACCATTTTCGGTTTCAGCATTGACATCAGTACGGTTTTCAACTAAATACTTTATATTTGAGGTATTGAACAGCGAACACATGATTATTTAAAAGAATAATAGTATTTATGATTATATTCCATGGCATCAAATATTACATTCATGCAAACGCCAGCAGATAATTTTTACAAACATGTCATGGTTGACGTTCCACCTGTGTACATGAAACAAATTGTTGGAAAAAAAGGCAAACATCTCAAACAATGTTGTGTAGATTTTGGTGTGAACAATATTTGGTTCAATATGAATCGACACATTTTGGAAATTTGGGGTCCAAAAATGAATATAGATAAAGCGGCTGACCATTTTATGAAAAAGATAGATACAGTACGAATGAATATTCCGATTTCGGAGTTGAAAACTCATTTAGATTTAGTAAAACGCGAAGAAGATATGCATGTAAGTGGTTCTGTTGATGGGGTCATCACAAAAGACCAACTGAAACTTTTGATCGGAAAAAATGGCAGACATTTCAAACGAATCACAAGAGACAGTGGTGTCAGTTTCATATGGTACAATGATGAGAACAACTCAATAGACATATGGGGACCAAAAGATAATTTATCATCATGTATCGAAAAACTATCGTCATGGATGACTAAAGTTCAAAAAATGAATAGTGTATCAATGTCAGATAAAAAGAACATTAATGATGTCGAAATGATTGACTAAAGTGATTGATGTTCAATGTTCACAAGCTCCTCCATTCAGCAATCGGGGTTTTTTTTCCATATACATAATCTCCTTCGGACACAAGTAAACGTGCTTTTCTTAGTGGAATATGAATATCTACACGTGACGACAGTTTTATCATACCAAGTGGTTGACCTCGTTTAACAAACATACCTGGCTCAGACCAGTTTACAATGCGACGGAATAATTGACCAGCGATTTGATCTACACGTATGATACCGAAATTGTTTTGAATCACAGTGGTAACCTTTTCATTATAATCTGATTTCTCTAAAATATGTGCTAAGTTGAATTGACCGTCCTTGTATTTTACAGTGCGTACTTTTCCATTCATTGGAAACCATTGAACATGAACATCAAAAATGTTCAAATAAATTTTAAGAATCATACTTGTATCAGTCTCTTCAATACTCAAAACCTTACCGTAACATGGTGAAGAAATCACATTTTGGTCAAATGTTTGTCTTCTTATATTAGGCACTCTATACATAAATATTAACGATAACAAAACTACAAGAACAAAAACAAACACATGAGTTATGTCTCTAAATACACCCATTAATAAAAGTAATCCGATAACAAGATCCATAGATTCTTGAAATAATAATGTCTTCATCGATAATATTTATAAATATATGTAGTAAAAAACTACTTAAATATTTACAAACACATAAAGTCATACAATGAGTTCTTCTGATACATATGCATTTCAAGCTGAGATCAATCAACTTCTGTCATTGATCATTAATACATTTTACTCAAACAAAGACATATTTCTTCGCGAACTAATCAGTAATGCGTCTGATGCGATTGATAAGTCACGTTTCCAACTTCTTGCGTCGAACCATGAATTGCGTGATTTCATGATTCAGATCGAATCCAATGAGTCAGAAAAGACGCTCACAATCACAGATAACGGTGTTGGAATGACAAAACAAGACATGATTGATTGTTTGGGCACAATTGCAAATTCTGGAACAAAACAGTTTATGGAAACACTTAAAGACGGAACTGCTGATATGTCAATGATCGGGCAGTTTGGTGTAGGGTTTTACTCTGCTTATTTGGTAGCAGACAATGTGAAAGTGTATTCCAAGCATTTGGATTCACCTTGTGTGTACTTATGGGAATCACAAGCTGGTGGATCGTTCACCATCACAGAGGTTTCAGATTTCAACCTAGAACAAGGCACAAAAATTGTTATGAATATCAAAGAGGATTGTGTTTCGTACCTTGCAGAATCAAAAATTAAAGAGATTGTGAAGACACATTCGGAATACATTACACATCCAATTCAACTCTGGACAGTAACAACTGAAACCAAAGAGGTTCCTTGTGAAGATGATGAAGAAGAAACAAAGAATTCAGAAGAGGGTACAATTGAAGAAATCGACGAGAAAAAATCAACCGAACCTCCGAAAACGAAATCAATTACTGAAACTCGTGAGGAATGGATTCAAATCAATACACAGAAACCAATCTGGCAACAGAAACCGGAGGATGTTACTGACGAAGAACATGCGGCATTTTACAAGTCACTTACGAACGACTGGGATTCCCACATGGCAGTGAAACATTTTCAAGCTGAGGGTCAGGTCGAATTCAAATCGTTGATCTATGTACCTAAACGAGCACCTTTTGATATGTTCAAACAAGCAACAAAAAAAAACAACATCAAACTTTACGTGAAACGTGTTTTTATAATGGATACTAGTGATGATTTGATTCCAGACTGGTTGAGCTTCGTTCACGGTATTGTGGATAGTGAAGACTTACCACTTAATGTATCAAGAGAAATGCTTCAACAAAACAAGATAATGCGTGTTATCAAAAAGACATTGATTAAAAAATGTATTGAAATGATTAACGACATGGTTGAAGACGAAGACAAAACGAAATATTCTAAATTCTACGAACAGTTCCACCAAAGCATCAAATTGGGCATTCACGAAGACTCAACCAATCGTGATAAGCTCGTCAAATTGCTTCGATTTGAAACGCTTCGTCATTCGGAGCCAATTTCACTAGAAGATTATGTAAACGAAATGAATGAAAACCAAAATGATATTTATTATATCACTGGCGAATCACGACGTGCAGTGGAACGTTCACCATTTGTTCAAGGACTTGCATCAAAGGGATACGATGTCTTGTTTATGGTTGACCCTATTGACGAGTATATGACTCAACAAGTGAGAGAGTTTGACTCACGAAAACTGGTGAACGTCACAAAACATAATGACGTATTTGTTGAGAAAAACACTGAAATGGAGGAAAACATTTGCAAAAAAATGGCTGAGATTCTTAAAAATGACGTAGATAAAGTGATTGTATCCACCCGTTTGGAGAAAGAGCCTTGTTGTCTTGTTTCCAGCGAATACGGATGGAGTGCAAACATGGAACGAATTATGAAAGCACAAACTCTACAAAACAACAAGATGGCGTTTTCAATGGCTGGAAAGAAAACCATGGAAATCAATCCGAAACATCCAATTATTAAAAAGCTTCAAGATGGAATCATTAAAAGCTCCATGTCAGACAAAACAATTAGTAACATTACACAATTAATGTACGATACGTCACTCATTTCATGTGGATATACACTTGAAGACCCGAGCATGTTTGTTTCTAGAATTAACAATATGATTTCGATGGGTATTGATGTTGACGTGGAAGATACATCGCCTGTGGATGCTACTGATGATACTACAGAATCATCTATTGAAAAAGAACCAAATACCAAGATGGAAGAAGTTGATTAGGAGTTATATTATATACACACAATGAACAATGAATAAAAAATTTATTTTTTCTTATAATAATTAATATTAATTAATGTAAAGGTAAAATCTCCAATGTCTAAGATTAAAAACCAACTTAAAATTAATCGTAAAAGAAATGATTCAACGTCTCTAATGTCTCATCCTCTTAATGAAAATGAAAATGATAAAAATAACGATAAAAATCAGGATAAACTAAATGTTTTTTTCACCGTCAAAGAGGAAAAAACAGGAAAAGACAAGTATGATTTGAATAAAACTATCATGAAGCTTATCAAAACATTAAAGGATACACACGACATCGAGATTGATGAGAAGTCTTTAATTGCTATGTTTATAACACACATAATCGATCTTAAAAATCGAACTGTACAAACAGGAGGTTATGTGAGTGATGATGACTGGGAACAATCTGACACTGACTCTGAAATTGAGACTGAGACTGACACTGAGACTGAGACTGACACTGACTCTGAGATTGAGACTGACACTAAATCTGACACTGAATCAGATTCAGAATTGCGAAATGATGATGCTGATGATGCTGATGATGATGATGATGATGATGATGCTGATGATGATGATGATGATGATGCTGATGATGATGATGATGATGATGATGATGATGATGATGATGATGCTGATGCAGATGATGCTGATGATGCTGATGCAGATGCAGATGCTGATGATTCTGATGATGCTGATGATGATGCTGATGATGCTGATGCTGATGCTGATGATGCTGATGCTGATGCTGATGCTGATGATGATGCTGATGCTGCTGATGATGCTGATGCTGATGCTGCTGATGATGCTAAGTCACAACTAGGGGGGAAAAGCAGATCGCCTCAAAACAAACCCAAAGAAAAAAAGGTTGATTGGAAAATAAAAGAGGCTGCCACGGTTAAACGAGAACAAGAAAACAAAAAAAAACTGCTATATTTCAGCCCTATGTATTTTAAATTCACAGGAACATTATGTACCAAAGACCTTATTCGTGTTAATTTATTGCAAGCTCCTCACATACTTGAACTCATAAATTCTAAACAATTAATCCTCAACATATCAATAACTGAAATGAATATCAACATTAAAGATGTATTCTCAATGAAACCAAAGAATTTGAAATCTTCGATACAGAATATGAAATCTCTTTCTGCTAAAAAGAATAAAGCTCAAAAAACAAGAGAACAAGATTTAAAAGAATTGATTAAAACATGTAATGATAACATTTCTCTTGGATTTTTAATTGATTCGCTTGAAAAGTATTCACAACAGTTGACACCAAATGAAAATAATAAACCAGAAAAAACCCCAAAAAAAAAAACTAACATTTTTGGGTTTAAAAGAGGTAAGCAAAGAGGTGGTTACCAAACTGAATATGTACATCATCCATTAACCCATATGCAAAATAATCCCCGAATTCTTTCTCGTGAAAGGAGATTGATAGAACAATTTGATATTGAATTGCACATAATTATGATGATTCAAAAAGTGATTAGGATTCTTTCGTACAGATTCTACATGACGAAATATGAAAAGGTTTCAACTAAAAATCTCAAATTCATATTTTACGAAATTGTTTTGAATTTTGCATTCTTCATTTTATTATTCAATGGAATGGAGTCAAAACTTACATATTACTTGTTTGATCAATTCGGTACATTTATAATGTTGTTCCTTTACATGAAATGGTGTGAATCGAACTCGAAGGAACTGAACATAAATTATGCGTCATTAATCATAATGTGTCCATATTACGTATTGATTCAATAACCATATCTCACTCACATTGAATGTTCAAAAGTTTGTGATGTCTATGACAATAAATGCTATTTTTCTTAACAATGGATGCACAATGAGATCCATTTTTGTTTCTGGATGCACATTTTCTCCCATTACCAGTCAAATATGGTCTCTTCGTATCACAATGTGACGATGAATGGACAAACATCAAATTGTTTAAAAAAATAAGTTTGCGTCGATTTCTCATTATTTCAAATATAGATTCTTTATATTTTTTTATGGAATTTCTCAGTTTTATGTCAAACTGAACATTTTCATTGCATTTCAACATTTTTAATCTTTTTACTTTTGATCGTTATACAATTCTTTAAGTCAATTGATACAAAAAATGAATCCGTGGCAATGTAGAAACTGTTTGTATCCATTATACGAAGACCACACACAAGGTACACTCATATGTACAGAGTGTGGTCTCGTAAATGAGAGTCACATTGCATATGCAAGTGATTTAAAAGAAGACATTGCATCATTATCATATTCAAAACAAGAACACACAAATACCAAGTTATTAACATTGAGTTTGAGAAAAACCACCGACCCCCAAAAAGCCAAAATACAAAAGACCCATTCTCATTTCACGCAATTGTGTCAAGGATTTGAAATTCCAGAAATCATTGTCAATGAAGCAAACCAACTTTTTACAGAATTATGTAACCGAAAACTATATAGAGGGTCTGTCCGAGTTGGCATGATTGCATGTAGTTTGATGTGGGCGTTCAAGATTCACAATGTACCACGAACCGTTCAAGAAATATCAAACATAACTGGTATTGTTCCACGAATCATTCACAAAAGCAACAAAACTTTCCGACTGGTTATGGCAGACTTGTTATCTGGCACACAGTCATGTATGTCACACACCGACATCATTCCAAGATACTGTTCGAAACTACAATTGGATGATACAACACATAAGAAACTCATTGTAGGAGTGCGAAAACTACTTGATTTAAAGTTACCATTGTTCGACGGACGAAAAATAACTTCGATTGTTGTTGTATCTATTGTTTATATGTCTTCATGTTTAAAAATTCCAGTGTGCAAAAAAGACATCAGCAACTTATTTACAGTATCCATGGTTACAATAAATACACTATTAAAAAAGTTATCAACTTGTTGTCCCAAAAATATACTATGAAGTAAGCATCTGAAACTAATCACAGAAATAAATTCTAAAAACAAATTCTAAAAAATCAAATAGAGTGTTTCATTCAATCAATAATGAATAAATATTTACGCTAACCCTGAAGGCTGGTTCTTCCATGTTTTTGAGAAAGAAATCAAATTTGATTAAATAAATGAGTAACAATTCCAGATATGATTGATTCTGTAAGATGTTCTTTTAATAGATGAGCTAACTCTTCAGGTGTTCGAATCAAGGTATCATGGTTTGCGTACAAATCGTAAATCACACCAGGGGAATTCACCTTTATAAAGTTTATGATGTGTTTAATTTGTTCATCGTTCAACAAGTTTTTATAATCAATGGTATGGGTATTTAACTCTAATTTATCAATGATTAATGAATCAAAGATTTGTTTTTTGGAGCCAACACTTTCGGTAGGACTTAATGATTCCAAACTATCATAGCTTGTTGATTTTACTTTATTCAATGTGTTGACAGTATTTCCCATTAACACATCTGAACTATGACTTTTGCTGATAGATTTTCGACGAGCGTCTTGTGTACACGGTTTTTGTGCTGCTGGTACTGTAGAGGTCTTCTGAAGAGTTTCTGAACTCATTGATTTTTTTAAATTTCCTGATTTTGTTACGTTCATAATGTGGTGTAGTTTGTGTGAGCAGTCAACGGACTTGTAGTGTAAACTTGAAGAATATCATCAATTTTTTCCAAATGGACAGTTTACGAAAAATGGCAGACTTGGGTCTTCTGTTGTGTTTTGATAAAGATTTTACTTATTGTTAATAATTAATATTAATATAAAATGCAATATGATTTTATTTTAGCAGGATTAGGTCCTTCTGGAATAACCACGGCGTTACACCTAATGAAATCTGGAAAATCTGTTTTGCTTTTTGACTCAAACTCTTCACTGGGCGGATGTTGGGCACACACATATGATAAAGGCGTGTACTTCACTGAACATTCTCCAAAAGTTCTTTTCTCTCTTGCAAATCATGATTTCAAATCTCTTCTAAATTTTTTACATGTTGATCCTAAATTAAAATCGGTGTATTCGAAACAAACGCTGGTATTCGCATCCATCATTTATCACATATTTACATCGTTCCATCTGTGGGATTATCTTCTTTTGTTTTCTTATGGTCTTTCCTTTTTAATCAATAACCAAACCACAGTAGACAAAAGACAAACTGTTTATGAATGGATGGTTACTCACAAGATCTCAAATAGTGCTAGAGATTTCTTTGAAATGATGTGTATTGTGATTAACGGAACAAGCTCGAAACTTATCAAAATGCATAATTTATTTTCATTCATGTCGAAGCCTGGACATATATTTGGTAGGATTGTCCAATTAACGAATCCAAACGAATGGTTATATTCCGCTTATAACAAACTATCATTTCAAACAAACATCGATATTCGATTCAATGCAACCGTTCACTCCATTCAAACACAAAACGATGTTGCCAAAAAAGTTGTAATTCACACAGGAGAAGAATTCGAAGCGAAACAATTCATTTTATGTGTTCCTATTCGAAATTTATTGGAGATTTCATCGAGATCTGACAAAACAGTTCAACGAAACTGGTTCAAAAGTTTAGAAGAATTTGGTTCCTATGTATCTCTTTCATCTTACTCTGGAATCGGTATTCAATTTCATTTTGATGAGACTATTCTATCAAAAAGACTGTGGTGCTGGTCGTGTACAAGTGAATGGATCATACTTGTCGTTGATAAAGGTAACACATTGAATTCCAAAGACTTAAGTTTAGACAAAAACATCAAAACTGTATGGAGTTGTGTCCTATGTGATACAACAACAAAAAACAAGAATGGAAAATCCCCGAACGATTATGAAAATATCAATGATCTAACTATCGAAGTATTAAAACAATTATCAGATAAACACGGTTCAACATTATCACCCAAATACACATCTATATCAAATACAGTATATCGTGATGAATACGGTTGGAACTCTTCAGCATCGAGTTTTACAAATACACAGGGAAATATACCGTTTACAGGAGTTATAAAAAATTTACACACAGTCGGACCACATAATATGGACGAAATAGTTGTTATCGATTCTGCCATCAAAAGCGCCAAGATGTTTTGTAAATCGGTTCTGAAAATGAATCCGCTATTTTAGGTTGGATGACGTAGATTCCTCATTTTCTTTCGTGGATACATTTTTATTATTTGTTGATTGCTCGCAATTAGGATTTTTCAGTTCGACAGTCTTTTCTAAAAGGAGTAGTTTGTGCTTTTCTTTTCTTCGAATGGCTAGTAAAGCGAATTCGCGTTGAAACTTTACGATGGCTTCCATAAGTTGGATTGATCTTGACACCTCGAGTAACGCAATCTCGGTCATTTTTGGTTGCCCGATTGCGTCAGCTTTCACACGAATTGCACGTGGCTTTATAATTCCTCCGCGAACTCCCAGCATTTTATTATGTTTTGAAGGTAAGTTTTAATCATTTTTCCCATTCAAATTAATCATTTTTTTTTTCAATACCCGCCGAAACACTTTCAGTTTGATATTCATCATGGTTAGATTGTTCACACTTATTATTTCTCATTTCACGATAGCATGTGCGTTTTCTTTCTTCCACATGATGAAAAAACTGGTGTCTTCTATAATCAGCCATCTTGTTTGTAAAATATTTACATTTCGGACACCCAAGAAACATGATCTTTTATTTGTCAATATATTTTCCACATAAAAGTATATTTTTATTGTGTATCCTCAAGATTGTGTATCCTCAAGATTGTGTATCCTCAAGTGTATTTTGATACATAGAATTGTCATGTTTTGTAATGAAATTCAACTCAGATGGTCTCGAACATTTTACACCTTGTAATGATGCGTATGTTAAAAATGGTATACTTGAATATAGTTTACATCGTGATTCTATGATGACGAGTTTTAATACTTTTTTCATTGTGATTTGTTTATAGAATAGAATTTCGTGAGATGCGTAACTCTTTAGTATATCGAAAAGTCGTTCTCTAAAATTCAACACATCATCCATGGTTGGTGTGCGAAGTTCATTTTGTGTATATGTCAAAAACCATCTGTAAAACTTGTGGTGGTTTTGTTCTGATTCTATACTCATATGTATTGTATTTACGAGTTCGTCAAGAACATACGCACTCTCCGACAAAAACAGTTTTTGAGTCCAGTCCAATATGTTCACATTTGTCATTGAAATGACAGCTCGATTTTCAAACCAAAACATTATTTCAAAAGTCCACAATAATATCGGCGCCTTTAAATGAATGTTGAGATTCTTCCTCTGAAATTCGTCCAGACCGTTGTACCAATTACTCTCTTCAGATGTAAACTCGTGAACCACTCTCATCCAATGAGCAGATAATGAATCATTGTTTGTATCAAACAATGTATATGGTTGGTCAATAAATACTCTTTCATACATCGTGTACACGTCAGATCTGTAACTCAATATTAACACACTCCAAACCATGAACAAAAAGATTTTAAACCCCAAAAACATACAGTATTGTTGTATAATGCCATGTGAAAAGTATACAGATTTCGGTCTTATGTTCAGGTGTGTTTTTAATGTTGTTGAAGGAATCTTTCTCGATGTTAAACTCTCGGTGAATCGAAGTCTTTAAATTCTTTTTATTTTAATTTTGTGTGTTTTATGTTTGTTACAGGTTGTAAAAAAACGAACATGAATAGTTTCTCTTCAATTGAATCTTAAAATTGAACGTTCGCTTGAACTATCAAATAATCGAGTAACATGTATTGCTACCCAGCATAATGACTTGTATACAAAGGAACGTTGTTTATTGTTTCTATGACCAAAAAAACCATCTCTGATTAAATCATTTGAACTCATAGTTCGAAACAAGTGAATCAACGCTTGACGTTTCATGCTTTAAATATTTAAATAAAGTAACTAAATTTTCGTTTATTCTTTAACGGTATTTCATCACACGTAATCAACGTATATATTGAATAGGGATTCTTTTTCATTTATACTAAAGTGGATAGCATATCACTATGTTCTTATTGGCGATATCTTATGGTGTTTTGTGTAAATTTAATCCACCATGTTAATAATATACTTAGGATAATATGAACAATCAAAATCATCAAGATTGGAACATCGTTGTTCTTAGAAATCCACAAGCAACAAAAAAACGATTGGAATATGGGAAAACTCATTTTCAAAATTCGTTTCAGAATAAGTTGGATGCTTCAGATGATGTAACCATGTCACACAAAACGGTTGGTCTATCTCTCGGTCAACAAATTTCACGAGCGCGACTAGCTAAAGGATATTCGACGCAAAAACAATTAGCTGAGAGACTTATGTGTTCACAAAAGATTGTCAATGATTACGAATCCGGAAAAGCGATTCCAGATAACAAAATAATGCAAAAACTGAGAAATATATTGAATATCACCCTCCGACTTTAATTAATCAAACATCATAAAATCTATCTTCAATAGAATTGAAACCTAAATATTTATCATCGATTTCCATGATACTTACTTCTTGCTCTAATTGTTTCAGTTTACAAGACAATTCTTCAATGTCATTCCAATACACAACACACGCTGGACTCAACGTTTCATATGGTCGTGGCATACAAAACTGTTTTTTACAATACATGTTTTTAAGTTCAATTTTAAGCTTTGAAATGCTTTTTTTTTTATGATGTAATAAATCACTATTTGATGATAAGTTACAAGCAGTTACAAAGCCACTCTCACATCGAAATGGTTTACTTAGTTTGAACTGAATCGATGGAGTCTTCATTTATTCTTTGTTTTCATTTCATTGTTTTAAATATTTTTCTGTTTCGAAGCGAACTTTTTTTTGTATCTTCGTGTTTCGTATCACCTCGAGTTGAAGACATAATGCTACGAACAACCAACACAGATACGGTAGAAGTAAAAGCTTTGAAGTGACATTATTTTCTAGCATTATCATCATTGAAAGTAAAGTAAATATCATGAAAAAGATTGAATACAAGCCATAAATATGGTTTTTTCTAACAAAAACCATCGGTGTCCAAGTCATGTTGACAACAAAATTCACAAATGTTACACATAGTAAAGGATAGAAAAAACGGGGTCGATTCACCAAAAGGTTGTATACAAAAGAGCCAAACAATATATAAATACTCGTCCATACGATTCCAAAAACGTACCCTGGTGGTTGAAATGAAACTTTTGGTATGTCGTTATATGTGTTAGATGGACTTATGAAAACAAAATTGATTAGATTCGATACAAATAGTGGTGTTAATGTTATTATAAGTTGAGTTATCATATTTAATATACTAGTATTTAATATTTTATACATTTCATTTTTCTGTTAAATTATATTAAATTTCTATTTATTTATCGAGTATATATTGATTGCGTTGTATTTTTAAAACAAACCTCGTCATGCAATGTATGTACAATGACGACATGAACTCAACACAGCAGAAATGTGATTACATCTTTCAGAATAATAGTACGATCCTTTGTGATACATTGAATTGTATCTTGAGTATTGGAACCCACATAGTGTCCATGATCCACATTTGGATCATGTGGGTCGTGGAAAACATATACACACGTTTTCATATCAAGTATGAATGTTCACCTACATTGTTAATCGGTATGTTACCGAAATATGTGCACATACTAATACTCTCTGTGGTAATATCTTCATTGTTGTGTTTATTTAATATGAAAGACCGTGTATCTAAATGCATGACATGTAAACGCAAATCGAGATACATAGTGAATCGCAAGTTTACGTTGTGTGGAAATCACCTGCATTCATTTTTGAAAAAGAAAAAGAAAAAGACAAAGACACATTGCTTAGATACACGTAGTGATCAGAATTTCTCGGACTCTAATGGTTTGCTGCTTTCCAAAAAAATTAAATTGAATCATTCTTTGAATTAGAATCGTATTTATACATTGTTTATTATTTATGAAGTTATGAACTTTTTTCCTCATGAAGTATAAAAATGGAAGACACAATATCTCAACAAATAGACTATGACATGCTAATTGAAAACGTTTACAACACCGTGAAATTACAAATTAATAATGATGACTTTTGTACGTCAGATATTATCGAGATCATTCCTTTCTTGATTTCAGTCATTGAATCAATAAAAAATTTAAATGGTTTAGACAAGAAAACTGTATGTATGCTTGTTTTGCGTAGAATCGTGAATCGAACTTCTAATGAGGATGATGAAAAACGGGCGACTCTTTTAAAATTTGTCAATGAAAACGCATCAAAGATGATCGACATTATTGTTTTTGCAGCAAATGGAAAGATGTTCTTGAAAAAAGCATCTAACTTTTCAAAAAGAGTATTTGATTGTATGCTGTGTTGCTGAAAAAGGACACGAACAAGATTCGAGATGAATGTATTAAATGGACACCGTATAATTGAAGACAATATTCATCCCAGTATGAAACGTAACGTACACTTTACTTAATATCGGAGGATGTTTAAATATCCACGACCAACACCCCATATTTGATTGACGAAACGTATCCACTTTGTTTACTACAATTTTGAATGAGTGTTTTTTATATAAAATCCAAATAATACTTGCAGTATTTGTGTTCTCGCGCTCATATAAAGCTGTTTTAACCACTCCATACACCCGTTTTGGTTTTTGTAAAATAGTTAATAGGATTGGATGAATCGATTCAAGATTTTCCGTAATAGTATCATTGCATGCAAGATCAGAATATTTTATTTCCAATAACGAAGATCTACATATAGGGCACGTATTTTTGATATGTTTCCATTTTCGAATGCAATCTTCATGAAATACGTGTCCACACTTCAGTGAATTCACATTATTTATTTTTGAATAGGTGTTCTCAAAACAAATCGAACACTCGTCTAGGAAATCGATTTTATTTGAATCATCTATTTTTTGGTAGGTACCACAAGAGAATACCATGATGTTATAAATATGTAATAATGTCTTAAAAAGTGCTTCATTTAAATGAATACCATATCGACGTTGGTTCAGTATTTTTATGTATTCATAACATCCTCAATTTCAACGAATTCTTCGCTGATGATGTGAGTGTGTGAAAAAAGAAAAAATTGATACTTGTATTGCAGTTTCATGTAAACAGAGATACAGTCTTACAAGGGAAAAATGCGGAACTTTTCAATGAATCGAACGTACACGAATAAAGTGTCATCCAATTACTACATAAACAGATACAAGAACCAGAAACAGAAACAAAAAATTCAAAACAAAATTTCAAAACTCGAATCAGCTTGTAAAATCAAATTGGCAGTTATCAAAACGAAATGTAATGATGGTGAACATACGGAATCTTGTCATGATTTATGGTGTGAAGTTGACGAAATTGCGGATCATGTCATTGACTTGAAACAAGAATTGTGTAAATATGATAATCTATAGTAATGTAAAACACTCTTCCTTAATCAACTTGAAATTAAATTGTACTTTTTCAGTTTTAATGCGTGTGTTTTATTTCATTACTTCGATTTTCACGTAGCATATCAATATATTATCAACTCAGGTTATTTATACCTTCTATGTAACAATCCATATCATGATCTGAAATCGGTGTTGGAAGCCACCTTTTCTTTTGGGTTTTAAGAGAGAATTTTCCGTGGACATGTTTAAATCTGAGTGGTAACGGTATATTAGTTACGATGTCGTTATTATGAACACATCTTGTATTTTTTAAAACGAGTTGTTTGTACAATTTGGTGAACTTTCCACAACCAATTCGAGGACAGCCAAATGATATACAGTCCACATCGATTGAAGGTTTATTCAATTTCAAGTCAAGTGAAAACAGTGAACCCAGCGCAGCTCCAAGGGAATGTGATGCGACCAATATGTTTCTGGGATTCGAATCTTCTATGTGTTTCAGCAACTTTGTGCGAATGCTTTCATATTGTGAATAAAAACCTTTGTGAACACGGACTTCTATTCCTCTGTCTTTACAAAACGCTGGGACTGTGCGTCGGATATTCAAGTCGATCAACACATCCTTTTTAGAAGAAGTTCCTCTGAAAGCTACAACCAAATCATAATCCGAACTGTCGTGGAAAACATATGCTTGTGCATCAGTATATATGTCTTCTACAAGAATTCCTTCCAACAAGTTTTCTGAATAAGACGATGAAGCGTAGTTTGCTGCAAGTAACAGTCTTTTTTTAATCGAGTCCATAGTATATGTGTTTATTTTATCTGAACTTTTTTTATTTATATACTCAGAACGAAGGACAATTGTTAATTTCAAAAGAAATTGCAAATGGTGATTCTTTAATAAGGCACACTAATGTGAAGTTTGTTATGATGAACTAGTTTGTTGTTGTTGTGACAATACATATTCTGAGGACTTTTTAATGATATCGTTTTCCATTATGATATCCTTAAGGGAATATTGTTGAACCTTTAATTTGATCACATTTTTCACGTAGTTCACAAATAGAGATTTAAAATCATTGTGTTTCGGATGTTGGGTTTCAAAAACAGAAAAGTCAAATAGATCAGTGTCTGTGACAATTTTACCGTCTACGACGATTCGATGATTCGAATCTATTGTAGCAGTATTCAATAAATACTCGATGTATTCATTTGAAACTACATTATATTTTGCAAGGATGTTCGTGAATAAGAAATAAAATAACATTTTACGAAGTTCGATCAATTCAGATTGCGTGATCGGATTTTCAATGAAATAACAATCCCTATACCCGTCATAAAACTCATATCTACGTTTCATGGGTTTCGCGTATTCTTTTTCTGCGCATTTCTTTTGTAAAGCTGTGTTGTTTTGAATATGTGTATGCAAATCCTGTAATTCCATTAAAATTTCGTAAAGGCCTTTTTGAGTTTTATCAGAGTTAACATAGTCATCACGTTTACTCAATGTCCCGAAATAGTTTTCATCATCTTTTGCAAAAAACTCATTCGAATAAAAGCCACGAGAAACGATATTATCCATAAAAAATACGAAGATTCTTTCCCACAAAGCGTTTTGAATATCATAACGTGTAGTTCCATTTTGGAACGTTTCTGGATTTCTTCGGTCATTTCCCATGTTTACCACAATCACTAAACACACAAGTAAAAGAGCTGTTATAAGGAATGTGTTCATTTTTAATATACATACAAACTTATTTGATTTTGTGTTCGATATTTTGGCTTGCCATTAATTTATATTTAAACTATAATAATGTTGTCACATCTTTTCTTTGATTTCATTAAAAAATATCCGTCCTATGTGGTTGTGAACTCATTATTGATGTTATTGGTTCCTTTGAATGACATTTATTTATCCAGTCTATATGGAAAGCTCTTCGAATCGATTCAAAGTAATTCATTCACACCAAAGATTTTTCATCATATTCTATTTGTCATTGCGCTTCTCCAAATCGGTTATTGTTTTAGTGACTACTATTTTTCCATACAGACTTGTAACTTTCAACAATATCTTAAACTTACGTTTTTAAAAGATATTTTTCACAAATTTAAATATTGTAGAGAGGAACCAAATGTGAGTGATTCCATGTCAAAGATATTACGTACACAACATATTCTTTCAGATTGGTATACAAAAGTGTTCGCATATCTTCTACCCATCATACTTCAAATCGTATGCACAGTGATTTTCTTTCTACAAAAAGACACGACTCTCGGATTGTATATGTGCTCTGTTTTTGTAATCTTTTCAATATTCATTTTATTTGGAAATAGAAGTTGCAAAAAATCAACACGAGAAATGGATACTTATTTGTTTGGAATTCATGACATTATGAGTGACATCATTGAAAATTATTTATCTGTCTTCAAGGGTGATACCATTTTAAAAGAGGTCACTTCTCTCAAAGAAATGTTTGTGTCGTATAGAAGCAAGAACAAGAAAGTGGTTTTGTGTGGAATCAAATATCGTATATTTTTGACCGTTGTAATAATCACATTTGTCCATTTATTTGTTCAAAGATGCCACACAATTCTCAAGGAAAAACAGCTGAGTCCGGCAACGTTTTATTCAATGTTTCTTATCCTTTCAAATTTGATTGGTAATATGATACGAATGATAAATGTTCAAAGAGATATGACGTTCGATTTAAATTTGATTCAAAACTCAGGGTTTTCAAGTTGTTCAAATGAGCATTATGTGAATGGAGAATGTCATACCATTGTTGAAAGTATTAACAATAAAAAACCAAATACTATTGTTTTAGAAATGAAGGATATTTCTTACAAGTATGATTCATCTAAAAAACTCACTTTACAGAATTTGAATTTACAAGTGTTTGACAAAGAGATTCTTCTCGTCACTGGACATATTGGTAGCGGAAAAAGCACTCTTATCAAGTTGATGACTCGATTGATATATCCTAGCAAAGGACAAATTCTTTTACATGGGAAATGCATTTACAACATACCAAGCAAAACATACTTTAGAAAAGTTGGATTCATGCCTCAAAATTCAATGCTTTTCAAACGAAGCATAATAGAAAATATAAAGTATAATAACTCAAATGTTAAAGACCAAGATATTATTGATGTAATAAAAACATACCAGCTTGAAAGTCATTTCCCTGATGGATTGGATGTGTCCAGTGCAACTCTTTCAGGAGGTCAACGTCAATTAATATGGTTCTTGAGAATATTTTTCATGAAACCTGATATTATCGTTATGGATGAACCTACTGCATCTCTCGATGAAGAAACAAAAATAGTGTTCATGAGAATAATGAAAACATTGTTAAGAGATAAAACAATAATCATAATAACACATGACCAGTTTTTGTATCCATATGGAACGAGAATTGTTACGATGAAACAACTTCAATGAAATAAGCTATAACATTTTTTCATTGAATATCATTAAACTCATAAATACAAATATAATAACTGTTAGTTTCAATAAGATTTCTAGAAAATATTCGTGACCGGCTCTATATATATTGTTAATGTCATAATTACCTGAAAAATATTGGTTATGAATTGGTTCATTGCTTGATTCGTGTGAATGTATTGTTTCATATTTTTCATCTATAATTGTATGATAACCATCATCTGTACTTACAAGACGTTGTGTTTTGTGTACATGGGTGTTTGGATCTCGCTCGAATTTCTCGGTCTTGAATGTTATGATAAGATACATAAAAAAGATTACAAATACATTCATAACGACTTTAATTGCGTTTTTTCCGTTCATATTTACTTTACATTGTAAATAGATTTAAAAGCAAGTTGAATTGTATTCATAAAACATGAATACTACATCTTACCAGAAATTCGTTAAAGGCTTTTATAAATTCACAGACGATTATAATAAAGAAATTCTTGAAAAACTTAGTGAGAAACTTTCGTTGACAGATGAACAAAAGATTCAAACGGAAGAACTACTATCATCACTTATTACCAAACCAGAAACTTCCATTAAGTCAGTTGTAAAGAAAAAACGTGAACCCACAGCATATAACCTTTTCATGAAAGACATGATTAAGGAACTTCGTGAAAAGCATCCAGACATTGATAAGACTGAACTCATGAAACGTGGTGCTGCAGAATGGCAGAAGCAAAAAGCCAAAACTGCAAAAAAGTGAAATGTGATTTCACAAAAGGCCTAAAATAATTGAATCTATAATCTTTTTTTCTATAAATGTTAATCTATTCAGCCATTGCAGGTTTAACATATATTGTCGTCATTTTCATAATTTTTTATATTTTAGGTGGAAGTCAGAGGAAGGAAATTTCAACGAAGTCTAAAGTGAAAACAAATAAAACCGCTAAAAGTGAAGTGAATGAACAAACGATACCAACACAATCGAATTCAGAAGAAAATGACAATCAAATTGAAAACTGAGGATTTTAAAGAAACATGAAGTTCGTTCAAAACTATCATAATTTACGTTTTTACAATTATAATTACATCGACTGAAGAAGAGAAAAATGAATAATAAGATTCTTTTTTGTTAGTATCCATAAATCAATGAAATATGATATATATTTCAGCAACAAGTGGAATTGTTTATTTGATAATAGTCGTGTTATTATTCCGTCCTGAATTGATTCAAAGTGACCCTAAACTAAAGACCTCATTGTATAATGACTATTTGGTTGATTTTATGACTTCAAATCCAATTGGTATGCAAGGAGTTCAAAAAAAAACCGATAATGTTATATCGACAGAAGAAGATAACCAAACATCTACAGAGGATGACCTCATTAAAAACTCAGAAGATACAAATGAGACAAACAATATCGATGAAAGAAACAATGATGACACAACAGAAGAAAATGGAAAAAATTCAAGAGAAGAAAGACCGTCTCGTGGTGAACGATTAAGTAAAAAAAAGAAAGATAAATACGATGATAACGATTATGGTTTTACAAACAATGATTCATCAGGACTTTTTAGCGGATTAAAAATTCCTTCATTACCAGGTTTTCCGAAAATAGGGTTTCCGAATTTGTCACTAGGA
>Ga0255759_10001771_pt1 | contig 19372 bp, 25 predicted proteins | sample 101ome_20_FD_179959 | JGI IMG/M metagenome (GOLD analysis project Ga0255759, IMG submission 179959) | Coastal salt marsh microbial communities from the Groves Creek Marsh, Skidaway Island, Georgia - 101404AT metaG (version 2) | ecosystem: Environmental > Aquatic > Marine > Intertidal zone >...
CTGTTAAGAATGACTATAGCTTTGCTCGTCCGTCACGTAAATCACACTATGGTGCAATTATTCCCGGTACTGTAAACGAAGACACTATTGACATTTGTGTAGCATTAGATACAAGTGGTAGTATCAGCAACGATATGCTCATGGATTTTCTGGGCGAGATTAATGGCATTATGAATCAATATAACGACTATAATATCAAAGTTTGGTGTTTTGACACCAAAGTATACAACATGGAAGAGTTTTCGGCTCACGACGGCGACATTACTGAATACGAAGCTGCCGGCGGCGGAGGCACTGACTTTGACGCTAACTGGAACTACATGAAAGAAGAAGGTATTGAGCCGAAAAAACTAATTGTGTTCACGGATGGTTATCCGTGGGGTAGTTGGGGCGACGATACATATTGTGATACTGTTTTTGTAATTCACAGTAATTATGATAAAGACTTAGAAGCACCGTTTGGCGTAACTGCACATTATGAAAAAACATAAAATCGATATAAGACCTAATCCATTAGAGCTGTTTGAAATTCGTAAAGTTGACATATTACCTTTACATTTTGAAACAACTTCTATACAGGTTGATCAATCTGTGCCGTCTCGACCGCACAGATTGATTTTATCAGATATAGAAGAATGGATAAAACAAAATACTTTTGGTCGATACTACATAAGTCCAAGTATCTCTCATAATTTCGAAATCACTGTTGGTTTAGAAAACTCAAAAGAACTAAGCTATTTTATTTTAGCTTATAAATAATTTACAATACAAAAAGGAATTTTTATGACTGAAGAAAACATTAAAGACCCTACTCCAACTTCTGAAGCTCCTAGCGAAGAAGCACAAACTGAGGCTCCGGTTGAACTTACTGTAAACGACTTGTCAGCACTTCGACAAGTTATCGATGTAGCACAAAGTCGAGGTGCTTTCAAAACAAACGAAATGGTTGCTGTGGGGTCTGTCTATAACAAACTAGATTCATTTCTCAATGCAGTAGCAGCGCAGCAACAAGCCCAACAGCCGCAGCCCGACGCAGGTGAACAAAATGCTTAAACATGTAGGCCGAATTAAGAAAAATAAAAAAAAATGTATAGTGGCATACAGATTAGTACCGGGCACTACTGACGAGGCAATCATAGTACCAACTGAAACCCTAATGGCTGAAGAACATGATACCTTAATGAAACTAGTTGAAAGTAATGCTGGTCAAACTGCTTACGAATTTGCAGAAGCAATGGCTCGGACACAATTACCCGACGGTCGAGTTATGTTAGCTGGGTTTCATACCACCGGACGTATGCTTAAAGTAAAAACATCTGATATAGAAATGACGCCGGATACGAAAACTACTATCGGATTAGACGAACTTAATGCTACTATTGCACAGCAACGGGGAGTTACAGTAGCCGATCTTGCTTTATCTGATCCGAATGCATCTAACGAGCCTAAAGCAGTTACGGAAAGTGTCGATCCTGTTGATTTGTACAATCAAACAAGTGCTAGCAATGAAGATACTGTATTAACAGATGAAATGCTCGCTGCTCAGTATCGTTCTCAAGCAGATTCTTTGTTTAAAGAAGCAAAAAAACTTAGAGAGCAAGCTAAGGAAATCACAGATAGACTTAAATCTGAAGAAGTAAGTGGTTAAGCAAAAAAAGTTTGAAGATGATACCATAAAACTATGGCCCGAAATACTTCAGGACATAGAAATTGAATCCATTCCGTCTGACTACGTTGTACAAATAAAAGTAAATTTCTCAGACGGTAGAGAATGGATTATAGATATGTCTGACAACGAAATTCCCGATGTAAACAAAGTTATAGAAGATTTACAATCCGAATACGGTAAAGTAATATCTTCTATAAACTTTAATGTAGACATAGACAAAATTAAAAAAGACATAGAAAAACGAACTACTGTGTTTTTGAAAAAACGTAAGTAAGTAGATAAATACAGTATAAGACTGTTTTCAGGAGTTTTCAATGGCTTTACAGATAAGACGTGGCACTAATGCCGAGCGTTTAACAATTACACCTGCAGAAGGTGAACTAATATACACTACTGACACTAAACAACTATATGTAGGGGACGGTTCTACTGTAGGAGGTACAAAAGCCGATACCGGAATCACAAGTATTTTAGATGATACTACTCCGCAGTTAGGAGGTCCCTTAGACTTAAATAGTCAAAATATTACAGGTGTCGGAAATATTCAAACAAGCGGAAATATTACTACCTCTGGTATTATATCTAGTAGTTCTGCAAACTTTACTTCTATAACTTTCGGCGAAGGCGTTGGCAACTTTAGTGGTAGTGTATTTGCTGATGATAGTTCTATACTAGTCGACGGCATAAGCGGCAAAATAAATCTCTCTAACACTCCACTTACTGATTTGCAAGACGTAGCAATAACTTCACTTAATGACGGTGATGTACTACAATACAACGTAGGCACAGGACAATGGAGCGCAGGGCCTATAGGCACTACTTCTTTAAATGGTAACTTTAAAGGCTCGATTTTTGCAGATGATAGTACTGTAAAAATCGACGGTATATCTGGCGAAGTATTTGGTCCATTTATTGGGGATTTATCTGGTAGTGTTTTTGGGGATGATAGCTCTATACTAGTTGACGGCGTAAACTCTTTAATATTAGGTAACGTAGAAAATAACACTACTAAATCAGAATTCGTAGAGGTAGAACGACTAAACGATAACGGATCATTAACATTTAGAAGACAAGCTAATGTTGACATATCAGCGGATCCAGTATTTTATGGTCAAATACTTTTTGAAAGAGCTGATACTACCGGCAATACTTTTTCATCTTGGATCTTAGGAGGCAGAGACGGAATTTACATAGCTAATGAACCAGATGGTAATATTGTAGAAGATAATTATACTTCTATTACTTCGACAGGTTTAGCTATAGGAACTTTTGCACCTGACCCGTCTTTTAAATTAGATGTAAGAGGTAATGCACAAATAGTTGGAAATATGAAAGCTGCTGCATTTACCGGTACTTATACTGCAGACGACTCTACTATCATTGTTGATGGCATTGATAAGTCTGCAAATTTGTCAACAATTACAGCATCAAGTTTTGTCCAAGTAGGCGGAATTACTACTGCTGAAAGAGATAATCTAACTGCTGCTAACGGTATGATTATTTACAACACAAGTTTAAATAAATTCCAAGGGTACGAAAACGGAGCTTGGGCTAATCTTATTTAAAGTTATTGACAAATAGTATCTTAGTGTTATAATAAGTATATTAACTTTAAGGTATAATAATGACTAATGATATAATTAATCCTACAGTACAAGAACGTATTGCATCAAAAGACATTGGTATGAACTTACCAATGACTGGTGTTCCATCAAAAGATAATATTACACTACTACCGGATCGTCCGCCTATTTTTCATAATGTTCCAAATTATGAGCTAGAAAAAAATCCTTATTCGTTTTTATATCTCGATATGACCTATAAATGTAATATGGAATGTGGATTTTGTGATACACCGATAAGGCACTATAAAGATATGCCTATTGAAGTGTTTGAAGATTTGTGCAGACGACTTCCAAGACCTGTTAACATGAGATTTGTTGGGGCAGAGCCTACTTTATATAGTAACTTGCACAAAGCTATAGAAATAGGAACAAAATACGGACACCAACTTGCTATTGTTACAAACGGTATAAAACTAGCTAACAAAAATTTCACAAAAGATTTAAAAAGAACAATCGATAACTGTTCTAATCCTAAATTGGTAAATTTAAGCATATCGTTAAATGGTGGTTTTGAACGAGATGATTGGTATGAAACTATCGATCACGATATAAGTCATCGTAAAAAGAAAGTACAAGGATTCGAAAACGCTGTCGAAGCTGGATTTAAGAGACTATGCATAAACGCAATCATTGTTAAAAATCTTAACGAAGGCGTAGTTAAGGAATTTTACGACAAAGCAACAAGTTTACCTTCAGGAACGGTATCTAACATTAGGTTTAGATGTGCTGCGAAACAAGGTAGATATGTTGAAGATTTATATGAAAATGAGGATGACCACACTTCATACACTGGTGTTGAACTAAACAACTATATAAAGACCATAATACCGGAAGCAAATGATCCTATAAAATGGATTAGAGATGGTATCCATCCTAGCGACGGCGCCGGTAATAGATTAAATAATCCAAACTTAAAATGCAATCAATGTTGTATGATGTATTATATCAAACCAAGTCTGTGGGTAGCTACTGTAGAATTTGGTTCATTAAATAGTGCGTTATGCTGGCGCCGGGGACAATTTGTTACTAGTACACAAACAATTCAACCTGCTCACCATTACATTGATGAACTAAGTAGATATGTAAATACATATGTGCCCGAGGGCATGCACCAACTATCTGCACACCAGCTAAAAAAGAAAATGTATGATCAGTTCCAAGACAAAGGATCTAATCCGTTAATTAATCCAAACTGGCAGGAGTAAATAATGAAATTGTTAAATTTTTCACATTTATCAGACGTAGGCGAGACATATAACCAGCATCTTTGGTGGTGTCTTTATTCAACTTACATATATCTTATAATGATTCCGATTGCATTAATACATGGTGTATTTCCATTTTTATTAGCAAATCTGCCTGATAGAATAATGCACGGATATATGCAAAAGTTTAAAACTAGACGAGCACTAACTGGTCAAGCTGAAAACTTGCCTGACTAATGGCTGCTAAAGTATACATTCATCACGACGGATATTACTCTTCTCCGTTTACACGGCACGGTACTGACTTTGCAAATTTAAACGCTATTGAATTAAGCGCATCTACAGGTAAAGATTTTGTAAAAAACAAAAAAATTGATTTTACTGTATATGGAAGTTCTGTACATCAACCTCACGGTTTTTGGGCAGCTCCGTGGTTTTCGCATATGCTAGGTTTAAACTGTCCGTCTACTTATGTAAGTCAAGCATGTTCTACAGGAATAATGTCTCTTTTTTTAGCATATAGTTTTATTGCTAATAACCTTTATGATAACGTATATTGTTGTACAGCTGATCGAACGTCAAACGGACCTGTTACTAAATGGAAAAATACAGAAATAGAAGAAGATTGGGTTAAAGATAATTTTAACCACGACCCGGCATCAAAAAAAAGTACCTTGGAAACTGCCGAAGCAATAGCTGCGGACTATAAAATTACAAAAGAAGCTCTAGACGATATAACGTATTATAGACATTACCAATATGCCCAAAACGAAGATTCATCATATATACGGCAAACTGGCGAAACCAGTAAAGATGTTGGTGTTAGGAAAATTACAACTGATAGACTAGAAAAATTTAAACCTATAAAAAATAATGGCTTTCATTCTTTAGCAAACATTACATATGCTGCCGACGGTCATACTGGCATTTATGTATCTAACCAAAAATCTGAAATACCGATAGAAATTATATCTTTCGGGTTTGGTAAAACAACTGTAGGAAAAATGCCAGCTGCAAGTTTAATATCTACAAAAAAAGCATTAGATGCCGCTTCGATTGATATTTCAAAAATTGATATAATTAATCAACATAATGCATTTGCAGTAAATGACTGTATGTTTGCCAAAGAATTTAATATAGACATTTACTCTATGAATAACTTAGGTAGTCCTCTAGTCTACGGACATCCTCAAGCTCCGGTACTAAGCAGACTTCTTATTGAAGGTATATACGAAGCAATACAAAAGGGAGGCGGCTTAGTACTCGTAACTGGTGCTGCTGCTGGCGACCAGGGTGCTACTATTATTTGTAAGGTAGGTTAATGTATAAGCATTATAAAGCATTACCTAATTTTTTAACAATAAAACAATCAGAAGTGCACGGGCTTGGTTTATTTACAACAAAAGATATTGAAAAAGATATAGACTTAGGACCGTCCCATTATGCAACTGATACTGAACTAATTAGGACGCCGTTAGGAGGATTTGTTAATCATTCAGATACACCTAACATAATAATGAAAAGACAAAAAGGCACTAGATTCTTCCATGCATACACTAAACGTAAAATACAAGCAGGTGAAGAACTACTAGGTAAATATATGCATGTTTACAAAGAACGTAATAAGTAAACCAATAAATATAAACTTTGATTTATCATTAAAAACATACAATACTAATATTATCCAATGGTTAAAACCTGTTATTGATTTAACCGAATTTCATGTATATCCTACTAATGGCATAACCGAAGGTCTTACGTTTTGGATGTCTCAAGAACAGAGGTCAATATATAAAGACGAAGGTGATTATGAATGGGTTGACTCAACTGATAAAAAAGAAATTTATTATGTAAGTTGTCCGTCAAGCAAAGACGGAAACTTTAGAGAGATACCAACTGATTGTCCAGTTGCTCTTGACATTGCATATGTAGGAACCACTCCTATTCAAAAAATTCCAATAAGTGATAATATTGAATATGTTTTTTATAGTTTATCTAAGCCTTTTGGCTTAAACACTATAAGAACAGGTTGGCTGTTTACTAAGAAACCTAACTATAAATTGAGGCAACTTACACGAGCCAAGTATTATAATCATTTTGCTCATAGTATAGCAGAAGATGTTATAGGAAAATTTGAAATAGATTATGTATATAATAAATATTGCTCAGAGCAAAACAGAATATGCACTCACTACGAGTTACAGCCAAGTGATTGTGTATGGCTAGGTACTAGCTCATCTACAAAGTATACGGATTTTCAAAGAAAAAAAAATGCTAAAGCTCGTTTATGCTTAACAGGATTATATAATGATTTATGATAATATAAAAAATTTTACACGTGGGTGGATAATTGGTGACTTTAAACCATCTTTGCTTCAAACAAGTGCATTCGAAGTTGCTGTATTATATCATAAAAAAGCAGAGTCAATCGCAAAACATAAACATGAGCATGCTATAGAATATAATGTAGTCTTATCGGGTTGTTTAGAAGTGAACAATGAAATTGTTAGAGAAAATGATATTTTTATATTCGATAAAAACGAAGTAGCTAATGTGAAAGTCTTAGAAGATACAAAAGTACTATGTATTAAAACTCCTAGTGTTCCTAAAGATAAAGTTTATGTATAGAGTAACATATAAAATTAAAAGCAGAGATATAGAAAAAGCAGCACATGCTATTGCTATTGGCCAAAGTATTGGCAATCCTGATATTAGAAATAGTTACGAAAATCAAAAGTTTGCTGCTGAAATTTTTGATATTTCTAATAATATTGTTAAAATAACTTATAAAGATATAAATTTACATAATCCTACTGACGTAGCTCAAATTTTGTGCACTATTCAAGGAGGACAAAGTGATATTGATTTGATCGACGAATGCAAAGTAATTGATATAGATATTAAGATAGGTGAACATAAAAAGCTTTGGAATCATCCGACTAATCGACCATTAGTTGGTGGAATAATCAAACCAAAAGCAGGGTTAAATATAGGTCAACTTTGCGATATTGTATCTAAAATGTGCGACGGAGGTATTGACTGGATAAAGGAAGATGAAATATTAAGTGATCCTAGTTATCTTCCTTTACAATATCGTGCAGAAAAAATAGCTAAATTATTAGAAAAATATCCTAATGTAAAATATTGTGCTTGCGTTAACGGTAGTCCGGCGCATTACTTAAATCAGCTAAACATTGTAAGAGAATACAATCTCGGAGCACACACTAACTTTTGGTCTGGATTAGGTGTTTATAACGATGCAAGTGACATATTTCAACACTTTCAGCGTAGTGGTATAAGAATATTAACCGACGATAGAAATCCGTTCGCTATATCTTGGTTAGTAATTGTAAAACTAGCCCTCATGCAAAATATTGACAGTATACATGTAGGAATGATAGGTGGATATTATCCACCTAACAAAGAGCTCGAGGTATTTAAAGCAATAGAGCTTTGTACACAATATAACAGGCTACCAACTTTAAGTTGCGGTATGACCCCAGACATTGCTGTTAAAATTAAAGAACAAATAGGCAATAATTGGATTGCTGCTGTAGGCGGATGGTTACATACTGGAAATATAACAGAAAATGTAAAACTAATGAGGAAAGCAATTGAATGAAATTAGTAGCGTTTGGTGATAGCTTTGTTGCAGGTGAAATTTTAAAACCTAAGCATAATACGCAAGAAGAACAAGACAAAATAAACTTTGTTAAAAAATTAACAGAAAATTATAATCTTTTTGATAGTTACGAAAATCATGGTATGGGCGGAGCTGGAAATGAATACATTGCATATGAAGTATATAAGTATTTGCAAAAAAATCAAAATCTTGATAATGTGTTTTTTTTAATAGTTTGGTCTGGGCCTGATCGTTTTTACTATTACGATTACGACACAGATTTTTATAAACATGCATTGCTAACTAAAACTCCTTACAAACATAAACATCCGATATTTCAATTTGAAATGATGATGTTAGGACTATCTAAGCTATTAAAAGATCGAAATATTAAACATGCATTTAGTAGTAGTTTTACTATGTATTCTCAATTTCCTACTTTAGCTAAATCTTTTTCCAATTATATCGGTAAAAATTTTATACGTAATACTTTATTTGACATAATCTTAGGAACTTTTGGCACTAACGATACTATACCGCAAGAAGAGTTATTTACTAATCACGATAACATGAAACATGCAGTTAGAAACAAATATTTAACACCGTGTTATCATCCAACCGAACTCGGCAATGAGTTAATAGCATCTGTACTGTCAAAAGAATTGATAAAATTTATTAGAAAAAAGCAAAAATGAGGAAAGCAATTGAATAAGATTAATGTGTTGGTTCTTGCTGCTGGTCAAGGCACACGATTTAAAAGTTATACTAATACTCCTAAACCTTTAATAAGCATTAAAGGTGAACCTATGTATCAACATGTATTAAATAATTTAAATATAAAAAATCCTTGTGATATCCATGTATTGTTTCACAAAGATTATAAATGCACAACTCCATATATAACACACACTATTGATCATTATACCGAAGGCGCTGCAGAAAGTGCTTTTAATGTTATTTCTAAAATTCCATCAGAACCCTGGTTAATAATGGATTGCGATGCTGTGATAGAAACCACACCAATTACATTTGACAAATCTAGCATTTTGATAGATAATGTACAAGTTTTTGACCCCAGGGCAAGTTACAGTTATATTAAAGGAGGTAAAATATTATGCACTGCCGAAAAACAAGTAATTTCTAAGTATAGAAATATAGGTGCATATTTTTGGGAGAAAGGATCAATATTTTGTGATGCGTTTCAAATAGCAAAAAAATTTAAGTATAAAGTAAACAACGAATATTATATTAGTCCTCTTTATAATATTGCTATTTCAAATGGTTTAGATGTATTTCCTGTATTTGTAGAAAGATTTACACCAATAGGTGTACCAGAAGATTTAGAAAGATATTTGAATGAAATTAATCGCACATAGAGGAAATACTACAGGTCCCAACCTAGAGTTTGAAAACACTCTCGATTACATGAAGTCTGCATTAGATTTAGAATACAATGTTGAGTGTGATATAGTTGATTATAAAGGAAAACTATATTTTGGTCATGACGAACCTCAAGAAGAAGTTGATTGGACTTTTTTAACAAACAATAGTGTCTGGGCGCATGCTAAAACAATCACTGCATTAGAAATACTTAGCAAAACTAATGTACATTATTTTTGGCATGAAAATGACTTAGTAACTATTACAAATAAAGGATATATATGGTGTTATCCTAACACTTTTGTACAAAGTGAAAAAGCAGTATGGTTAGAATTGTTAGACTATCCTATAAGTAAAAATTTTCGAAAAATATATGCAGTGTGCTCAGATAATGTAAATAATTTAAAGGAATACATTAAATGAAAAAAGTTATATTTTCAATGTACTTAGATTTGCCTAATGATACGTTAATTGAAGACGCTCCGTTGCCAGGTGACACAATTAGTAAAAAAATTAAAGGAGCTAACAATTTTAGACTCTTCAAATCTAAATTAATAGAAAAACATAAAGAGTATGCAAATACAATTAACTGTGATTACATACTGTATGACAACATGGATGAATATATCCAATTCGAACAAACAATTCTTGATATGATTCCTAACGGATTACCATGGGATAGATTTGATCTGATGAATTTTTTTAAACTAAGCATATTGAAAAAATTAGCAGAATCATATGACGAAATTGTATATTTAGATTTAGATTTAATACCCAATACTACTGAATCCATTTTTGATATACTAGATCTACAAAAAAATAAATTTATATCATTTAACTATGATAAATTTATAGGAGAAGACGAAACTTGGGATAAGTTGAAAATAAAATACCAAGATAATAATATCTATACACACCCTGTAATAAAAAGAGAAGGCACAAATAGGATTTTGAATTTACCTAATAATAAAGATATATTTTATACTTTTATTATAGGAATAACAAAAAATCATGCAAATAAACTTAACATAGATACAAAAAAAGATTTGCCTTTTTTGTTTGCAGAACTTAAGAAACTTCACGACGAAGATCCATGGTTTGCTGTAGACAACGAAACATACTTAATATATAAAATATTAAAAGAAAACATAGAAATACATCATGTTCCGAATGATTCAAATATACATTTTGTGTGGTCTAAACATGATATTAAAGAAATGCCAGAAAATACTAAATTTATTCACGTGGTATCTAAAGATTTTGGCGAAGTATTAAGTAGTTTAAATCCATGAAAAAACTAGCAGTGCTTGTAACAGGAAGTCCTAGGTTTGTTAAGGAGGGAGCCGAATGGTGGAATAATTGCGCAAAGCCAAAAAACTTTGATATAGACTTGTACGGACACTGCTGGAGCGAGCACGACACAATAGGCGCTAAAAGATATTATAAGAAAAAAGGTAAAACTATAACCCCAAATTACTTTAAAAATTGGAACTTTAAAGACTTATTAATTACACAGCATTCATTAGATATTGATTTATACACAAAGGCTAGATCTGAAGATACACATTTAAGTCGGTATTTACTGTGGAAAGATAGGAGAGACCACATAATAAGCGTGCATCACGCAACAACTCTTATGTTACAATCAAAAATAATTTATGATGCTGTGTTAGTAATGCGATTTGACTGTATTATTAAACCAAAATCACTTGACAAAGTAATTCCTTTTGTGCTAAACTTTTATAATAATGCTACTCAATTCGACAAGGGTTACGACAAAGCACTTTTTTGGAATCACTCAAATCCGAATATATTTACACCATGGGTGCAAGTTAGACAAGGTTTGCCTGTGATGCAGGATTATATGTTTTTATCTAGTTACAATGATTGGTTGAAATATACTAACAAAAACTTGTACCAGTTATATTACAATCTGTTAAATGTAGATACAAAATTTCTCGATAAAACAAATTTTGTAAAAACAACATATCACCCGCATATTTTTTGGGCATTATTGGGATTATATAGTAATGCTAACTTTATATCAAATTCAGATTTAGGATGTGTAGTATTACGGAAATCAAAAGTAAATGTTAAAAATATTAGTTATAATAGACTAGTGAAAGAACATAATAAATCTTTTGATGATTTGTGTACAATGTACTTAGATACCGGAAAGATTCAAAATGACTTATAATATTATTGATAATTTTATTAGACAATCTCCCCATGTAGCAATTTACTTCAATAATCAAACTATTACGTACAGTGAACTCTTCACCGAAGTAAACAAATATGCAAACGCACTAAAAAAATCTTTTTCTCACAACGACGAAATCATTATAATGATGAACGATCGCCCTGAATATTTTTATTTGTTTTGGGCTTGTGTGAAAATTGGCGTTAAACCTATGTTAGTTCATACAATGCTAACCAAAGAAGAAAAAAATAAAATTATTCTTGACTACAAACCAAAATTTGTTTTTACTGACGATAATATTTTGGATTTTGCTTTAACCGCAATTGATGATACTAATAATGATCCTGTTAATGTACTAGAAACAGATATTTGTTTTTATTTGTTTTCAAGTGGTACTACTGGACATGTAAAAAGAATAGAACATTATTATGGCTCTATTATTTTATCATGTGAAAATTACGCAAAAAAGACATTATTTTTAAATGCTTATGATAAATGCTTTAGCACAGCAAAATTAAGTTTTGCATATGGATTTGGCAATAGTATGACTTTTCCTTTGTACATCGGTGCATCAACAATTTTAATGTCTGAACCGTCGACACCTAAAAATTCTTTAGAAATTATCGAAAATTATAAACCTACAGTGTATTTTAGCGTGCCAACTTTATATGCGCATCAAGTAAATACTCTAAAAAACAAAAAAATAGATACTAGAAGTTTGCGTATGTGTATAAGTGCAGGCGAAACACTCCATGGTTCAATATATAACGAATGGTATAATTTAACATCTTGTAAAATTTTAGACGGTATAGGAGCAACTGAAGCTTTACATATTTTTATTAGCAATCGGCACGAAGATAACGAAGCAGGATGTACAGGTAAAGTTGTTCCAGGATATCAAGTAAGAATAGTAGACGAACAAAAAAATACTGTTTTGGATAATAAGATAGGCGAACTAGAAGTTAAAGGTCATAATATCAAAAATTTAGACGAATGGTTTTCAACTGGAGATTTATTCTCAAAGGTTAATAATAAATTTTATTATAAAGGACGGAAAAAAGATACAATTAAAGTTGGCGGTGCATGGGTTACTCCTACGTACATAGAGTCAATTTTATTGTTAATTGATAACATTGTAGAATGTGCAATAACATCCTATGAAACTAAAAATAATCTTACAAAATTACATGCATGGATTGTGCTTGAAAACAAAAATATAGATTTATTAAAAATGAAACATTTAGTAAAAAAGACATGCATCTCAAAACTTCCTGCTAATTGTGTGCCTACTAAAATTGATTTTATAGATAACCTTCCTAAAACAGCTACTGGAAAAACAAAAAGATATGCTTTAAAAGAAAAAAGTATAAGCTAATTTTAGTTTGCATTTGCAATAAAATCTAAATGCAATCCCATTTACTATATCCACTAAAATTAATAAACACTCTAGTTTGTTTTTGATTTCTAACACCGTGTATTACTTGGTTAGCATTCAATGCAGTTGGCACACCCACCTTATATGTATGTACCCCGATTAAATTATCTTCGTTGTGCTCAACTGTTGTATATGATCCTTTATTAATAATTGGCAAATTATTATCATATATGTCAACAGTGGCGCCGCCTTCTGCAGGAAGAATCGGAACCATAATGCTAAAATGTCTTAGATAATCTTTATGTGGCGGTAAAACAAATCCAGGTTCGTATATCCACATTACAGGCTTATTAGGGCTATCACACTTGGTGTATTTTTCTAGTTGTTCTGTTATTCTATCAACTTCAGGATTTTTAAATCTATCTAATCTGCGGATAAATTTGTGATTATTTCCACTATGCTCGTGCTTACCTGTGGGCAAGCATTTAGGACAAATGCATCTAAAATACGGACTATGCTCTGCATCTTCTTCTAAGTAATCAGTATGTACCTCAATATAGGGTATTGCTCGGTGTTTGATTTCATGATAGAAATTCTCTAGCGCTTGTCTATCATATTCTATATCTAATTCTTTTATATGGTTTTCTGTTATCATATTGTTTTGTCTAAATACTTTTTAATATTTAGTTTCCATATATTTTGCTTAGTATTATACAAAATAGCTTGGGTAACAAATTCAATATAAGAATTAGATCTTTTTGACTCCAAATACAATGATCTGTCATATCTTGTTATATTCTTAGACTCATTATTTTCAATATTTGTTGTTACATACAAATTTTGGTTAGGCAAGGTTTCTATAAATTTATTAATATATGCTCGACCTCTAGGCCCAGTTCCATTATGTAAAGTCTTATTTGTGTTAGACTCGGGCAGCGTTGCGCTTCTATAAAATATTCGCCAACCATTTTCATTCATATAAGAAAACTTTTGATATCCAGCAATAGATGTAATACTTTGATTTTCATATATTGCAAAGAAACCTCCACCGTTTTTTACAGTTTCATCGTATTTCAGTTTGCTTAATGATTCATTATTATGCCAACCTAATTTTTTACATTTTTTACAAAATCTTTTAAGATCTTTAATATGTTTTTTAGAATATATTTTAATAATTTGCATTATCCAAGCGACGCTACTAAGTGTAATCGTTCTTCTTTGCTTGCGTTGAAAGCAGTATGCTTTTTAGTAGTATCGGTATAGTACCAAGTGTTTTCCTGTAAATGTAAAACTTCATCTTCAATCACCATAAAACAACCTTCTTGTGTTTTCATAGGAAAATGAATTCTAGGAAAATTATCTTGATGCCATGTCAAACAACTTTTAGGTTTAATGTTCATAATTCTAACTCGTCCAATATTATAATTTTCTACAAGTTTATTGTAAACATTTTCAAAAACTGTACTTTTAAATTGATTACATAAAACTGTAAAATCTTTTTCTTCATACACAGTACTACGTTTCGGCACATGAATTTTTCCACTGTCATCTTTATAATTGTTATCCCAGTCGTAATATAAACTACCTCTACCTAAATGTATGTCATCCTCGTGCCCTGGCACAGTGTTTATACATATTTGATCATTATTATTTTGATGCCACCAAATCTTTTTATCATCTAACAATTTATTGAATTCAGACCAAAGATCATAAATTGGCAAGGTATTTAATTTTTCAAATCTCATTAAATTGCTTTCCTTTTCGGAATTTTACTATCGGCACTACTTACACAACTATTTGTAATGCAAGGTTGTGGCTTATCAAATAATTTAAAACCAGTTTCTATATTTCCTAAGGGACTATCATGACAACTGTAACTACGTTTTATTGATCCGTCAGGCTCTCGTATAATTATACCCTGATATCCAGCATTACAATTCCAGCCACTAAAATTATTAAAGTTAAATGCGTTGAATCGCTCTGCTTGATCCATATACCATTTTATTCCTTTACTATCAGTAAATTCAACTTGCATATGCCAAGGCACCGTTTTGTCATTTTGACCTTGCACATATTCAGGTATTTCAAATTTAGGCTTTGGTCTTTCATTCCATTTTCGCTTTACTTCAGTATACGCCATTTGCGGCATACCATTATACAAACGTTTTTTCATATCCTCAGTATAACCATCTACTACACGACTAGCTGTAGGATCACTTTGGGGCTTTAGTGTTACATTAATTCCTTGCTCATGAAAGAACATAGCATTATCCCAGTCTTTCTCAAACCACTCAGGTACCATTACCATATTAATAGTAACTTGTACATCATGCTCTTGACACAGTATAAGTTTGTTAGCAAAGTCTTGCATCTTTTCTCGAGTGTTTAGGTGTTCTGTGTGTAAACTAGCAGTGATACTAGCACGATGAAACGGCTTTGCGTGCTCTACATATGTCTCAAACCACTTCATAGGTCGAGAGCAATTTGACGTCATATGAATACTTGTGTAATTAGTATTATCAACATCGTCAGCGAGATATTTAAGTATGTCAAGATAGCCGGGATGAAAAGTAGGTTCTCCCCCACTAAGGCTAAAATGAAAGCTATTAAATCCATTGTCGCGGGCTTGTCTTTTTATTTCATCTATTGTCCTCAAGCACAGCTCAGTCGGTCTGTGATCTTTTTTATCACTACGAGCATAAGGCCAGCAGTAGCTACAACGATAGTTACAAAAACGTCCTAGCAGCCAGCTAACTGTAAATAAGTCTCTGTATAGCAGAGTACGCTGTCCTACTTGTACTATATCATCAAATGGTATTTTTGTAAAATCGTAGTTTGACCATTTTAAATCTTCGTTCATTTCTATCTACTCTTTATAATTTTGTCAATCCACTTTGCTTCTAATTTTACACCGTCATGTGTTAAATGATGCCCTTTATCAAAAACATGGGATTTAAAGTTTGAGATGTTTTCTTCTGTACACAAAACATTGTAATCCTTTTGATCATGTATATTATGACAAAAACATAAATCTGCTGACTTATTTAAATATTCTGCAAGTTTTTGTTCTACGATAATTTTATAATCAATATTTATATGCTTTGTATAATTTTTGTACCCAAATCTAAGTAAGTTTACATCCCAAAATTTATTTTTTAAATTTGCTAAACTTTTGGTGTGTAAATTATAAGTAACTATTTTATTTTGGTTTTTAGAACATAAAGTGTAAAAATTTGGTTTATCTGTTTTTGATACATCTGGTACGAATGTACGATGTATAAAAGATTGCCTAGTGGGACTAGTTAATTTAACAATAGTATAATCATACATAGTTTTAGTTTTTTCAAACATATATAGTATAGCATCATTGCCTATTCCCCCTTTTGCATATTGATATATTTCAAAATTAGGATTTAAGGCTGCCAATTCATATGCCCAACTTGCATAAGCATGCTTTCCGCCTAAAGCAATCCCAGAAGTCCAACTACACCCATATACTCCTATTTTCATTTTTTAACTTTCACGTTAAAATATGGTTAAAAAATTCAACATAATCTTTTTTATATATTTTTGAAAAATATTCTAATTCTTGTTTTAATAATTGATTATTGTATGAATCGAATTTATGTAATTCTAATCCTGTCAGTACATTTCCCCACAACTTTTCTTGGCTGCTTAATTCCCTTGGATTATCATCAGGCAAATAACTTTTTAATGTTTCGACACTTTTTTTAATTTTTGGATATGTTTCATTTACTATCTTTTTTGGCAAAGAATTCAAATGCATAGTTTTAGGCCAATGCAACGTAATCGGCTTTACATGCACTTGCGATTTATCATCAAATTTATTGCAATACCACTTTATTAATCTAGGCAAGCTTTCAATACTTAACGCACTTACAACAGGCACTATTCCTATCATAAAATTGTGTGATTCTTGAGCCTTTTTTGCTAAGATAGATATTTGATTATCTAAATTAGTCCAGTTTGATTTAAATCTAAGATATTCATTTACTTCGCCATACCCATCTATGCTTAAATTTAAATCAACAAAATTAAAATTACTTAGTAACTTTAATTGTTTTTCTGTAATCATACTAGCATTGGTGGAACACCAAAAATCAATATTTTTTGCTAAATCTCTTTCTACTAAAGTTTCTATATAATGCCATAATTCTTTTACCATAAATGGTTCGCCGCCGGTGACATACAGCCTATTTAATTTATGATCTACTTCTTGCAAACCTTTCCAAAAATTAGGATTTTGACTTAGGTTATTACGTTCTTTATATACATCGGAATCAAATCTCGAAGGTTTGTTTTTTGAATCTTTTGTTAATGAATATAAAGAACTTGACCAAACTGGAGAACACATAATACAAGCAAAATTACAAGTATTTGATGCTTGTATATTGTAATAATCCGGAATTATTTCCTCGCCGCTTTGCCATTTTTCGAATCTTTCAACAAAGTCATCTCTCACAAACTCCATGTCAATCAATCGTTTACTCTTTAATCCTTGCTTTTCTTTATACCAACATTGTTGGCACTCGGGTATTTCAACACCGTCTAGTAACTGCTGTCTTTTTTTGTTGTACTCATCGTTATTAAAAATTTCTTTTAAAGATGTATCATGAAAGTTAGATTCTAATTGTATTGCTTCACAACAAAATTTAACTTCTCCGTTAGTCTCCATGCTGAAGTGTTGCCAAAGGTGCGGACAGAATTTTTTATATTTTTTTTGAATATCTTTATACTTAGGATTCATTACAATCTTTCATGAAAATTAATGTCTTTTGTTTCATATAATTCTTTATCTTCGATCATTTTTCCGCATTCTTGAACACATGATCTACACATATTTCCTGTTTTGTGACTATCTAGCACTTGTGTCCACCATGCATTTTTCATAATTTCTTCTATACTATAAGTATGAAGACTATTATTTGTTCTTGCGTTAGTGTCTACTTCCCAAAAATAAGATTGACATCTTTCTTTTGACGGTTTTAATGGTATTTCTCCATTAAAACCTAGTCTACTACAAGGCCATACTGTACCTTCTGAAAATACAAATAAGTTATGCTGCTGCTGACTATTACATGCTAATAGCTTACCTGTGTTAACATCTCTAGTATTGAAAGATTTTGACCAATTATCAAAATGTGGCTTAGGTGGGACTACCCGCTGTGACATATCTCCGTCTTCGACTTCTAATATATTATCTTTCGTAATTGCGTGTTTGAATTCTTCGGGCATGTTTCTTTCGTCTGCATACCTAAAACTTAAAACCTTTTTAAATTCAAAAAACTTTTCTTTCTTTGCAGTTGCTCTAACTTCATTTAATTGATGATAATTATGAGGAAATAGTATAAACTGCCAAACACTATTACCGCCGGCGTTGTTAAACGCTCTAAAATTTTCTTGTAATTTATTCCAATTTACGCCAACTCTATACAAATGATTAGTGTCGGCTAGCCCATCTATTCCCCATATTACTTCATAATATGCAGTTTTATTTAAAACGTTTGCTAGTTTTTCCCAATATCTAGGAGTTTTCAAACCACCATTGGTATGTATCCAAAAACACAATTTTGGAAATTCCGCTGTTAGATATTCTATTATTTCTATAAGTTTAGGATGGGTACATGCATCGCCGAAACATCCGCAAAAATAAACATCTTGCAGATTAGGTAGTGTGTCTGCATTAATTCTTTTTTTGATTAAATCTAAACTTAAAAAATGAGTATCTATCCACCCCATAGGTTCGAATCTGTTTTTTCCTGTATTAGGATCTATTTCATGAGGGTCGGCTCTTGGGCATTCTGGACAAGACGCATTACAATAATTGCTAATTTCAAAGTGTATACTAATTACATCTTTGGATTCAAAATACCACATTATTTCTCCGATTAACTTGTGAAATATTTATCCATCAATATTTTAGTGTAAATACTTTATGAGAAAACCTTTACGAAATGACATTATTGTATATGTTATAGACGATATTCAAGTAAAAGATCCTTTAGCTAAACAAATTTTTTATAACTTACTAGAAGGTACAATTAGACATGATGTGTTATACAAATATTTTAAAACATTTGAAAATGCATTTGACTCGTTAAAAAACGAAACATCTAAATATGCCTTGTTTACAAAAATATCTAATACCTTTGATCCCATACACATGTCTTACTTATTAGAAGAAAATCTTCATAACAATGCACTTATAGGTCATATATTAGATTTTAATGATAGGTATTACGAGCTACATGATCAATGTTTTGTTATTAATGTAG
>Ga0255759_10001776_pt1 | contig 19338 bp, 16 predicted proteins | sample 101ome_20_FD_179959 | JGI IMG/M metagenome (GOLD analysis project Ga0255759, IMG submission 179959) | Coastal salt marsh microbial communities from the Groves Creek Marsh, Skidaway Island, Georgia - 101404AT metaG (version 2) | ecosystem: Environmental > Aquatic > Marine > Intertidal zone >...
GGCACTGGTTGGCTCGAATACCTCTCATCGGAAGCATTTCTGGCGAAGGTCAGATCGGCAATTGGCATTGAAAACCTGCAGTATGTGCCGGATGAAGACACGAACCGTCTGAGCCTGCTGCAGTACCAGGGGTCTGAGGCAGCAGCGGGTGATGGTATCGACTGGCATGTCGACGGCAGCATTTACCTCGGCCAACGCTGGGCCGGGATCCTGACATTGATTGAAGAAACTGATGAGGCGTCTGCCAAACTGGAACTGTCGCCGAATGACGAAGTCACGACGCTACCCAAGGCAGATCTCCCCAACTCATTGGTGCTGTTTCGTGGCGATCACGTGCAGCACAGGGTGCGACCGATGAACCCCGGCGAGCATCGAGTGGTGTTGAGTCTGCTGTTTTCTGACTGGCCGGTGAGGACCATGAATCCCTTCCTCAGACGATACCAGGCAGGCATCAACCAGATTTTTTACGGTAACCCCGATTGATGACCTGCGGTCGCCAGTCCCCAGCACTGCTGCCAATTCAAACCTTTTTGCGGCAACATGCGTCCAACTATTAAACACCATACCGGGGACTGGAGATGGGTCGGGTAAAACAGATAGTCGCAGCATTGGCGGCTGTGATGGTTGCCAGCGCTGGCGCCGGGGAGGAGATAGATGTATCCAAGTCCGCCGCGGTTGATGGTCTGGTGGAAATCGTCAATCCCCGTGGTGAAGTCACCGTTGTGGGCTGGGACAAGGCTGAGGTCAGCGTTTCAGGTGAACTCGATGACTTGACGGAAGAGTTTCATTTCGAGGTGGATGACAACAGCACCACGATTGAAATTGAGATACCGCGGCGCTCCGCGAACTGGGGTGATGGCTCTGATCTGATGATCCACATACCCAGAGCTTCCCGCGTAAGTTTCGAGGGCGTGTCCAGTGATGGTAACTTCCGCCAGATCGAAGGGGGTTTGCGGGCACGTACGGCGAGCGGTGACCTCGAAGCAGAAGAGATTGCCTCGCAGCTGAATCTCACCAGCGTCAGCGGTGATGTGCGGGCAGAAGAGTGCGACGGGCAGGCCCGTGTCTCGACCGTGAGCGGAGAAATCGAGCTGCGGCTGATGAGTGACAAGGTCGTGGTTGATTCGGTGTCTGGTGATGTGGAGGTGGAACTCGACGAGTTCACTCGCCTGCATGCAACGGTCGTCAGCGGTGACCTCGACATTGAAGGTCAGCTTGGGCCATCAGGCGATATTGAAATGTCCAGTGTGAGTGGCGATATCGACCTTGTGCTGCGAGGTGAGCTGAACGCGAGGATTAATGTTGAGACCGGCCCGGGAGGCGATATCACCAATAACCTGACGGATGATGCCGTAGAAACTAAGTTCCCGGCCGCCAGCAACCTGGATATCCGGTCGGGTGACGGCAGCAGTCGTATCAACATTCGTACTGTTTCCGGCGATATTAATCTTGGCGGGGCTAACTAGCGGCCAGCGGCTTTTGGGGGGCTGGCACTACGGTGTTTTATTCAGTTCCGAGATTTGTATGATGACAACTGGTCAGACTGAGCGAGCTGAGGGCTGCTAAAATAGCAGCTCTCTCTGGCGTCTCAGGGAGAAAGTGTGACTCCGGTTCTAGAGCCACAAGCGTGGGGAGATAAATTGCTGAACGAATTGCGGCGTCGGCGTGTGTTTCGCGTTGCGACGCTTTACGTCGTGGCGCTCTGGCCCATTATTCAGATTGTCGACATCGCCTCACCGGCACTCGAAATATCAGACGCCGTCATGAAGTACCTGCTGATCGCTTTTTTCTCGGGTCTGCCGATAGCGCTGATTCTGGCCTGGATCTTTGATCTCAATGCCGATGGTGTAGCGGTGACCGGAGATGGCGAAGATGGCAAACAGCCGCTGATTGGTGGCCGTATCGAGATTATAATTGTCGGCGCGCTGCTGGTTGTTGTTGGCGGTCTGTTTGTGGTGCAACTGCAGCTGGATGCGCCGGCTGAAGAAGTCACACCCGAGCCCCTGGCCGCTGTGGACAGCAAGTCCATCGGCGTGCTGCCCTTTGCCTCATTCAGCAGCAATCCGGCTGACGAGGTGTTCGCCGATGGCCTGACCGAAGAGCTGCTCAATGTTCTTGTGCGTGTGAAGTCACTGCGCGTTGCCGCGCGGACTTCCTCTTTCGCTTACAAGGGCGTTAATCGGAATGTGACGGAAGTCGGACGTGAGCTGGGAGTCGCTTTTATCCTCGAAGGCAGCGTCCGCCGAAATGACGTCGACGATACGGTGCGAGTGACAGCCCAGCTGATCGAAACCGAGACCGGTCTGCATCTCTGGTCAGAGACTTATGACAGGCAGCTCGTTGATATTTTTAAGATCCAGGACGATATCTCAAACTCGGTGGTTGATGAGCTGCAGATTACGCTGTTGGGTGAAGAACGGAGGAAGATCCAGTCCCGGGCCTCTGCCAACCCGGAGGCCCTGGTGGCTTACAGCATGGGGCAGTCTGAACTCGCCCTCAGGAATGAGCAGTCCTTCAACGATGCGATCCGTTTTTTCCAGCGTGCGGTGGATCTCGACCCAAACTACGTCGATGCCCATGTTGGTCTGGCGACCGCCCATGCCCTCAAGGTCAATTACAAACTGAGCAGCAAGGAAGAGCAGCTGCCGCTGGCTGAGGCCGAGATCGACAAGGCATTTGTGCTCGATCCTGAATCGGGCAATGCCTGGGCGACGCTCGGCCTCATCGAAATGCAGAAGGGTCCTATGGATGAAAACCCCAAGATTCGGGAAGCACTGGAAAAAGCCCTTGAGTACAACCCGAGCCACGCAATGGCGCACATGTGGTACGCCAGTCTGACAGATTCCTTAGATGAAAAACTGGCGAGATATCGCAAGGCCTATGAGCTCGATCCCAGATCCCCGGTCATCGGCTATAACATTGCCAATATTCTGATGGAGCAGGGACGTGACAGAGAAGCGATGGAAGTTTACGGCCAGATCGTTGAATCGGATCCGACTTACTACGGTGCCTATGTGATTGCGGCCAAAGTCAATCTGAAACGTGGGCGCCTGGATGAAGCCATTCGACACTTTGAGGAGGCCTATGAGTACTCCCGCGATCTTGATACGGGAGTGAACCTGGTTAGCGTCTATACCGATATCGGCGACTTTGAGGCCAGCCAGGCCTGGCTGGCGAAAATCAAAGACAGCTTTCTGCAAGGTTTCGTGGGTTACTACGACTGGCTTGAGTATTTTTCGTATGCGGCTGTAGGCCGGGGCGCCGAAGTCGAATATCTGCTGCAAAACAAGGTCAGTCTCGCGCTAAACACACCCGATGGCGATGATGAGCTCTATGAAAACGGCGCCGCGGCAGCTTACATGCTGGGTGATTTCGACACGACGATTGGACTTTACGAGCGCGTTCGAAGTGAGCTGACGCTGGATCAACTGGAGAAAGGTAACAGGACGAATGCTCTGACCGGGGCTGCACATGCCTACCTGGAGCGTGGGATGCTCGACGAGCGAGATGCGCTGCTGGCAGATCTTGAGAGAATGATGCTGGAAGCGGAGCAGCGAGCGAATGGAACGCCCAGCTTTATTTGGATTCGGCGGGCGGAGCTGTATCTCCTGAAAGGTGAAAAGCAGCTGGCAAAGTACAACTTCCAGCGCGCGATCGACGAAGGCTGGCGCCAGCTCTGGATCATCAACAGCAGTCCGATCAGGCGCCTGATTGAGGACGATGAGGACTTTGATGTCATCATCGCAAGCCTTGAAAATCGCCTTGAGATGATGCGTGAACAGTTAACGCTGGCGAGTGCTTTCGACAGCCGCGTAAGTGAGGATGAAAATGACGACAGTGGTGCATGAGCATGGCAGGTTTTCGGTCGACAGTTCGGCGGCAGGTGCACTCTGGGCATCTGCCGGCACTGTCAGAGACGAGCTGGGCTGGGAGCTGAAGCCGGAAGGTTTCTGCAAGGATGAGATCTGTGTTCCGGTACCGCCCGGTCGCACAGCGGAATTTGTTGACGGTGATGCCATCAATCTTGCGGCGCTTTGGCAGCATCTCGGTAAACCGCTGGCAGCCAGTGATGCGACCGATGTCTGGTCGCTTGGTGAATCCGCCGATGACCACAATGCTGCACTGACCTCGCTTGCAGCGCCGGACTTTGAACTGCCTGACTTCAAAGGCAGGTTGAATCAACTGAGCGATTTCAGGCGCAAACGTGTATTGCTGATTACCTGGGCTTCATGGTGAGGATGCCGCCACGATCTGCCAGGTTGGCAGACACTGTTTGAAAGCGTCCAGGACCAGGACTTTATGATCGTCTCTGTGGCGATGGACTCTGATGTCGAAGCCGCGAGGCCATGGGTTGAAGAGGCCTCACCGACTTTCATCACACTGGTCGACCAGGAGCACCGGTTGTCAGCGCTCTACAACATGGTGAATGTGCCGCAGGCAGTCTGGATCGACGAGGCAGGTCGTATCGTGCGACCGACCGAGTCCGGGGGTTCAATCGATATCCTGCGCGAATTTGATCCGGCGCTTGGCGGTTTCCCCGAAGAAGCCCAGGCGCGGGCGGGCAAGGCAAAGGCAACCTACCTTGGCGCTGTTCGCGACTGGGCCATCAATGGCAGCAACAGTCAATTCGCGTTCTCGCCAGAAGAAGTCCAGGCTCACCTTGAACCCATGGGCGCCGATCAGGCAATGGCGCATACCAAGTTTCGCCTCGGGTTTGAGTTGGCTGCGCAAGGCAAAAAAGAGGAAGCTGAGAGGGTCTTCGCTGAGTGTCGAGAACTGCATCCGGATTCCTGGAATATTTTCCGTCAGACCACGGAGAAACTGGACATTGGTATCGCTGCCGGTGAAGCGTTTTGGGAAAAAGTGATGAGTCTCGGTGACAAGGCCTATTATAAGTCCATCGACATGGACGGTTTGTGAGGCATCTGGTTTGAGGTACATTTTTTTTCTGCTGGCTGTGCTGCTGCCGCCGGCATCAGTGCAGGCCAGTGATCAGGTTCTGTATGAGCGGGTGGCGGGCATATTGAAAGAAACACCGCTGATTGACGGCCACAATGACCTGCCGATTGCCTATACCACGCGGGTCGCAAGTCACATAGATCGCATGCCCTTTGACAGCGATCTCACCCAGCTTGAGCGACCGACACATACGGACCTGGCGAGACTGCGCCGCGGCCTGATGGGTGGTCAGTTCTGGTCCGTCTACGTGGGTATCAAAGAATATCCCGGCACTGCCGGTGACGCCGCCCGCGTGCTGCGGCAGATGGATGTTGTCTACCGCCTGATTGACGCCTACCCGGACGACCTTGAACTCGCCCTCACCAGCGACGACATCGTCAGGATCCATCGAGAAGGCAAGATCGCTTCACTCATGGGTATGGAAGGCGGGCACGCCATCGAGAATTCTCTCGCTACCCTCCGCATGCTCTACAAGGCCGGTGCCCGTTACATGACACTGACCCACTCTAAAGGGCTGCGCTGGGCCGACTCAGCGACAGATGAAGCGAGGGTGGGTGGTCTATCGGCTTTCGGTAAGGAAGTCGTGCGTGAAATGAACCGGCTCGGCATGCTGGTGGACCTGTCTCATGTGTCGGTCGAGACTATGCATGACGCATTGGCAGTGACTGAGGCGCCCGTGATGTTCTCGCACTCCAGTGCCTATGCCGTCACCGCCCACGAGCGCAATGTCCCGGATGAGATTCTGTTCAAGGTAAAGCGCAACCGCGGTATCGTCATGGTGACGTTCTTCCCGTCTTACGTTTCGGAAGAAACACGGCTGGCCTGGGCCGCGCTGCGGAAAGAAATCAGCGACAAGACGGACGATCCGGCTGAGCGTCGGCGGCTGTTCAGCGAGGGTCGGGCTGCGCTGCCCTGGCCCGACCTGACCGATGTGGCAGATCACATTGATCATATTCGTAACGTGATCGGCATCGACTATCTGGGCCTGGGTGGTGACTACGATGGTATGCCGCCAGGGCCTGTCGGGTTGGAAGACGTCTCGACCTATCCTGCGTTGTTCGTTGAATTGCTGAAACGGGGTTACAGCGATGCTGATATCGCGAAGATTGCCGGCGGTAATATGCTGCGGGTTATGGCTGAGGCCGAAGCCGTGGCGCAGCGACTGCAGTCAGTCAGGCTGCCCGCAGACGCACTGATCGAGGAACTCGATCGCGCGCCCTGATCTTCAAGGGATCAGGGTGTCGATACCGTGACCCATCAGGATTTCGTCCAGTTTGCGTGACACAGTCGTGGTTACACGCAGTCTCTCCACTACCGGCCAGGTTGAGCGTTTACCTTCTGCGAACAGCGCTTCGGATTCCTCAACCGTCAGAGTTTCAAAAAACGAGGCCGGACGCAGGTAGCGCGACTCCGGCATGATATTGATATCGGCCTTGTACTCCTGGGTCGCCACACTGAACCAGTTGCGGGCCAGCACGCTGAGGGATGCGCTGTTGCTGACACTGCGCATGACCAGGGGGTAGGCGGTCTGCAGCCATTGTCTCATCATTGACTGTTGCAGTTGGACCCAGGGACCCCACGGTGTATCGGCGCCGAGCTCACCCAGGTTGGTGATCAGGGGATTGGCATTGCTGCTGACGAAATAGTTGATGCCGTAGTGGCGGGTCAGTCGTTTCGCGGGCTGTTCATCCGTGATTGAACCATCGACCCAGGTACGGGATGGAATGTAGGGCTGTCGCTCGCCTTTGTGATTCTTTGCCGCCAGCGTCACCGCCGGGAAGCGGCCTGGGATAGCGCAGGAAGCCAGCACGGCCTCGCGAATCATGGCATTCGGTGCTGTGATGGCATTCAGCAGGCGGGAACGCTGGTTGGCTTTCTGTGGTGCCACAGGAATGTTGATGTGCAGGTTGGAGACTTCAAACGCTTCCTCGAAGGTCAGGTCCGGCACGAGGTTGCGCAACAGGGTTTCGAGATCATACAGGTCAACTTCGCGTCGACCTTCTGTCGGCATCTGGAAGGAGATTTTGTCAGTCAGACTTTCATCAGCAAACAGTTGCCTGCGATCGTCTTCAGTGTGGGTCCCGAGCAGTGCGGCAACGAAGGCGCCGGTGCTGGCACCTGAGATGACGCGCGGCAAAAGCCCCTGGTCATGCAGGACTTTGCAGACACCCAGGTGGTATGCGCCGAGTGAGCCAGCACCGCTCAGCATCAGTGCAGTTCGACCGAACCCCATGCTGGCCCGGCGGCACAGATCGAGTTTATGCCTGGTGTCAATCTGGCTGGACTTGTCGAGCGCTTCCAGTGCCAGCGCAATTTCCTCGACGTAGGCTGTGATCAGGTCTTTCGTACCGAACTTCGCGTGGCTGTATAGCTTCGGTGCACCCATCCCTGCCATGTTGCCGTGGATGCCTTCCTTCAGGTAATAGAGCAGGCGCTCCGCGTCGCTGGTTTCGCGGATCTCTTTGAGTTCCTCGAAGCGGCGACGAATAATCCTGTAGTCATAGATGTCGGACTCATCGGTCCGTTTCCATTCAGCTGCACCAGAGGCTTCATCTTTGACCAGGGCGTCGGCTACCCATTCCTCATAGGTTGAAAACACTGGCCCCCCTCGTTTGGTCAGGGTCGGACTAAATTCTGCAGACATGGTTTATTCTCTTTGCATGGCAAACATCAGGTTTCGCTGTCATTCAGAGTGCGCATGTAGGTTTCCTGGATAACCATGGCATCGTAGCTGGCGCGGTGGCGTTTCAGATCCATGTCAGCCAGGACCTGGTCTTTGGTCTCGTGCCATTGTTCCATCTGGGCGGGTGTGAGGATCATCTCAAGGGAGCTGACATTGAAGTCCATCTCAATGCCCGCCGCGTGGAACAGCTTGGTTAACCAGGGTTTGTCGACCACCCAGCCGTCGCTGTAGACCGTCTTGCCAATCAGGATATGATTCAGGAAAGCAGCGACCTCCTCCAATGGTTTGCCGTAGGTCTCGAGGATGTCACGTGACACCCGATGTACTTCTTCAGCAGACTCGTCCCAGTGGGTCCAGTCGGGTGCAGGCGAGATCAGTGTGCAGAATTTAGTGCCGTCATCGAGGGCCAGGCCGATTTCAATGGGATAGCTGTGACCACCGAAACCCGAGGCCTCGACGTCGATAATAAGTGGTTCTTTTGGCTGCGCCAAAGCAGTCATGCCTGTCCAGGTTGTTCTGTTGGCTTTGCAGCAATTCAAGTGCCAACACTGCAGGTGCCGCATTTTGCGGCTTTCAGCCCATCCGTTGCAGATTGTGTGCACCTCAATCTGGCATGAGCTCACTCGGCGCACTAACTTGGGTCTCGCGCTGCACGAAACAGGGTCATTTCTTCCGCTCAAGGGTCATCGCCGCGCGGCTGCTGGCATGACTCTGCAGATCAATCCCTCTGGGTTAAAATTTCGACTTTAGGGCTGATATCGAGGTTGTTATGGCAGGCAGGTTAGTACTCGCCTTTGGTGCACTGTTGCTCATCGCACTGCTCGGTGCGGGAGTCTACGTCGGCGTGGCGTGCCCGTGTGAGCGTATGCCGGGTGTCGCGCTCTGGGGTGACGAGGTGGCTGAACCGGTGGAGAACTGGGCTTTCGTTAATAACACCGGACTTTGCCAGCTGCAGGTTGATGGTGGTCTGCTGCCGCAGTCGCTTAATCTCAACTGTATGTCGACGGATGGCGCGCTCTACATCAGCTGTTCACGATGCGCCGGCAAGCGCTGGTCAACGACGGCGTTGCACAACCCTGAAGGCCGAATCAGGGTCGAAGGCCAGGTGTATGCGATTGTGCTGCGGCGAGTTCAGGATGCGGCCGAACTGGATCGTGCCTGGGGAGCACGGGCTGAAAAGCTGCGTGGCTTTGGCCGAAGCGTGAACGCCGCCAGGCCTGATCACTGGTGGACCTTCGAGTTAAGTTCGAGGTAAGACCGAGGGGCACTTCCCGTTACTGGCGAACGTTTTGACTTATTCGCCGCCCGCCACAACGCGCAGCACGCTGCCGGCATCGGAGTCCGTCAGCAGGTAAATATTACCGGTGGGAGAGACCCGTACGTCTCTAATTCGTTCACCGAGTTCACTGAAGAGGGACTCCTCCTGGGTGATTTTGCCGTTTTCGATCACGAGGCGGCGTACTTCACGATCCACCAGCGCGCCGACGAGCAGGTCACCCTCCCATTCCGGGAAAACCGGCCCGCTGTAAACGGCAAGTCCGGAAGGGGCGATGCTGGGCGTCCAGACATGCAGTGGGTCGGTGATGCCTGGATACTGCTTGAGCGGTGAGACGTAGGCGCCTGAATAGTTCTCGCCCCAGGTCACAGCTGGCCAGCCGTAGTTGGCGCCGGCCTGGATCAGGTTGACTTCATCGCCCCCCTTGGGACCGTGCTCATGCAGGTAAACCTCGCCTGTGCCGGGGTGCAAGGCAAGCCCCTGCGGATTTCTGTGACCGTAGGAGTAAACCAGCGGATCGCCACCGCCGTTAACGAAAGGATTGTCGGCCGGCGCAGTGCCATCCCGGTTCATGCGGATCACCTTGCCGAGATGGCTGCTCGTATCCTGTGGGGCTTCGCGGTACTCGAAGCCGTCGCCGGTTGTGACCATCATGGTGCCATCGGGCAGAAACAGGATCTTGCCGCCGTAGTGCTGTGGCGTATCCTTGGTGGGCGCAGCGCTGTAGATGATCTCGCTGTCGGCAAAACCTGTATCGGTGAGCGTTGCGCGCATGATTGTGGTGCCGTTTGCTTCGGGTGAGCCTCCGGCGTAAGACAGATACACTTTCTGATTGGTTGCAAAGTCAGGATCAGGCAGGGCGTCGAAGTAACCGCCCTGGCCGGCAACATACGTAGGCGGAGTGCCGGTTAGTGCCTCACCCGTTTCGCCATCAGCGGTAACCCTGTACACCTCGCCGGCGCGCGTACTGACGAGATAGGAACCGTCAGGCAGGAAGCCAATTGACCATGGGAACTCAAAGCCCTCGGCGACGACTTCAACTTGATAGTCTGCGGCAGCAGTGGATGCCTGCAGACTGAGCAACAATAGGGCGAAGAACTTTTTCATGTCGGGTGTTTGGTTGTTTGTGAAAGGCATCTATTATAGCCCCCTGATTCCTAATTCATGTGACTAAACTGATGAAAGTAATTGCCGGATATATCCTCGCTGTGCTGGTGACCTACATCCTTGGCGCAGCATTTGTCAGCCAGGGCAACATTGCTGCGGTCATCAGTATGGGGTTTGAGGTGACGTTTTCTCACCGTATTGAAGCGCTCCTGCATGACATCACGCATATGTACGATCTCTATCTGCCTCTCGTTGCCATCGGCCTGATGATCGCGCTGCTGGTTGCTGCTGCTATTATCCGGTTTGTGCCCAATCTGCGCCTCATTGGTTATCTGTCTGCAGGTTTTGTCGGCATGATCGCGCTGCACGTGATCCTGAAGGCTGTACTGGGGCTCTCTGGTATCGCGCCAACCCGCGAGTTGCTGGGGCTTGTTTTGCAGGGTGTTGCGGGCGGTTGTGGCGGTCTCGCATACCACTACCTGACGTTGCCCCGCATACCGCGAACCGGCTCATAGTTGAACTTCAAGGGCAATGTCGTCGGGATCAAGCATCGCTGCGGCGAAAAAAAGCGACCAGGGCAAAACAGCCGATTCTCTCTGGAGCCTGTGATTTGCGCTTTTATTTGTTTTGGGTAATCCCCGTTGCCACGCTACTGGCGCTGGCCCAGGGTTGCAGTCGTAATACCCTTGAAGATCAGCTGCAGGCTTATCAGCAAAAACTGGCGAGAGTGCTCGACCAGGAATTACCAGAAACAACAGGGCCTGAATGGCAGCCTTTACCCAGGGCACGCCTGCTGCGGCTGACCTTCAGTGATGAGTCCATCAATCTGCTGGAATTTGTCCACTTGTTGGAATGTGACCTGAACGCTCTGGTGGCGGATCATAATTCCAGCCTGGGACGGCAGGCGCCATCTTCCCAGCAACTCATCTATCAGCTGCGATTTCTCGCCAGTGTTGAGCGCTGCATCGGGCAGATTGAGGCGGATCACCCTGAGCTGGCGGAGACTCTCGCTTCAGTTTCCCGCAGTAAACATCAGCAACTGCCCGGTTATATCTGGCAGGCAACCCTTGGGGGCCGAGAATTCCGTTCGTTCTGGCAGCCCGATGCGGGGCAGGTTTATGCTGCCGCAGAATTCTCCGAACTGGACGTTGCCCTGGCACGTCTCAAGTACCTGGTGGAGAGGTGGCTGGGCGGCGAGTACGCGGAAGATCCGGGCGAGTTGGAAAACCTGCTTGCGACGGTGCGCCACGGCGACGGTGGTCGTTTGCTGGCTGCCTGGCTGCAGTTAGAGCAGGGTTTAAATACCGCTACTGCAGTGCTGCAGGGACGAGGTGACGGCAGTCCCCTGTGCTATCCGGATATGCGTACACCCCAGGCCGATATTTTTAAGAACGTGGTCATGACTGATTTTGTCGGTACGCTGCAGCCGTTGGTCGCTCGAATGAATCGACGATTTTACGACAGCTATCAGCTGGTTCAGTCTCTGGAGTCGGCCCTCGCGGCCGCGGCGCCAGCGCCCTATGAAGCATGGCGAGCTCAGAGAGACGCGCAGCTGGCACGGGCGAGGGAGTCTGTCCCTGCGCATGTGGCAGCACTCGAACCGCTCATGTCGCAGTGTGGTTTCCTGCCGGGATAAACGGCGTGCGTTTCAGTCAGCGCTTTTGTCGGGAATTCTGAGGTAAGCGAGGCACACTGCCGAGGCAACGTGCAGCGCCAGTACGGCCACGTAGGCTGGCAGATAAGTACCATAGCTCTCGTAGATCAGCGTGGTCAGGGGCAGTCCCAGCATATTGAACGGCAGCATGATCGGGCCCATCAGGCCGATGACACGTGGAAAGTCACCGCGACCAAAGATAGTCGCTATCAGGATATTGAAGATTGGGCTTTGGGCACCGTAGCCGAGGCCAAAGACCGCCGCTGCGACGAGCATTCCTGTATAGCTGTCGAACAGCACAATGCCGGCAACGCCAGAGAACTGCAGCCCGACGAAGATGAATACCACCGCCTTCTTGTTGAAGTGATCCATAAGGACGCCAGACAGCGGTTTGGCCGTCGCACCTGCAGCGGTCATAGCGGCGATCACGCTGGAGGCCCGCATCGCTGTCATGCCGGTATCGGTCAGGTGAGAGTGAACGGAGAGCAGCACGGCACTGATGCTCATAAAACCGGCGCCGATCACCAGCGCGATCAGCCAGATACGACGATCCGACAGTGCCCGTCTGAAAGTCCAGTCTTCCGGTGCGCTGGGCGCGGCGGCTGGCTCAGGTCCTGGCGCATCACCGTCCGGATGCAGACCTTTCTCCTCGGGTGTCTTGACGATGCCACCCCAGATAATCGGCAGGCCGAGCGCCGGCACGCCGACAGCAAACACGATGAGTGCCGTGCGCCAGTCATGGTTCACCATGATCCAGGTAAACACCGGCACCAGGATCGCGCCGGAGAGCGTGATACCAAACTGTGACACGCCCATAGCGGTGCCGCGACGCCGGACAAACCAGTTTGCGACCAGCGCTGCATTCGGCAGCGGCCCTGCGAGTGCGAAGCCGACGGATGCGATCAGAGCAAACCCCAGGTAAAAATGCCAGAGCGCGCTGGCGCGAGAGACAGCCAAGAGGCCAAGGCTGAGCAGGATGATACCTGCTGTCATGATAGGCCGAATCGGGTAGCGCGCGATCGCGCCGCCCAACCACGGTCCGAGCAAGGCGCTGACAACGAGTTGCGCGGTCATGCCGATGGAAATGAGAAAGCGGTCTGCCTCCAGCGCCTCAGTTAAAGGTTTCAGCAACACGCCGAAGATATAAAAGCTCGAACCCATCACAATGAACTGGATAGCGAAGGTGTAGGCCACCATCTGCCACCCATAAAAAACTTGGGGGCTGCGCTCAGGCAATGGACTTCATCTCAAGCATCCTTGTCGTGGGATTAGATTCAAACTGTCCTCACCTGTCGGGTCAATGCGATGCGATAGAAGACCGGGACAGCCACCAGGGTGAGCAGGGTGGCAAAGAGCAAGCCGCTCATGATGCAGACGGCCATCTCGCGGAAGAAGTCATCTGTCAGAAGCGGTGACATGCCAAAGATAGTTGTCAGCGAAGCGAGCATGACGGGGCGCAGGCGGCTGATGCTCGCCATCATCATGGTGTAAGTGGTCATGTCGCCCTCGGCCAGTCGTTTGTCGATTTCGTCGACCAGGACGATGCAGTTCTTGATCAGCATGCCGGCGAGGCTGAGGATGCCAAGGAATGAAGGGAAGGTCAGAGGCAGGTTGGTAATCAACAGTCCCAGCGCTACCCCGCAGACAATCATGGGTACGGTCAGCCAGATCACAATGGGCTGCTTCAGGGCGCCAAACATCAGCATGGTGATGAAAAACATCATGCCGAAAGCCATGGGCATGCGCTGCAGCAAACTTTCGTTGGCCTCATCGTTAGCTTCGAACTCACCGCCCCATTCGAGTTTGTAGCCGGGTGGCAGTTCTATGGCTTCGACATCCGGCTGTACCCGCTGAAAGTACTGGTTGATGTTGTGACCTCGCGGTGCGTTCGCCCGGGCAGTCAGGGTCCGGATCCGGTCGCGACGGAATATGGTTGTATTGGCTGCATCGAGTTTGAATTCACTGACGATCTGCGACATGGGCACATACTGGCGTTGCGATGGGCTCCAGATCTGACGGTTCATGAGTCCGCCGAGATCAGCTCGCTCAGCGTCCGGAGCACGGGCGATAATCGGAATCAGCTTGTCGCCGTCGCGCATCAGGCCAATGGTGATGCCCAGCGAGTTGTAGGCAAGCGAGCGCGCCAGGTCGTTACGCGAGATGCCGGCAAGCCTTGCATTGTCCTCATCGAATGTCGGCACCAACTGCAGTGACTGCTGTCGCCAGCTGGTCTTGCGATCGATCAGATTGTGGGAAAGATAGATTTCCAGCGCCTCCTCTGACAGCCGGCGCAGCACCAGCGGGTCCGGGCCCGAGAAGCGTGCCTCGATCTTTGAGCCCCCAGACGGGGAGAATTCAATGCGGGAGATTCGTACTTCCGCGTCAGGCCTCGTTGCCGCGATGAGTTCCGATGTCATCTGCATCGCTGCCCTGATGCCACTAAGGTCTTCAAGCTGTACGATGATTCTTACCAGGGCCGGATTCGGCTGATCCTGGGCGACTGTGGCAGCGAATCGCGGATGCCCTCTGCCGATAAAACTGGCGACGGTGGTGACACCGGGAATTTCAAGAATCTGTTTCTCCAGCGGTGCAGTATCGGCCGCAGTGGTCAGGATGTCTGTGCCTTCCTGCAGGCGATAGTCGACGAAGAACATCGGCGTGTTGTTGTTGGGGAAGAAGCTAGTTTTGACAAACTTCATCGAATAGAGCGCAGCACCGGTGATGGTGACGATCAGCAACGTTGACAGCCATGCACGGCGCAGGCCAAAGCGGATCATGACTCGGTAGGGTGTGAAGTACCAGGCGCTGTACAGCTCTTCCTCCGTTACGGCCTCGACGGGTTTCAGCAGGTAGCTGCCCAGCAGAGGTACGATGGTGATCGCCAGCAGCCAGGAGAGCAGCAGCGAGATCGCCACCACCTGGAACAGTGATACCAGGAAGTGGCCGCTGTTGTCGTCGGAAAGGCTGATCGGGGCGAAGGCGAGGATGCCGATGATCGTTGCACCCAGCAGTGCAAACTGTGTTCTTGAAACCGCGTCTGCAGCGGCGTCTACCGGTGACTTGCCACGCCGGACGCCGGTGAGCATGCCCTCTGCGATCACGATGCCATTGTCAACCAGCATGCCCATGGCAATCATGAGAGCGCCGAGTGAGATTCGTTGCAGTTCGATACCGGCTAGATTCATGATTTCGATCGTGCCTAGCACCGTCAGACCAAGAACCAGACCGACCACGGTGCCGGCACGCCAGCCCATGAAGAGATTCAGCGCAATGACGACAGTAGCGACCGAAATTGCCAGGTTCTTGAGGAAGTTGTTGATGGCGAGTCTCACGACCTCGTGTTGCCGATAGAGGGGTTTGATGTCGATGCCGAGCGGCAGCGTGGCCTGCAGTTCAGCGAGCTTGCGGTCCACGGCCTCACCGACCTTGACGACGTTCTGTCCTGGCGTAACGGAGACGCCGATCACCATGACGGGTTCACCGTTCAGTCTGACCAGCTCCGGTGGTACCTCGACCGGGCTGCGATTGACACGGGCGATGTCGCTCAACTCAACGATCTCAGTCGACCCGGGCAGGCCGATTTTCATCGAGCGCAGTGCTGCTTCGGAGTCGAGTGCGGACGGCGGCGCGATGCGAAGCCGCCTGCCGTCGAACAGGGTAGAGCCTGCGTCCACCACCTGGTTTTCGGCCCAGATGTTCCGTCCGAGATCCTCAATCGAGAGGCCAAATCGGGTCAGTTTGGCGTGATCCAGTTCGAGATACACGGCCTCATAGGGTGCCCCCATGTTTAGAACCTTGGCGACAGAAGGCACGAGTTTTAATTGCGTCGTGATTTCTTTCACCAGGTCCTGAATTTCTGCTGGTGAATAGTCCGGTGCGGAAACGGTGTAAAGAATGCCGTAGACATCGCCGAAGTCGTCCTCGACGATTGGGGTGTTAGCGCCAGGTGGCAACCGCATGGTGGCCTCTGATACGCGCCGTCTTAGCTCATCGAAAACCTGCGGTGTCTCCTCTTCGCCAATGTATTCCAGCAGCCTGACCTCTATCTCGGATCTGCCCGGCACCGACTTGGACTCCATGAAATCGATATAGGGCAGCTCCTGCAGGGCATCCTCAATTCTGTCGGTGACTTCAAGTTCAACCTCGCCCGCGGAGGCGCCGGGGTAAGTCGTGATGATGTAGGCCATTTTGATGGGGAAGGCCGGGTCCTCAAGTCTCGAGACATTCTGAATGCCGTGTAGCCCGCCGACGAGGCAGACCAGGATCAATACCCAGCCATAAAGCGGGTTATTGACAGTAAGGCGTGCGAGGTTGGGCATGATCGTCAAAGCGGCCTGATTTTCATGCCAGCCTGGAGCTGGCTGGCACCGGTGACGACGATCTGCTCGCCTGGTTCAAGACCGCTGGTTACGGGTACACCAGATTTCTGCGGTGCGCTGGTGACAACCTGGCGCTGGGCCACTGTCTGGGTTGCGTCGTCATAGACCCAGACGGTGAGTGAGCTGTCAGCGGCCGGTACCAGAGCGGAGGCCGGAACTAGCAGCTGGCCGTTGCCGTCACTCCGGGTTCGAATCCTGGCGGTTGCTGTCATGCCGGGCAGGATGTTCCAGGCAGCAGGATTATTCATGAGGAAGGACACTTCGTAGGTCTGCGCAACAGCTGCGGCTTCGCCTCGATTTTCGTAGTAAGTCATCTCAAACGATTCGTCGGGTGCAAACGGGAATTCGACCCAGGCTCGCTGGATTTCGGCTGGGTTCCCCGTCGCAGCCAGTCTCTCCGGGACGTTGAACACGACCTGCAACCGGGTCAGGTCGAGCAGCCGGACCACCGACTCGCCGGGACGAATGTTGACGAACTGATCGAAGTAGCGCCTCGCCACATAGGCATCAAACGGCGCGCGTATGGTGGCATCCGAGAGGCTTTCCCTCGCCTTCGCGAGGCGAACCCTCTGCAGTTCGTAGTTCGACAGAGCGTCTTCAACAATGGATTTGGCGATGCCGTTCTCGGCCAGGACCTTGCGTTTGCGGTTCAGGTCCTGGGCAGCGAGACGCAGCTGAACCTCGGCTTCCTGGAGGGCGAGTTCAAAGGTCTTCGGGTCGAGGGCCGCAATGACGGTGCCTTCTGTGATGGCTTCGCCTTCCTTAACGGGCAGACGAGCCAGTGGGCCACCGACCTCGAATGAAAGATCGACGGTCTGCAGCGCCTCAATTCGTGCGGGAAACTCATTGAGGTTATCTTCTCCCTGGAGCGCGACCGTCATGACACGGGCAGGGCGGATATTCTGCGGCTCAGGTTCAGGCGGGGTTCGATCACCGCAAGCTGCGGTGAGCAGCAGCAGGATTGGGAGTAACTTCCGCATGTCAGAGCCCCCTTGCCTGCTGTTGCAGGTAGCCCAGAATCTCTTTGTTGCGTTGCTTCGAAAACGGGTTAATGTCGAGAACGTCGAGAAAACGCAGGCCCTCACTGGCAAGCAAGAGTATGGTCCCTGCCATCTGGTCTTTACTGCTCCCAAGGACACCGTTGAAAGTCCGCTGCATATATTCTCTTGCGGGATCCAGCAGTTCGCTGTCTTCTGCGGCGACAGCCAGCAGGGCCAGCGAAGCCCGGCGCTCGCGACTGGTCATGCCGGCCACCGCCTCGAGAATAGCGCTGATTTCATTTTCGTCTGAACTGGCGGCCTGTTGCTCCTCAAAGCGCGCCTGGTTGAGGTCGATCAGTACCTCGAGCATGCCGCTCAACAGGTCAGACTTGGAGCCGAAGTGGTAAAGCACGCCACCTTTCGACATACCAGACTGAGCGGCCACTGCGTCGATTGTCAGGTGCCGTGCCCCTTTTTCCTCTACCACCTCGAATGCAGCGTCGAGGATGGCGCTCCGCTTGTTGTTTTTTCGCATCGGTGTTGATCAATAAACTATACCGTCTGGATGGTACAGTAAACTCTACCGGCCGGCAATCACCGGAGGGTTCTCGGTGTCAGCAATCGGCGCGGATCGCCTTGCTGTAGCTGCGCCCACGCCTGCTGAATGTGCTGGATTGCCGAGTTGTCGACGGCCAGTTCTCCCAGCAGGTCTGTTCTGCCCGACAGCGTCATCTCTGTTGACAGTGAATCCTCGTTGGCCGATACAGGGTCAGAAAAGGTTGCTGCGATGCGCGGACTCGTCAGGCACTGCAACCAGGCGGCAACAACGATTGCCAGGCCGTCGGGTGATCGTCCAGCCGCCAGGCTGGCTTGAAGTGACGGAAAGATCCGGACCGGCAGTTTCTGTGAGCCGTCTGTTGCAACCTGGGCGCAGCGATAGGCAATGGCGGAGTTGGCGAAGCGCTGCAGGATACTGTCGATATAAGTATCGAGGTTGAGCTCGGCGGGTACCGTCAACTGCGGCGCAATCTCCGCCGTCATGAGGTGGTGAGCGAAACCGGCCAGCGCCTTGTCCGCCATGGCCTCGTGAATGGTGTCATAGCCGCAGAGCAAGCCCAGGTAGGCCAGTGCGGAATGTGTGGCGTTCAGGAGTCTGAGCTTGGCCTTCTCGAAACCCGCTACGTTCCGAACCAGCTCGGCACCCGCCGCTTCCCAGGGTGGCCGCGCCGCCGCGAAGTTATCTTCGATCACCCATTGCCGGAAGGGCTCGCAGATGACCGGGGCCTGGTCATCGAGACCACTGGTGGCAAGCCGGTCAAGGTCATCCGTTGTGGTCTGGGGAACGATGCGATCAACCATGCTGTTGGGGAAGGTAACGTGATCACGGCACCAGCTGGCCAGCCCGGGGTCCAGGCGTTCTGCAAAATCGAGAACAACCTGGCGCGTGACGTCACCGTTGCCCTGTAGATTGTCGCAACTGACGATGCTGATGGGACCGCCACCTGAATCCCTGCGCCTTGCAAGACCGGCAAGGATGACACCGGGTGCCGTCCCGGGCTGGTCCGCCTGTTGCAGATCCTGTTTTACCGCGGGGTTGCTGTCATCAAGCCTGCCCTCACTGGTGTGGCAATAGCCTTTCTCCGTGATGGTGAGGGTAATCACTTTGACATCTGGTCGGGCGATCGCCTCAATCAGTTCAGGGCGTTGCTGTTGCAGGGTCAGAACTTCCTTTATTGAGCCAATCACGCGCAGCGATTGGCTCGCTGCTTCACGTTCGCACAGGGTGTAAAGGTAGTCCTGGGATTGCAGTCGAGATCTGGCACGGGTGCTCTGCAGGCTGGCACCGATGATGCCCCAGCGAGGATCCTCACTCAGGATGTCATCGGTGTAGACCGCCTGGTGCGCGCGATGAAAGTTGCCGGTGCCAACATGCAGAATACCTGGATGCACGGCAGAGCGATCATAAGCCGGTTGCTGGATGGAGGTCGGGAGCAACTTCAGGTTTGGCTCGCAGAGTCTTCTCACAGCCGGTAGGCAGCCTTGGCGAGATCGTAGGCCAGTGCGCCCGCGAGCTCGAAGGCGTCCGCCTCTGTGAGTCGATGTTCGGCGACCAGCCGCGCGAGGAAGCCGCAATCGATGCGGCGTGACATGTCGTGTCTGGCGGGAATGGAAAGAAAAGCACGGGTGTCATCGTTAAAACCAGCTGTGTTGTAAAAGCCGGCGGTCTCGGTTGTCTGTTCGCGGAACCGGCGCATACCCTCGGGGCTGTCGTGGAACCACCAGGCAGGCCCCAGTTTCAG
>Ga0255759_10001780_pt1 | contig 19331 bp, 16 predicted proteins | sample 101ome_20_FD_179959 | JGI IMG/M metagenome (GOLD analysis project Ga0255759, IMG submission 179959) | Coastal salt marsh microbial communities from the Groves Creek Marsh, Skidaway Island, Georgia - 101404AT metaG (version 2) | ecosystem: Environmental > Aquatic > Marine > Intertidal zone >...
AATGTAAATTTTGATCAAACAGATATTCTAAGTCTACAGTTGGTTCTCCAAAAGCAGCCATCCCCATAGTTATATATTCATCTTCATTAGGTTTAAAGCCTATGTGTTGTGTTACTGCACTGTAGAATAAACCAATACTGTAAGGATATTTTTTTGACCAAACTTTTTTCTTCTTATACCAGATACTTACAGTATCCCATTCTCCTATTGCATCAATAACAACGCATACAGGCTCTATACCGCCATAAGGCCTTGTATAGTAAGCTGCTGCTGCGTGACTCCAGTGGTGAGAAAAGTAATAATCGTGAACTGGCCGTTCATTTCGCCAGCTTTGGCCTGCATATAACCGTCTTGTGTTTTTTAATCTAGGACGTTCATAATATGCAGTCTTGCCTAAACTTGGCAAAGGCACAGGCGCTTTATCGTTTTTTTGCTTTGTAAATCGTTCAGAATGATGACATTCTTTAATTTTTCCATCAGCAAGAAGCGCATAGCCAGCATCGTGAAATCCGTATGATAGCCCGGTTATATATTCTATGTTACTCATAGGTATGCCAACTTTGTAATGTATTTAATGTGTGAGTAAAATGGATCAACTTTATGTTAGAGTTAAATTTTATTCCGTCGTATAAGATTCGGCCGTCTGCAATTTTTGCATAATTTTGATTTTCGTGTTTTATATATTCTTCGTAAGGCATGTTTCTTACGGTTTGTACAAAATCTTCGCTTGCCCAGCGACACACCCAATCCTTAGGCACTGTTTTAACCTTTAAATTTTTTCTTGCTTGGTCAACAACAAAAAATTGTTCCCCATTTACTGGGCCAATAGTTTTACCTTCTTTAATAAAGTACCCTTGCCAATATAAAGGTTTACTTATAAATTCATCAAATATATAGTTACATTCTGCTGGTACAAATTTTTGAAAGCCTCCATTGTATGCAAAATCTGAATTGTTCCACCATGCAGGCAATAAGCAAAATTCATCTTTTTCTATTGGGTATTCGAGTAGTTCGCGATAGTTGTTTGTGAGAAGAAGATCGATATCCATTACAACTACAGGCTCATTGATTTTATAGCGCATGACCTCTAGTTTATTCCATTGTAAGGCAACACGGTCATCGAATGCTTTCCTAATCCACGTTATTTGATATCCAATATCGTTTAATTTTTTATTTAAATATTCTTCGTATCTAATATCGTACTTTTCGCCAATACGGACACAAAATACACGCATTTAATTCACCATATATACACTAAAATTATCATCTGTACTGTCATAATCAAATGTATAAAAATCTTGGCCTGAATTTAATTTTAGTGTTACAGTTTTTATTAGTTTGCTAGGATTATTATATTTGGTTATGAACAAATTCATTTCTTGGCTATTAGGTACTGCCGGAACAGTAACTTTAAATTTACCATTCTGTATAATAGCACTGTGATCTAATTTTGTAAAGATGTTTTTATCAGAAACAGGTTTTTGATAATTTGTTTCTCTAATTTGCTCTAACCAATTTAGTGTCTCGCGATAGATTGAGTCTAGATCATAACCAGCCTCTCTTACAATTTTCCATTCTGCACTATTGTAAGGAATAACAGGAAACCAATATTTTACAAAAGGATTTTCTATGTTATTTTTATCAAAGTAAACTACTTCAACTGTGTCATTTTGAGGATTTGAAAAACGGATAGATTGTATATTATCTATTGAAAACATTTTATATTTGATTAGCTTTTAAGTTATAGGTATTTATGGTAACAGCAGTGCCGTCGGGAAACTCTTGAGCACGATAATCGTTAGCATTAACAAATAGTGTTTGATAGTTGCCACTACCATTTAGTCGAGTATCCACCATTGAACTACCTAAATTTGTGCCTGTTGTATAGTTGTAATCAATGCGAGACCCTACTACATTTACAGCACAATGCCTAACTACTTCTTGAAATATAGTTTGTATTTCAGCGTCGGTATATTCTTTAAGATCATTATTAGAATCTAGGTACATAAGTTGTGGAATTGTGCCAACACTTGCTGCATCTACTTGAAATAGATAATAACTATTTACAGTGGTAGGTTGATCTAAAGTCTCGGGAATACCAGCTGCGGTATATAAACTTGTGTCTGCAATAGTATCTACAAAAACAGGAGTGTTTGCTCCGCTAACTTCCGTAGCACCAGCTAAGGTGGTAGCTGTATGTATGCGATAGGATCCTGCTTGGTTTGTAGTTAATGAACCGTTTAGGATATTATCTACAGCAGCTAAGCCAAAAGTATCTATCATATCTTGTAATGTCATACTAACAAGGTCTGAACCGTCATAATATACAGGAAATCTTTTATTGTTTGTATCTGCAGGTGTACCTACAGTAGCAATAGTTTGTGATATTTTATCATAAGACACGTCTACTTGGGTAGGCTCAGCGGTGGTAGTCTCTGGCGGAGTAGCGGTAGTGCTTGTTGAATACACTCCCGCTTGTAATCTTGTATCAGTCAACGTACCTAAATTCCCACCAGATGCAACTACAGATAATGTTACTGGTGGATTTAAAGCGTACTGCCTTATCATTTCTTGATCTAACAGGGTCTTTTCAGCAGCAGTTACTTCTCTTAAATCGTTTCCGTCGTTTACAAGAACATTTCTAAAAGCCATTTTATTACCTTAAATTAATAAATTATTTATTTGCTTTTATACACCGCGTATTGTTTTAAGTGTTGTGCCAGCTGAGTTTTTAATCAATAACGTAGCAGTTGTAGGGCCAGTTATAACTCCTGCTACATGAAGCGCACCGCCAATGCCAACGCCGCCAGTTACAACCATTGCTCCAGTTGACGAGCTTGTTGATGCTGTGTTATTTGTAAATCCTATTGTACCTGCAACATTGAGCGCTCCGCCAATGCCTGTACCGCCTGTTATTAGAACTGCACCTGTAGACGAACTAGTTGATGCTGTGCTATCAGTAAACGCTGCTACGCCAGTAGCGGTGAAAGCACCATCGGCTGTCCAAGCATCATTAGTTTCGTTCCACAAAAAAGTTTTGTTTGTATCAGTACCTCTTTCTATCTCTATGCCTGCATTTTGACTAGGTGTACCAGTTTCATCTGAGTTTAGTGTAATGATATTATCGCCAATATTAACAGTGTTTGAATTTACAGTGGTTGTTGTTCCGTTTACTGTTAGGTTACCAGCAATCACTACAGTTCCTGTGTTGTCGCCTACTGTTGCAGGATCTATGGTGAATGTACTAGGACCGTGCAAGTCTGCTGTTAAGGTAAGCTGATTAAATGTAACATCATCAGTTGTAGATAATCCTTGATCAATAGCCTTCACACCGGATGGATCTGTGAAATCTGCATCAGATAATGCGTTTGATAACTTTGTTTTTTCTGCATCAGTAAAAGCATTTGTATCTGCATTATTTTCATAAGCAGTTTTTATTTCTGCGTCTGTTTGATCAGCTGTTGCATTTGCTTCAATGCCGTCTAACTTTAGACCATCAACGCTTATATCTCTTCCGTCTACAGTACTAGAAACTGCAAGAGGACCAAATATGTTTACTCCTGTAGCATTTACTTCTAATTTTGTAGAACCGCCGGATTGTAACAGTAGAGATCCTAACCCTGCGTCATTAATTACACTGTCAGAACCGTTATGAACTATTTCTAAATCACTACTTGTACCTATAAGAAATTTTTCATTATCGTCTATATTAATGTTATTACCAGTAGTGTCTAGGTTTCTTGATAGAATAGCTAGGTTGAATGTTTTTGACACAACAATTCCTCTTTGTTTCTCTACAAATATTTATGCTATGTTAACCTGCTAAATACTATATAATTTTGGAGATACATGTGGGCAATTACATAGGTGTTAATCCCGGCTCGGTTCCATATCAACAGCAAAAACTAGAGTTTGAATTTGTTGCTACTCTTAATCAAACTGTATTCAGCGGCAACGACCGTTACGGTAGGCCGTTGAGTTATAATCCAGGTATGAGCGACGTATATGTCAACGGTCTTAGGCTCGATAGTGCAGAATATACAGCTGAAACTGGTTCTTCAATCACTTTGACTACAGGGGCTGAACTTAATGACGAAGTAACTATAGTTTCCCATGGCGATATAGATTTTGCTGATACAGTGCCTGCGAGTACAGGCGGTACATTTGCCGGAGGAGTAAATTTTGGTGGAAATATAATTGTCGACGAAACAACATTTTCAGTAAGTTCTACAACTGATCGTGTTGGCGTTGGCACTAGCACACCTAGTAAACAATTTACAGTGTATAGAAATTCAACAAACCAAGATTCTCAATTACAAGTTGAGCAAGATGGCACTGGCGATGCTGTAATGAGTTTTGTAGCTACTGGAGAATACACTTACCTTACTGGATTGTATAATACTGATAATAGTTTTAGAATTTCAGCAAATGCTACTGATTTAAATACTGATACAAGACTTACAATAGACAATGCAGGTAATCTTGCTGTAGGCACGACTACAACTACAAGCACACAATTTACAGTTCAAAATGATAGAGCTGTCAATACCTATGCGCAGAAATGGCGCAATTATAATGGAGCAAGCTTAGAAAATGATGTTGTACTTCAATTTGACGGCACAGTACAAAAGTTTGGTAATGTAAACAATTTTGATTTAGCATTTATGACTAATAATGCTAACAGGATGGTTATTGACACTGCTGGTAACGTAACTATCGCAGGTAATTTAACCGTACAAGGCACTCAATTTATCGTAGACAGTAATACAGTAAATATTGCAGACAACATAATAGTGCTTAATGCTGACGAAACAGGCACTCCGTCGCAAAATGCTGGAATTGAAGTAGAACGTGGTGCATTAACCAATGTAGATCTACGATGGAATGAAACTACTGATTCTTGGGAATTTACAAACGACGGCAGTAATTATACGGATATAGGTGCAGGCGCAACAGGTGGAGGCCCTGACCAAGTATTTTTTGAAAATGATCAAACCGTGACTGCAAACTATACCATTACCACTAACAAAAATGCAATGACTGCTGGCCCGATCACTATAAATAGTGGCGTTACTGTAACGATTCCAACTGGATCAGAATGGAGTATTGTGTAATGAGCAAACTAAGATTATACGGCGCTACATCCGGTTATGAAGAAATTAAAACCGCAGACACCGGGAATAACAACACTTACCAAGTAGGCAGTACAGTAACAGCAGTTGATGTAACAGCTAGTGGTACAATCCAAGACTCACAGGGTAATGTTCGTGTGCTGAACAGAACCGGAATTAATAGCACACCTTACGCAATACCAGCAAACAGCTCAGGTAAATATTTCTCTACTACAATCGGAGCTGGCACAATTACAATTGATTCAACTAATTGCGCCCTGGGTCAGATTATTACTATCTACAACCATCTTGATACAAGTGTCACAATTAGTTGGACCAACATGACCAATGGCGTTTACATTGCTGGTAATACTACAAGTAAGGGGACAAACGGTTCTGTGACGCTGGTTGGCAAGGGCCTAGTTACAATCTTGAATGACGTAGCAACCCGTCTTATATTTAACGGGAACGTAAGCTAATGAGTATTACACAGGTAATGGCACTGGCAGCTTACCAAAGCATCCCTTGGGACGGTTCGATAGAGTACCTTATTGTTGGTGGCGGCGGCGGGTCTGGTTCTAATGGCGGCGGCGGAGGCGGCGGCGGAGGCTTTGTCACTAGCACAGCTACAATAAACACCAGTACCAATTACACTGTTACTGTCGGAGCTGGCGGAAGTGGCGGAGCAACACAAGGTGGAAATTCATCTATATCTGGAATCGGAGCTGCTACAGCCATCGGCGGCGGCGCAGGCGGCAATAGAGACTCTCTTTCTAAGACAAGCGGCGGTTCAGGTGGTGGTGGTGCTCACAGCACCAGTAATGGCGACACCAGCGCCGGCGCTGCTGGAACAGCTGGACAAGGTAACTCAGGTGGTAATGGTACATCTAATCTTGGCGGAAGTTCAGCTGGCGGAGGCGGAGGCGGAGCCGGTAGTGCTGGCACCAACGGTAGCTCAACACAAGGTGGTAACGGAGGTAATGGGTTATCTAGTAATATTACAGGATCAACTGTTGGCTATGCTGGCGGCGGTGCTGGTAATGGTCTAGACTATAGTAATTTTGGTGGTAAGTCTGGTCAAGCACAGGTCGGTTATGGCGGTGGTGGCTTAAATACTCAGTCGACAGGGGTAAACGGAAAAGGTGGCGGTGGTGGTGGCCAGGGTAACGGTACAAACACCGGTAATAGTGGTGGATTTGCTGGTGGATCGGGAGTTGTTATTATTCGACTGCCAAAGAGTGCTACTCTAACAAAAGTATCTGGCACGCCTAGCTTACCGACACCAGTTGAAATTTCAGGCACAGATGATCATTACTATGAGTTTCTTACCGTTGGAGCAATTACAGTTAAAGCTAATGGTGTTATCACGTAAAATGGGATATAATATTTAGGAGGATTTATGGCAACAACAATTTCAGGAAGTTCAATATCTACAGCTAACCTAAACTTAAGCGGCACTATTACGTCCGATGAGTTTGCTAATATGTCTAATGATGTAGCTAATATGTCTAATGATTTAGCTAATCTTAGCGGATCCTATAAGATAGGAAAGGTTATTTCTGAATATAATACCTCAGGATTATCTAACACTTCTAATGCAGCATGGGTAGCTTGGCCCGCCGCTGGCTTTACTAATCAGACTGGATTTACAGGTGGAAGCACTATTCACATAGAAGCTTGGATTCCAATGCGTAACGATTCTACTGGCTGGGGAGGAGGTTATGTTGATACTAACATCACATTTGATAATGGTGTGGCATGGAGAAGTTTAGGTAACCATGGATACGATGGTGGTGTGATGGCCAACACCAGCCCATCTATTCATGGAGAAAATATAACATATTTAGTTACAGGAACACCATCAACTGATTATAGTGTGAAACTCAGATTTATGTTTAAATCGTATGACGGTACGGTTGCTATTAATTCTAGTCATGATATCAACCGTACCGGTACTGCAGGATTCTGTCCTGCTGGCACAGACGGAATTGCTGATACCAGACTAAGCGCTACAGATGTGAATCAGAACTGGGGCTCATATAGAATTACAGAATATATTCCAACATAAATATGTAAAATAGGAATATTATATGAGTACCTTAGCAACTACAAATATAAAGAATCCAGATTCTAGCACAAACAATATTGTTCTAAATACTAATGGAACTGTTGATAGTTTGAACATTGATGGAAACATATCAGCTGCTAGTTTCAATGGTGGTCAGTTAGGTGGTCGCAGAAACCTGATTATCAACGGTGCTATGCAAGTGGCACAGCGAAGCACTTCGGTGACTGGAATTACTGCCTCTGGCTATCATACGGTAGATAGGTTTGTAACAGTTTTGAATAGTATGGGAACTTGGACCCAAACACAAGAAACAGATGCGCCGGATGGATTTGCCAATTCACTAAAATTAGAATGTACGGCTGCGGATGCAAGTCCAGCAGCAGGTGATTACGTTTTGATACAGTCTAAGTTTGAAGGTCAAGACTTACAGCACCTTAAAAAAGGAACGTCTTCTGCAGAGTCTGTTACTGCTTCCTTCTGGGTTAAATCTAATAAAACTGGTACTTATATCGTTGAACTGTTAGACTCAGACAATAGTAGTAGACATATTAGTAAAAGTTATACTGTCGACGCATCTGGAACTTGGGAATATAAGACTATTACATTTGAAGGCGATACAACCGGAGCGTTTGACAATGATAATGCACCCAGTTTACAAATAAATATTTGGTTTGGGGGAGGTTCTAATTTTACTGGCGGTAGTGCTCTTCAAACATCGTGGGGTGTGCTAGATAATCCGAGCAGGGCAGTTGGCCAAGTTAACTTAGCTGACTCCACAAGCAACTATTTTCAGTTAACAGGTGTCCAACTAGAACTAGGCGAAACCGCCACTCCATTCGAGCATCGGTCTTATGGTGAAGAGTTGGCTTTGTGTCAGCGGTACTATAACACAGACTTTGCACTTCAATATGACACAATTGGTTCACCTTATAATAATCTTAGTACTATTAGGTATGCATACTATATTAGAGAAAACTATCCAGTTACCATGAGAACTAATCCTACACTGACTTATATTGTAGCAGAGTCATATGCCCAATCAAATACCCATACAAGTAATTTTGTTAATTTTGGAAATACCAATAAAAAGTTTTCGATTCGTAACGGCAATGCGGCTGTAACTTATGCCGGTGATATATCTTTAGATTATGCAGCAGATGCGGAGTTATAAAAATGCAAGATAAAATGAATATTACAACAGCACAATATGTTCGATCGGAGTTTGAGAATTCAATATCTACAATTAAAGTTATAATTGATGGTATGGAAATGTTTGTTCCTATTGAACCTGCTAATCGTCACTACGTTGAGATCATGCGCCAAGCAGCAGCTGGTGAACTAACTATTGCACCAGCCGATTCAGAATAACAGAGAAAGATAACAGTGAATGAGTAAAGCAAAAAATCTAGCAACATTTGGTGATAATGTAGACAGTTCAGGTAACATAACAGATCTAAACGTAGATAGCAATACCTTAGTAGTAGATGGTGCAAATAACCGAGTAGGCATCGGTACTGCGCCTAACAAAAAACTGCATGTATATAGAAATGACTCAAACACTGATGCCCAAATTGTTGTCGAGCAGGCCGGTGCGGGCGATGCTACTGTAAACTTTCTGAAGACTGGTGTATATGCTTGGATGACAGGTATTGATAATACCGATAACAAATATAAAATTTCTGGTACTGGTGATGATCTTAATACAAATAATTACTTAGCAATTGACACTAGCGGTAACGTAGGTATAGGCACTTCGTCGCCCGGCAAAACTCTCGATGTGAACGGCGTAATTCGCCAACAGTTCGACGACAGCACAAACCTCTGGACAGACATTGGCATCAATGTAACAACCCCAATGGGGAACGAGCTGGTAATCCAAAACAACGCTACTGACCCAGATCAAATAAACCTCAATACGCCGACGATGGCTGGCCTTTTCTTCCGGGCGGGCGCTAGCACCTCAATTTCTGGTTTCAACACCGCACGGATTGCAGCGGTACGAGAAAATGCCTTTAACACGTCACTTGCGTTTGCGACTCGCAGATCGGGCGCAGGCCTAGCCGAACGCATGCGCATTACCAGCGACGGCAAAGTAGGCATTGGTACTTCGTCGCCGTTAGCTCCTCTAGACGTAGCTGGCAACATTTTTATATCTGCAGACACAACTGAGAGTGTCAGATTAACTATAGGAAATGGCAGATCGGGCGATGGGTACTCTTATGTAGACTTAGTCGGGGATGCTACTTATACTGATTACGGTCTTAGAATGATTAGAAACAACACTGGTGCTGATGCAACCTCTGATGTTCTCCACAGAGGAACTGGCGCCCTAAGGCTTACCGCAGTAGACGCAGGGTCAGTTCAATTAAAGACTAATAATACTAATAGATTTCAGGTTGATTCCACTGGCCGTATTCAGATGGTAACTAGTAACCTTTTAACTGATGGAGAAGGTAGTAATTTCAACGTTTCTATTAATGGATATGTAGGAGTTAGTAGTAGTCTTGTTGCAGGCGTCGGCTCAGGTGCTGTAGCACTTTCCATTAATGATGGTAAAGGTAATGCAAACTTAACATTTAACCATCATAGCGGTACACCTGACGTTACTGGCAACTCATTTCGTATCGAAACTAATGTTGATTCTACCACTGGTGGTTCTATGGTATTTGAAGGTTTGTCAACAACAACCGCCGGTGTTGATGTAAACTTAAATATGATGGCTATAATGTATGCAGACACTGGCAATATGACCATAAATGGTTCGCTTACGCAAAATTCAGATTTACGGATCAAAAAAGATCTGCAAATAATTCCCAATGCCTTAGACAAACTAAAAACCCTTAACGGCTACACTTATACAAGGACTGATAGACCAACGGAATTCCAGCAAACAGGTTGTGTAGCACAAGAAGTTCAAGCAGTACTTCCTGAAGCTGTCATAGTCGGCGAAGATGAACAACAAACCCTTTCAATTGCTTATGGTTCTATGGTAGGACTACTTGTGGAAGCGATTAAAGAATTAGAAGCAAAAGTTGCTGCATTAGAAAGCGGAGCGTAAAAACGCTAAATACACAAAAGGAGTTGTGTATGGGCAAGACTAGAGACCTAAGCCGAGCACTTAATGAAGCAGGTTTAATTAAAGAAAATGATATTCAAGACGCAGCAATATCTCAAAATAAGATTGCAGACAACGCAATCACAACTGCGAAAATACAAGAAGCTTCAAGAGGCATGACAAAGCAGCAAGTAATTGCTCTGTCTGTAGTATTAGGATAAAAAATGGCAAAAAATCTTTATAGTGGCGATTATACATTCGACGCCAGTGAACGTACTGTATCGATTGATGGTAACTATACTCAAAACAAACTTCTGTTAATTACCAACGTTACTGATGGAATAATAATTTACAACTTTGCTGAAGATACTCTAGGCGCTTCCGCAATCAGTTATGATAATGACAAAGAACTTACAACAATTACACTGCTGTACGATACTACTAGTATGGACGACAGTGATGCCCTTCAAATCTTCACAGAAGGATATTATCAGCATATCCATATGGCAGACGACTTAATTGACGGTGTTGGTAAAATTAGGGTGTCTAATCCTGAAAACCTAATTGATACTGACTTCGAATATGGCCTTCAGCCTACCAAGTGGGAAACGCTAGAAACTTCTAACTGGGTACCTAGTTTTTATGTTGGAGAAGGCGATCTTGCTTTAACTATTGTATCAAGTATCAATGCAGTAGCAAACAGCAGTCTGATCACAGTGCAATGTTCAGAAGCTCACGGTTTGGCTGTGGGTACTCCGATTGATGTGCAAGGATTAAGCAGTAGAACCGCAGAAGGTAAGTACCTCATCAAAGCTACAACTACAAACTCTTTTACTTACACAGCGAATGCAGCACAAACTACAACAGGTTCGATAGGCAGCATATATTCAACAGTTACACCTGGCTCATTCTATACTGGTTCAGAAATTGCATTTGATCCTGCGTCGGGTATTTCAAGTGATAATGCTACACAAAGTAGTATAACTGTAACTACAAATGACCCACATGGTTTCAAAGCTAACAGTAATTTTTACCTTGTAAATACTGTAGGTGCAAAAACTTTTAACCTTACTGACACTACATCGTCAAATGCACCAGACGGTAGACCTTATATAGATCCAGCAAACACCATTACCAAAACTTTTAATCCAGATCAAACTCTCACAGAAACAAAACAGATGCGTACTAAGCATCACGTAAAATTTAGTTCATCAGCAGTAAGCACAGTTAGTAATACTATCACATGGAACAGTCACGGATTACAAACTGATGATTGTGTTATGTACCTGAAGCCTGCAGGTGATACTGCTGTTGGAGGATTAACTAGTTTTACAGAATATTGGATTATTGTAATTGATGACAATACGGTATCATTGAGTGCTACACCGGGAGGCAATGCAATTAACTTATCTAGTGCTGGCACAAGTGCACTAGGAAGACACAGTCTTAATTTAATGTACGAAATTTACTATTATAATTTTCCTAGAAGAAACTATAATGCGTATTGGTATACAAGGCATCATTTCACAAATCAAGGATCCGGACACGATTTGACAACAATCAACGATGGTAGTTATGGATTAGGTGCAGGAACAATAGTAAAACATCTACTAGTATCAAGATACACTGGTAATAGATTTTATTACGGAACTAATAGAAATAGTTATTGGTATTACTCTCCATATCGTAATTCTAATATGACGCTAGGTGATACAGGTACAAATCCAAAAAATTTCAATTTTATGGAAGATTACAATAGATTTGATTTTACACATAATGGATATTGGGATGGCACGCAGGCACATCAAGGCGGCAATAGATATTTTAGAACTTACAAATATTATTGGGACGGAACCTATAACGGTTACTTAACTTCAAGTTCTAGTAGAACTTTTATAATGCCACTTGTAAGAGACGACGAAGCTGATAGTTTTTATTATGAAAACCACGGGCTTTCCTCAGGTAACACAATTGACGTAACTACAAACAGTGGTACAAATTTCTTTGTTAGCAATTCTACTTTGGCAAGTCCTACCAACAACAATAACCCTATACAACTAGCAGACGGTGAATATAGCATTGAAAAGGTATCTGACAACAGGTTTAAGCTATCTAATTACAGATTACAGCATGCATCGGGAAATTATACCTTTGATGCAGAGCTTTCCAATACAACAAAAAACAGCATATACCTACCGCAGCACGGTTTAACAAATACAGATTCTGTAGCATACAATGTAGAGTCAGGTGGTGTAAACCCTACCAGTAATACTGGACAAATATTACCTAATTACACTTTGCCTACAACTACAAGCACTTTACCTCAAGTACACTCTACAATTGACAGTATAGTTGATTCATATTTTACTAGTCAAAGCATCACTACTCAAGATTTTGTAACAGCTAGTACTGCTAATAGTAGTAGAATTGCAAACACAGGTGTATCTAGCGGAACTTCTAGTTTAGTTTATTATGATTTACATTACACAACTCATGTGTTCGGCGGCACTATGGGTCAAGTAAACATTCCGTCTAGTAATTTTTATCTTAGTAATCTGAGCTCAACACAGCCTTATAATTTGTTAAGTAATACAACTTTAAATGTTAACGGCAGAACTTTTGCAATCTGTGCTAGCGACTGGTCTGCTAACACTACTATGGACAAGTATCTTTGGGTAGCTGGATCCAATAGAACTAGTTCATCAGAAAACTGGTATGCATATTTTAGAGATGGCGGCCAATTTACTGGCGGTAGTATGCGAGGTAATAATAATCTAACAAATCAACAACGGACTGTTGTAGCAAGTGGTAATGATTATAGATTTGCATGGTATGGTTTCTGTTATACTAGAACCAGTTCACCGAGTACAGTATATCTTCGTATTGTACTTAAAAACTATTCAGACTGGGCTACAGCAACTACAAATTCTTATGTCGCAAGAACAACAAATAACAGCTCTTACTGGTATGGACAAGATACAAATAGCAATTCTTATCGACAAAAAGACGATTTAGAATTAGGCTTATTCTTTATGTTAGACTCTGCGGAAACTTGGGGGAACAACACTGATCTTCAAAACATGGTGCATCACATAATTGACGAATTTGATGCTAACTTTGTATATCCTGCGTTAACAGGAGCAACCACATATAAAGTTAATGTTATTAATAATGACAGAATCAGCTTGAAATCCACAGCAAATGACATAGAAGTTGATATTACAAACAATGGCACGCAGCCATTAAGTTTCAAAACACAAGGTGTTTTAGGAGTAATTGATGGTTCATACACTGCTGCAAGCGCAACAGATGACACGTTTAGTTTTACTTCTAATACTCAAGTAGAAGGACAAACTGTATTAGTAGATGCAGCAAATGGAATAGTTGGTACAGACACTCTGAAAGTAGAAAGCAGTGGAACACATTCTTTCTTGAACGGCACACAAGTTACATACAGTAACAACGGCGGCACTGATATATCAGGTTTGACTGACGCAAGTGTATACTACGTAAACGTAGTTGATGATGAGCATTTTAGATTAGCAGCTACGGAAGATGATGCAGTGAATGGAACGAATATTATATCTTTAACTGCCGGCGTAGGAACCAGCCATAGTTTCATTACACAAAGTTTAGCTGGTATTGTGGAAGCTGAAGGCACAGTAGACGTTACTTCTGGATCTACAAAAATCGAAGGTAACACAAGCTTATTCAAAAGATATTTCAAAGCTGGTGACACTATATTCTTAAAAGACGACAATGCAACTCCAGGATCATTGGAAACATTTAAAGTTACTGCTGTAGCAGATGATACAACGCTAACAGTAGATACAGCACCCACCTTTAGCACTACTGCTTCAAAATATTTTGTAGGATCAAAAGTATATGCAAGACCAGATGGATATTCTGTGCACAGACCATTTGATGGTGGTGTAGAAATTGCAGCCGGTACTGCACCTTACTCGCATATATGTAGACAGACTAGAAAGTATTTTAGATACCAGTCTGGTAAAGGCATTCAAACATCTCTTGCTATTAACTTTAACCCACCTGTAACATTAGAATCTCTGTCAGCAGTATCTGGGCTTTCGCCTACTAATGAAACTTACACAGTAACTAATAACGGCAATGTAGGTTGGAATATCGCTGAGACAGCATTAGGTGATAATCCAGCACTTACACTTTACAGGGGTGCTACCTATACTTTTAATATTAATGCTACTGGACACCCATTTTATTTTACCACAGACGATGGTACTAACTACGTAAGCGGCAGTTATGTAGATGAGTATACATCAGGAGTCACAGGTTCTAGGACAGAAGTTGGCACTGTGACCTTTGTTGTGCCTAGCAATGCTCCGGATAATCTATATTACGCCTGTGGTAACCATGCAGTAATGATAGGCATGATACAGATACTTGATTATCCTAGCAACCAAGGATTAGCAAAAACCAAATATCCACACAGATTAAATGTTGGACAAGACATAGAAGTAAGAAATGCATCTGATCCTGTATATAATGGAACTAGAGAAGTAGTTTCTATAATTGACGATTTCCAATTTAGGTATAGTCTTTCAGGTACACCAGTTTCGTCAGCACCGGGAGGTATAATAAAGTATAATCTTGATGGATACTCTGGCGCATTTACAAGAGCTGGCATGTTTGATTTCCAAAATGGATTCTTTTTTGAATATGACGGTAGTACTTTAAATTGCGTTAGACGTAGTAGCACAACACAATTAAGTGGCACTGTCCAAGTAGTGAATAACAGTGGTTTGGTAACTGGTAACGGCACAAGCTTTTTAGGACAATTAACTGCCGGAGATCGAATTGTATTACGTGGACAAAGTTATAAAGTTGTTAGAATAGATTCCAATACGCAGCTTTATGTACAGCCTGGTTTTAGGGGAATAAGCACCGAAGGTGTAATTGTAACAAAAACAGAAGATGTCAAAGTACCTCAAGAAAATTGGAATATCGATAGGTGTGACGGTACTGGGCCTACTGGATTTGTGTTGAACCTAAATAAAATTCAAATGGCATATATGGACTATTCATGGTATGGTGCAGGTAAAATAAGATTTGGATTTAAAGAACGCACAGGTCAAATTAGATATTGTCATCAATTTATTCATAACAATAGACTAGACGAAGCTTATATGAGATCAGGTAACATACCCGCAAAGTATGAAATCGAAAACGACGACAATCCAACTTATGCTCCGACGCTGTTCCACTGGGGTACCTCTGTAATTATGGACGGTACATTTGATGATGACAAAGCTTATTTGTTTACTGCACCAAGTAAAAGCTTATCATTTACAAACGGTGAAACCAGTGCTGTAACTACAACTGGTGCATCGTCATTGCAAGGTTTCTATAATTGGAGTAGAAGACAATATGATTGGTATGTGAGAATACCATTCAATTCAAATGATGCATCTAAATTCTATAGTGGATTAAAATTATATACAGCAGACGGATCGCTTAACGGCGAAGAAGTTAGTTACACCTCATACAGTGGTTCAACTTTCTATGTATACATTTATGTACAGACTAGTAGAAATCAACCAGCTGTGTATCCTAGTGCTTCAAATGCAGAGGCAGTTAACCTAGGTGTACCAGCAGGAGGCGGCGGCTCCGACGACAGTGTTAACCTTGGTACTGATACTATTCCTCTAGTATCCCTAAGACTAGCTCCGAGTGTTGACGGTAGCTTAACCGGTAATCTAGGTGAAAGAGATATTATTAATCGTATGCAACTTAAACTGAACGAAGTAGGTCTTATACTTACACACGATTGCGAAGTAAAGCTAATCCTTAACGGTGACCTAAGTAACGTAAGTTGGGAAAATGTTGCTACACCTAGTTTGAGTCAGCTTATTAAGCACGACGGTGGTGATATTGTAACTGGAGGTACAGAAATCTTTAGCTTTAGAGCATCAGGTGGTGCAACAGATAATACTGGTGCAAGATTAAGTGCTACAAGTGACTTTAAGCTAGATGACATTATTGATCTAGGTAATGCAATATTAGGCGGTAATGAAGTATATCCTAACGGTCCTGACATTCTAACTGTTGCTGTTCAAGTGGTTGATACAGGCGGTATTGGTGCAGATAATCCGTTTAAGAGCAGTGCTAGAATAACTTGGAGTGAATCGCAAGCGTAAGGTTAGTATCTATTCTGCGTTAACGATAAAGAAATGTTGAGCCTGTCGACCTGCATCAGTGGTAGAGATAGTTGTTGATACAAATGCATCACCAGCTGATGCTAATTTGTAAGCATAGTCCATGTAGTCCTCTGTTGCTAGAGGCTCGCCATCCACATGTGTCCAACCAGTGTTTGGGGTAAAGGTAGGCGTGGGATTCTGAATGCTGCCACCGGGTCGTCCAGTCAAGAAGTACATGTAGATTCTACCGCCTGCTGCATTGGTAGGCGATGTGGTGCTGATTGTATCAGATAAAGAAGATGGACCATCAGACTCTTGGAAATTTGCTGACGAGAGAGATGTGATTGGGTTGTCTGGTCTAAATGCTACCATAACACCTGCTGACGTATCAGTAGTGTTCCACGTCACTGTCCATGAAGACGTAACACCATCCCAAACCCTGTACCACGAAACACCTTCAGGATATTCAGTTCCACTTGTATTTGCTCCTACGAAGCTCCATCCTGTAAGTGGATCAGAGCTGGTATATTCACCCTGCGCCCCACCAAGCTGCGAAGCCTCATTGGGAATGTTGTTATCTCCGTCCATGAAACTAGTGGCAATCAGCAAATCACCAGCTTGTGCACCTGCTGGAACTGTAAACGTTTTTGTCGTTGTGTTACTGGTCGATCGCTCGTAAGAAGCACCCACGTGCGTGAATGCTGTGACAGGGCTTCCGAATACATTAGTAGCAGCAAGAAGAATTGAACTCATTAGGAAACGTCCGTTCCTGATACTATAGCATGTATACTACTAAACATTGTAATAGTAGTTGTTGAGTATGCACCAAGCGTAAGTGTAGCGTTGTGAGTAGTATTATTATCAGCAGCCTTTCGGAGATGAGTTATTGTGTTTCCATCTTCTAGCGAAATAGTATTTCCAGTATTATTATACAGCGTCATTACTGCACCAGCTGCAGGTGCGCCCAAAATAATATTAGAACTCGCCGGCGGGTTAAGATAGTAAACACCTTCATCAGAAATAGTTTGACCTGTAGTAGATATAGCTATCCTACGAGGTGTTCTTACATTACTAACTGAATCCTCTATGTCAACAGTTGCAGTTACCGCAGTGTTGGTAATCCTTAAACGCTCGTCTGTCATTGCTGCTGCGTCGTTACTTGATCCAGATCCTACACCAACGTTGAACGATATATACTCGTTGCCCCATGTTCCGCCGTCGAAACCTGCACGGATGTCAGCTGCACGCCTATTGCCAGTGTCACCGGGAAAACTTTCAAATGTACCCCAAAAACCAATACCTGTAGACAAGTCGCCTGTGCCACTGCCAGTCTTTAGAAATAAGGTTTGTTCGCCAGCAGCTGGGGTGTCAGTGTTTGTACCGCCACCTTCAAAGATAACTGTTGGTCCAGTGCCATCTTTGTCGTCTACATGAAAGAAGGTCTCCGGGGCGCTGGTATTAATACCAACCTTGCCATCAGATTTAATTCGCATTCTCTCAGTGTTGTTAGTGTCCAATCTAATGTCGCCTGCATCATCAGTCCTTAAAGTCAAGCTGCCAGTACCACGATGAAGAATTTGAGTTTCTTGGTTGACTCCTGCCCAACGTACAAAACGAGCGCTGTAGTCAGAATATGTACTATTGGAGATTAGATCAATGTAACTATCGCCATCGCCAGTCCGGCCGCCGCCTACTTTCATATACCGCGCCTCGGTTGTAGCAGCGTCTAGCGCAATTAGATCAGCAGTAATAGTACCGTTTACATCAAGATCTTTATTAAAGTTCCAATTATCGCCCGCACTTGCATATGTAAGAGTAGCACCTGCACCGTCAACTGTAAGTCCCGCTCCGTTGGCAGCAGCAGAATTGGCAGCACCACTTGCTACAGTAATATTAAGATCATCAACCTCTAATGTTGTAGAATTTATTGTAGTGGTTGTGCCATCAACTTGTAAATTACCAGCTATTACTACAGTGCCGGTATTGTCGCCAACGACGGCAGGATCAATTGTAAAAGTCGCAGGACCAGCTAGATAGCCGCTTACGGTAAGATTACTGTCAATAGTAAGTGCACCACTAAATGTTCCGCCGGACGAAGACGACACGGTATCTTCTACTGCGAATAAAAATTGACCTATTATTTCTATTTCGTCATTAAGCGCTGCTCCAGTATTCAAGACAACAGTGCTACCATCCGTCGCAGTATATTCACTTGTAGGTAATAGCAAACCATTTTGATATACATCAACAAAACCAGGCGCATATCCCGCACTAAATGTGGTTTGGTTAGCTGTTGCAGTATAACTTACTCTTTGACGACTACCTTGTGTTAAATTTTGACCTATATAAGTTGCCATTTAATATCCTATGATTGTTCTAACACACTTACTATGACATCAGATACACTGTTAGCACTAGCAGTTACAGTTATAGTATCTCCAGTTTCAGCTACAACTCTGCCGTCTAACACACTAATTGTACTTCCGGAAGGCAGCGGAGCGTCTTTTACAATATAAACAGAGTTAAGTTGCGCACTCACTGTAATTTGGTTTGCTGAAGTATTAGCTATAGTTAAACCAATAATTATACCTGTTGTAGTAGCAGGTACTGTATAAATTAATCCCCCTGTAGTTGTGCCATTACCTGTATATCTTTTAAAAACCTGTGCCATATTTTAAAATCCTAGTGCTATTGCAAGTGCAGTGCTTAGTTCAATTATATCGTCTCTTGCATCACCTTGAATGCTTGTAGCTGTAACTGTTCCAGTTACGGTCATATTACCACTTCCGTCTTCTGTTGTAAGTGCAGGAACATAAGCTGTACCGTTAAATTTATTTAGTGTATTTGTGGCTTGTCCTGTAACATTTACATCATTCAAACTGCCCCAGTCGCCAGTAACTAAACTTAATACAGTCGAAGTGTCA
>Ga0255759_10001781_pt1 | contig 19331 bp, 15 predicted proteins | sample 101ome_20_FD_179959 | JGI IMG/M metagenome (GOLD analysis project Ga0255759, IMG submission 179959) | Coastal salt marsh microbial communities from the Groves Creek Marsh, Skidaway Island, Georgia - 101404AT metaG (version 2) | ecosystem: Environmental > Aquatic > Marine > Intertidal zone >...
AATAAAAAGGAATTGGGTGTGACGTTTAGACGACACCATAGCATTGGGTCAAGTTTAGATAAAGTAATTTCAACAATCCAAATACACCCAAGTCCCCTTTAGGGGATTTAGGAGCCTGGGCAATTTCATTGACCTTCGCATCAAAGTCCCCCTTTAGGGGGATTTAGGGGGCTTTAGAGCTTTAGGGGATTTAGGGGGCCTTAGAGCTTTAGGGGATTTAGGGGCCTGGGCAATTTCATTGACCTTCGCATCAAAGTCCCCCTTTAGGGGGATTTAGGGGGCTTTAGAGCTTTAGGAATTTAGGGCTAGGAGATATCTAGAAAAGTAAAAACATGGCTGGGGCGGCTGGATTCGAACCAACGATCACGGGACCAAAACCCGATGCCTTGCCGCTTGGCTACGCCCCACCGAATGGTATAGATAGTATACCAAATACTGCCCCACAAGAGAAGGTTTAATCTGGGGTATCCGAGCTAAAATTGTATTTTAGTGACTGCTCCAAGGCATTGAGCATCCCTTGCAAGCGCTTCACCTCCATCAAGAGTGTGGCCAAGCGTTTGCGCTTTAGTGGGGCCCGAGACAAGGGCACCGGGGGATCCCCTTCAACCATATCCGCACGTTGAAAGACGACCCAAGCCTGTTCTTCGGTAATGCGCCCATTCAAACTGAAGGTATTCGTGCTAGTTCCTTGCATCCAGCCCCGCTGAATCACCGATTGAATGGCTCGAGCATCCCGAGATTGTGGATCCACATCTTGAAATTGGTATGTCAACAAATCCGATAAGGGCAGCTGATTCAGCTTGACCAAAAGTCGCACGAAGTCCCGACGTGAAATCGTCTCCTCCGGATTAAACCGACCTTTATCACCGGTTAAAACGCCAATACTGGCTAAGGCTTCAATGTCGGATTTTTCTGGCAAATCATCAAACAAGTCTGAAAACGTTTTCATGCTATTAATAACCATATAATATTGCTGCATCTGCCCATTGTGTAACTCAACATGGAACACCACCTTGTTTTGACCCGGCTGCAACAACAATGGAAATTCAAATTGGTGCCGATTGTCCACCGGAATAACTTCGTTGTTTACAACCAACCGCTTCACAAACGACGATGACTGCCCCACTAAATTCACAAATCGCTGATAAACCACTTGGTTGTGCTTAGGATACGATAATTGAAAAAATAACGGCATTGTCATAGGCACTGTGGCATTGCCCAACTCATCCATCGCCGATACCGTCAACACTTTCGCCACATCCGGAACCAACTCCATACCATCTCGACTAGACCCAGCTGAATCCCATGGAACACCGGCTTCCCAGTACCGATCATTCACCCGCTGAAAAATAACCGGATTGCCCATCAACTCCGCATCAATCCAGGATAACGGCTCATTGGACCGAACAATAATATCCAATTGGTTGTCGGCAATGCGCATCGAGGGCTGTATTTCAGGTGGCGTAAAATCCGCCACAACCACAACCGGATCCGACAACTCAGAATACTGCCCCAACTGCGTATACGCTTTAACCTGAAAACTATTGTCGCCCTCACGCAACGGCAATTGATCCAACGACCAATCCCCACGGGCAGTACTGCGTGTGCTTGAGGTCAAGGCCCCATGGTTGTACACCAAAATATCCGAGTCGGGTAAACTGTACCCAGCCAACACCAGCTGCTTTTGAGCCGTTATTTCACCCGACTTGGGCGATACAATCGTTGGCTGACGCCGCTTAGAATCACCCATAATACTAATGCTGAAGGCATGATCATTAAACCCAGAATTGGCATGCATCCCATAGGTATAATCAAACCGCATCGTGTACACCGTTTTCCCCCAATTTAACAAGTTATCCATGACCAAACCAAACCCAATTTGATTGGTATCCAGAGCCGTGTTTTTACCCGCCCGAAACACCACCAAATCATTACTATAATACTCAGCCCCAACCCCCAAGCCACCCGATACTTGATGCAGATACGATTGCAACCGACGGTTCTTGTGATACCCCCGAAGCCCAAACAACGTATCCTGCTTAAAGCTTGTACTTCCCGATACCGCATTGCCCTGGGAATCCGTCACATTCCAGGGCGATAACTGACTCGTCACATTAATAAAGGATACCCCAACATCCAATTGCTCCAAGCCCCGCGTCCGAATGCCCGTAATCGCCTGAACGCCGACATCAACCCCATACCCAGACCGAGAGTCTGAATCCACAAATTGCTGATACAACTTTGTGTTAACCCCCCAACTGATGGATCGCATCCCCCACAGTGAGCGCAATGTTGTCCGGGCCACCGTCCCCTGGACCACATAATACCCACTTGAAAACGACGACTGGGGCCGAATCCGGTTGTCCAACACACTCGTTCGAACAATATCATCCAAAATAACAGAACCCGCCGACACCCCCCAATTCCATGATCGATACGGCCGACTATACGCAACCGATAAATAGTCAAAGGCATTGTACAATTGCCGAGAACTGAAAAACAACTGCGGAGTTTGATTGTAAGCGATTGTCGATGGGTTGATAAAAATGCCACCGGTGTCGCCCTGAACCGCTGCGTTTTCACCCCCAATAGCCGCAAACCGGGTGGATACCATATCCAACTGAAAATTGGGCACTGCTGTACTGCCTAACACCCCCACACTTATGATTAACAGCCAGAGAATGAGTCGCTTCATCAGTACACCGCCAACCGAACCACTTTTTTCACAGACTCTCCATTGGATTTAATCACCACATAGGCAATGTACATTCCCGAAGCCAACTGCCCCGTGCCGGGAATAGTCACGTTGGTGTAACCCAACGGCACCGATTGATTGTGAGCGACTACGGCCCGCCCTCGCATGTCATACAGGGTAATGTCAACATCCGATGGTGTTGTGGTGTTAATCGACAGCTTCAAGGGGCTTCCCCCCGCAGTATTATACGGATTGGGATACAATAACGGATCTGAAACAGCGAGGGATCGAGACATTAAAAATCGAATCGGGATACTAAACGGAGATCCATCAGTGGGCGTCACCCGCAATGAAAAGGACCCCGACCCTTTAAATGTCCGAGTTTCTAGCTGACCCTCTTCTGCCTTGTAATCCTGATCTGAATCGGAATGAGGCGCCGAAACGGATTCTAGTTGAACGGATTCCCACAAACTGGGATTGCGCATATGAATAAGAAACTTACTATTGGGAGTCACCGCATCACCATTTAAAAATTTACCTATTACATCGTCGCCCTTTTTAACTTCAATACGATCAATATGAACCATGGATGGATCCACCGCCGTATTGGCTGAAAATGATTGACGGATACCCCGCGTATGCGTCTGAAACGGACTCGTAAAGTTATTTTCGGCGCGATACCGGGATAGGAGAACCGCATTGCCCGATACCGTCGCCTCTATAATTGGCAAAAACACAATATCCATCGTTTCAGCGTTGAGTACTGCGTCCACAGACAGCAAAATTGTTGAATTACCCCCCGACGGTATGACAACATTCTCTGACGGTGTTACACGCAAGGCCACCACATTGCCCCCTAGGCCGTCTTCAAATGCCGATAACGACACCCGATTTAATGTAACCGGTGCTCCCGTGTTGTTGGTGACGGTGATCGTCGCAACGTTGTCTATAAACGAATAAAAGGACGCCTCTAGATTGTACGTAACCACTGAAAAGTGAGTTTGTTTTTTAATATCCTCCGATTTAACTACATCAATACCCGATTGAATCGAGTCTAAACGCAGTGTATAGTTTTTCACAGCGCCTGGATCCTGACCGACATTCACACCAACGGTATAGGTTTCAGGATCAAGGTTTTTTGGCACTGAAAATTGAATGGTTTGCTTTGAATTAGAGTCTAAAACCGATAAGAACCCAACACTGTTGCCACTATCATTTAAAACACTAATCCCAACAATCCTCTGATTCTCTGCATTAAACCCCGAGGAACCGTTGGAATTAACTATGGCTTCCACAGTTAGTTCAGCCACCACAGATTCGTTTTTATCGTTTGAAATGTCCAAATCAAATATGGGGACACTTTGTTGGCCAACAAAAACTAAATTATTGGTTTTCGGCGTCACCGATCGCAACACAACTTTATCGTCAACATCACTCACCGAGCGTTCTTCTGACGAAATGGGCAAGTTAAATACCTTGAAGTTTTCCGTCCCGGACCCGCTATTGGCAATGTACGCAGTACCGTTTACAGTAACCTGAAATTCTGAGTTGTTTTTCACAACCGCTTGAACGGTTGCCGCATTATCTGTAAACGCTGGAAGCACATATTGAATGGTAAAGTTAGTATTAGCATCGGACAGGATTCGTTTATTTAACGTCACAGTAGCCTCCGAAACAGCACTCGTAAACGAATCTGCTGAACTTAGCGACGTCCCATCAAAGATATGAATAGATTTTACTTTGTTGTTTTGACCGTCTTGAAACTCAACACCTTCCCCATTCCCAATCTTTAATTTCGCAACATTAACAGTCACTCCTATCGGCTTTACCTCAATAATAAGCATATCATTGGTCACATTACCCGGGATTACATTACCCGTTGGCGTGTCCGCTGTGGCATTCACGATAACACCCACTAAATTAAGATCTAGCAGAGGATTACCAATAAATGTAGTCTCGCTTATTGCCTGGTTAGACGCAGCCCCCGTCCCCAATACAGTACTTACCTTAGCCTCGTAGTTAACTGAACCATTCGGTGTGCTAGTGGACAAATCATACACAACCAAAACATTGGTTGTGTTGCTTGCGCTACTTAAAATATTACTTAAATTTGGCGTTGCTCGATTCTCTGAAAAGGATACATAGTCCCCACAATCGCTAATATTATCAATGCTCTTGTCTTTATCAATATCCTCACACAATCGTACCCGGTTAATAATATCATCAGAATTTTTTTCGACAACAACAGACAACCCTGAATCAAGCCCCTCGCCTACCATAGGCCCCACCTCGACATTTAGCACCGGAAAGTTTTCATGCCCCGCCAGTATTTTTGAATCGCTCACAACACTATTCACCGTAACGGCTTGGAAACCGGATACGGTAACTGTTGATTTTCCATTTAAAGGTAAAGGATTCTGACTTCCAATGCTAACAATATTTAATGTAACTACCGACCCAACAATAACCGAAGCATCATCCTTAAGCTTTAAATTAAAAACAAACCTGAGCGTGTTTCCAGACGGAATAACTACTGAACTAGACCCGTCAATTATATCAAAATTAACACCATCACTAAAATTAGTTGTATCAAACGAGTTACTGCCAATTGTAACACTCGCTGAAGCCACGATACTTGCATTTTGTATATTCACTGTAACGTTGTTGACGGTTTCGTCTCCACCAGTAGCCCGCATATTAATCACAATTAGACCGTCTTTTCCTACTACCAATGCCGTGTCTCCACCTTTTGGAATTGGACCATTGTTATCTGTAATTGAGCCTTGACTTAACGCCGCATGCCCAGCCAATCCCAGGCACAGCCACAAGCAAACCAGAAGGAGCACCCGTTTCATCATACGTCCAACTGCTCCAGAACTGAATCCGGAATTACATAATTGCCATGCACGCGTTGCACATCGTCATCATCATCCAATTGGTCCAACATTTTAATAATAGTACCCGCTTGGTCAACATCTAAAACAACCGTTGTATCCGCTTCATACACCAATTGAGCCGACTGGCACTCCAACCCGTCTGCGTCCAAGGCCGCTTGAACCGTAGCCAATTGGTCCGGCTGACATCGAACTGAATGCCCGCCGCCGTCGATGGGCTCAACATCATCCGCATCACTCGCCAACGCACTCGCCAACACCGCATCATAGTCTGTGGCGGCAACCTCAATCACCCCCACCCGCTTGAACTGGTAAGCCACCGCTCCTTTGGTCGCTAAACTGCCCCCATTTTTATTTAGAATCGTTTTCAAATTGGATACCGTCCGGTTGTTGTTGTCCGACAACGTCTCGATCATCAAGGCAACACCATGCGGCGCATACGCTTCGAATAATTTTTCTTGCAACTGCTCCCCATCATCAGCCCCCAACCCCCGCTGAATGGCACGCTTGATAATATCATTGGGAACATTCGCCGCTTTGGCCAATTGAACCGCCAAACGCAACCGAAAATTAGTCGCCTCATCTCCGCCACCGCCCATGCGAACAGCCACGGTAATTTCACGCCCCATTTTTGAGAAAACTTTGCCTTTCTGAGCATCTGTTTTGGCTTTTTTATGCTTAATTTTTGACCACTTATTATGCCCAGCCATTCAGCCTCCTCGATTGATTAAACATTTAATTTAAATTTTAGCCCAGAAAGCCTAACGTTGTCAATCCAATCAATCAAACTATTGGCTCAACACGTGCGTCAGACGCGATTCAAACGACGAATCCCCGGAACCCGTCATTAGCGCCCGAGACACTGGAATCACAACCAAGCCATCCCCATTTTTACCCGCCTGCTGCGTCTGAGCATACGACCCACCCTGAGCACCCACCCCAGGCATTAAATACACCAACTGTGGATCGCGTTGACGCAATGCCGCTACATCCGGCTGAGTCGCCCCCACCACACACCCCACATTGCCATACACCGAGTGCCACTGACTGCACAGATCCAACACATGCTCATACACCCGTCGGCCATTGGCCAATACCTGCTGCTCAATATCTTGAGCCCCTGGATTGGACGTTAGCACCAACACAAAATGATACTGGTCCCGATACGCCAAAAACGGCTCAATGCTATCGTGCCCCATGTACGGATGCAGCGTCGTCGCATCGGCCCCAAAATAATCAATTAAATACCGTGCCTGTTGCGTCGCTGTTGTCCCGATATCCCCCCGCTTGGCATCTAAAATAACCGGAACCTGCTGATTAATCCGTTTAATCACAGCTTCCAACACGCGAAGTCCATCCAGGCCCAAGGCCTCAAAAAAAGCGATATTGGGTTTGTAAGCCACCACATGGGGCAAACTATCGTCAATGAGTCGCTCTAAAAATTGTGTAACACCCGCCATTGTCTGAGGATAGGCCGCCGGAATCTGACTCAACACAGGATCCAAACCCAAACACACACTGTGTCCCAGTTGGGATTGACGGTCAAGGAGCCGCGTATAAACGGGATGATTGGTGGTCATCGTTGGTGCGCGTGGAGGGACTTGAACCCCCATGCCGAAGCACTAGATCCTAAGTCTAGCGTGTCTACCAATTTCACCACACGCGCATCCAAAAATCTATGCATAAGCATACCACACTCCATTAAGAACCCCAAGCCTTAACGGTGTCCACCACCGTTTGCACATGCGAAACGGGAATGTCGGGCATGATGCCATGGCCTAAATTAACAATGTAATTGGGCAAATCGCCCAAGTCATTCAGCACTGTTTTAACACGTTGCTCAATGACTTGCGGGTTGGCATATAGCAAAAATGGGTCGATGTTACCCTGAACGGCAATAGTATCGGGTATGCAGGCCCGCATCGTTGCCGCATCACAGCCCCAGTCTAGACTAATGGCTGTGGGACCTGTGGCCAGCACATCGGGCCATAAAACACCGGTGTTTTTACAAAATACAATGATCGGAATCGACGTATACGCCTTCATGGCTGTAATAATCGTTTGAATGTAGGGGAAACATAGCTGCTGGGCATCGTATACGGACAGATGATTGGTCCACGTATCAAACAGTTGCAGAGCATCCACACCGGCATCCACTTGTTGCTTTAAGTACGCAATCGTCACCTCGGTTAACTGGGATAATAATCCGTGCAACACCGCCGGTTGCTCGTACTGCATGCGCTTGATTCGACTCAGGGTTGACGAACTTTGCCCCTCAATCATGTAACTGGCGACGGTAAACGGTGCGCCGGCAAACCCAATAAGCGGCACCGTGAGCACCCCTTTAAGCATGCGAATAGCCGCCATCACATAATCCAATTCCGCAACAGCTTCGGATGCCGGTCGCAACGCAGCCAAGGCTTCGGGGGACCGAATCGGTGTATCAAATACGGGGCCTTGTTTTTCAACAAAGCGAACCGGACAGCCCAAGGCTGACGCCGTCACCAAAATATCTGAAAACAAAATGGCCGCATCCATCCCAAAACGGCGCAAGGGTTGTAGGGTCACTTCCGTGGCCAACTCAGGGGTTTGAATCATCGTCAAAAACCCGTTGTGCTTGCGCTCGGCCTCATCCCGAATGGCCCGATACTCCGGCAAATACCGGCCAGCCTGGCGCATCATCCAAATGGGGGGGCGCCCGGTCTGATTGGTCCCATGCAGGGCCTCCAAAAAGCAGCTAACCCCCAAGGTTGACGGCGCAGACTCAGGCATTAATACCGGTAATGATCGGGTTTGTATGGCCCCGCTTGTGGTACGTTGAGATAATTGGCTTGTTCGGGAGTTAATTCTGTTAATTTCACGCCCAATCCATTCAAATGCAGGCGCGCCACTTGTTCATCCAAGTGCTTGTCTAAGACATGGACACCCAAGGATCGGTTGTTTTGAACCAAATCAATTTGTGCCAATACCTGATTCGAAAACGAATTGCTCATCACAAACGACGGATGGCCCGTTGCACACCCTAAATTCACCAATCGGCCTTCGGCCAAAACAGTAATGCGGTGGCCGTCCGGGAAAACGTACTGATCCACTTGGGGCTTCACATTAATTTTTTGAATACCGGGCCACGCCTCTAAGGCACTCATTTGAATTTCATTATCAAAATGCCCAATATTGCACACAATGGCATAATCTTTCATTTGGGCCATGTGAGAAGCCGTGATAACGTCTTTGTTTCCGGTGGCTGTTACAAAAATATCCGCCGTTTGGACCACGGATTCAAGTGTGGTCACTTGATACCCTTCCATAGCCGCTTGTAAGGCACAAATGGGGTCAATTTCAGTGATAATGACGCGTGCGCCCAAACCCCGCATGGCAGCTGCAGACCCTTTGCCCACATCGCCATAGCCACAGACCACTACGACTTTTCCACAGACCATCACATCGGTCGCTCGCTTAATGCCATCGGCCAACGATTCTCGACATCCATATAAATTATCAAACTTAGACTTGGTCACACTGTCGTTGACATTAATAGCTGGAAAACGCAACTCACCCCGATTTAGCATCTGATACAATCGGCTCACACCCGTTGTGGTTTCTTCTGACACGCCTTTAATGCGCTGAATCACGGTTTCCCAACGTTGAGTATCGGCCTTTAGCGACTCTGTGAGGGTCGCAAATAAACACGCCTCTTCGTCGTTGCTGGGTGTTTGACTCAGCACCGATGGATCCGTCGCCGCTTTGGCACCCAAATGCACAAATACGGTTGCATCCCCGCCATCATCCACAATTAAGTCCGGGCCTGAGCCATCGGGCCATGTTAGGGACTGCTCCACACACCACCAGTACTCGCTCAAGGTTTCCCCCTTCCACGCAAACACTGGGATTCCCGCTGCCGCAATGGCTGCAGCCGCATGGTCTTGGGTTGAAAAAATATTGCACGACGCCCATCGAACTGACGCCCCCAAGCAGACTAACGTTTCAATCAACACAGCCGTTTGAATGGTCATGTGCAAACAACCCGTAATCGACAAGCCAGCTAGGGGTTGCTGTGCTTGGTACTGCTCCCGAAGCGCCATTAAGCCGGGCATTTCATGCTCAGCAATGGTAATTTCGTGCCGTCCAAAATCGGCTAAGCTGATATCTGCGACTTTATAATCGTGTGTTGCCGTGGTCATAAAACCTCCTTATAACTCCGTCATTTGCGTGACGGTTGTTGTGACATCCGATACATGAGAATCCGCCGACAAGCGGATATCTTTAACATTCAAGCGAACCGTTTCCGGCCGGTTTTGCTGATACCCGCGACGACCGGGTCGACGCATGTCCAGCTCGAGGGTACAAATAATATCAAACGTTGTGTTTTCATCCGTTTGAACCAGTGTTTGGTACTTATCGGCCAAGCCAAACCCAATGGCCTTAATGCGTTGGGTGTATCCATTTTTATGCTCATTTAGCACATCAAACTGAACATGCGGAAACCGTACTTTTTGATACTTGTTTCCAAACAATTTGCCGTCTTTGGACAAGTGGCATTTTTTAATAACAAATGCTGGAAAATCAAAATGTTGACCATAGGGCCCCATGTGATTTAAGGCGCGAATAAACCGAACGGATATTTGATTCAACTCCAATTCGTCTATAATTTCATACCGACAATAAAAGTCAGCCGGATCCAACCGCGTCATTTTTTCACGCAAACTGGCCACAAACGGCTCCACTAAGTCTTGGTGAATTGAAAACCCACAGGCCTGGGAGTGACCCCCAAAGGCATTGATTTGACGCTCACCCAATGGGGTTTGAACGGTTGATAGAAAAAGTTTTCGGCCATGCTCTTTTTCAAATTCCAAATCGGCTTCCTCAATAATTCGGTACAAGTTAATGCCCGGAATACTGCGAGCCGACCCACGAACATATTCACTATCCGGATACGAAGTCAAGATAATAGCCGGTCGCAAAAACCGCTCTTTCAATCGATCCGCATCAATTCCAATAACCCCAGGGTTCCAATTTTTACCTCGAATTAATATCACACGGTCGTGTTTCAAATCGACTTGCTCGTCAATCAACCGATCAATTTCATCTTCAATTTGACTGGTAATTTTTTTACGCTCTTCATTCACCTCATTCACAATGGATGCCTGCTCTAAAGGCTGGTCTTGATTGTTGGGCTTTTGCTCATCCATGGCTTGTAAAAATTTGTTCAGCAACACCGTGGCCCGCTTGGCATTGCTGCTTCCCGTACCCACTAACAACAAATCCACAACCAAATTAGAATCCGCAATCCCAGCCTTGGGGTTCCCAATTCGGCCCGGGGCATTCAAGCGTGGCACAATCGTCCGTGTTAGCTCGTGGGCGTGAATAGAGGCATTCATGCCATGCCCACACACACGCTTTAAGACTTTCAACCCTTCCATATTGGTTTCAGACAAGGCTTCGACGCCTCGCTGAACCAACAAGCGGTTCATGGGCACCAACAAGGACATTCGATCCGATAGAGTTCCCAAGGACACCAACGATAGCAAATATTGGCGTAATGGCTTGGGAAACGATTCATTCATATGCGTAAATAAGGCCATGATTACTTTAAACGCCACGCCGGCACCGGATAAGACTTTGAATTGACTATCGGGTTCCAACATTTGTGGATTAATAATGGCATGGGCATCGGGGTGAATATTCCCCATAATGTGGTGATCGGTAATAATAACATCAATACCCAAGGACTTGGCATACGCCACGGCTTCCACGTCTTTGGTCCCACAGTCTGTGGTAATTAACAGTTTAACATCATTGTCTTTAGCCTCTTCGATAATCCGTGGCTGCAAACCGTGGCCTTCGATGGCTCGAATTGGAAAGTCATAGGCCACACGGGCTTTAAATTGGCGCAATCCAGCCACTAAAATCGTCGTGCCGGTAATTCCATCGGCATCGGGGTCCCCGTGAATAACAATTTTTTCATCGGAAACGATGGCTTTTTTAATCCGCTCTAAGGCTCGCTGCAGATGATCCGCATCCCCCAAACCGGACACGTCCGTCATCAATGCCCGTGGAGGCGTCAAAAATTGCTTTAACTGATCCTCATCTTTGGTTAATCCTCGAATAATTAACAAGCGAGATAACAATCGACTCAAACTGTATTGATGCCCAATAGACTTGACCTGTTCTTCGTCTAATTGGGTAAATTCCCATCGTTCTAATTGTGCTTCTGGACCAAATATCATACTTTAACCTCCTATTGTGTCAGTATATTGTAATTCATAAAATTTCTTGTAGATCCCATCCGCGTTTAATAAGGCCGTATGGGTTCCAGTTTCAATGATGTTGCCGCGCTGCATAACCACAATTTGGTCGGCGCGAATAATGGTGGATAATCGGTGTGCGATGACAATAGTTGTGCGATCTTTCATAAGCTTATCCAAGGCGTCCTGGACCAATCGCTCCGATTCAGAGTCTAATGATGAGGTTGCCTCATCTAAAATTAACACAGCTGGGTCTTTTAAGATAGCCCTAGCAATAGACAACCGTTGCCGTTGACCGCCCGATAACCGATGCCCACGAGCGCCCAAATACGTATCCAAACCGTCTGGCAACGTTTCTATAAAAGACCAGGCATTGGCTTGCTTGGCCGCTGAAATCAATGCTTCATGCGTTGCGTCAGGCTTCCCATACCTCAAATTTTCAGCAACTGTACCCGTAAACAAAACGCTTTCTTGAGGAACAATGCCCACGTGATTACGCAGTTCCGCCAAGGATAGCTCACGAATATCGCGCCCATCCAACGTAATACGCCCCGATGTTGGGTCAAAAAATCGAGGAATTAACTGAATTAATGTTGACTTGCCGGCACCCGATGCCCCAACCAAGGCAACCATCGACCCCGCTTTAACCGTTAAATCAATGCCATCCAGGGCCAACGCTGTACTGCTGGGATACCGAAACGATACCGAATTTAACACAAGCTCACCGGAAACATTGGATAGAGGAACGGGGTCTTTGGACTCCACAATAACATCGGACTGCCCCATGATATCCAACACACGATCATACCCAGCCATGGCTGAAACCGTATCTTTGTACAATACCGATATGGTGTTCATCGGGTCTATAATTAACGCAATTCCAACGACAAATTGAGACAACTCAGCCGCTGCCAATTGGCCCACTTTCACCTGATAAATACCAAACCCGACGACGCTGGTTAAGGCAACCAGTTGCATCAGGGAAACCCCAACAATCGACGCATGGTCAATTAACATGGTACGAATCCCCCGTTTTAGGGCAAATATATTAAGCGCATGAAATCGATTTAACTCGTAGGACTCCCGAACAAACCCTTTGACAATCCCCACATGGTTCAACGACTCTTGTGCAATGTGGGCCCCATCTGCAGCCGACTCTTGAATCTCTCGGACGATCCGCTTCATGCGGTTCCCGGCGACTACAATGACCGCAATAACACCCGGAAATACCACTGTCGCCGCAATTGTTAACTGCCAATTTTGAAACAGCAAATACACAAAAACACCCAAAATGGTTAGGCTTTGCGGCACCAGCTTTTGAATATTTCGCATAATGGCTGTTCCAACCATCCCGATATCCCCCCCCAATCGAGTCAACAAGTCCCCTACTTTTTGGTTCGAGTGAAAGGTCATGGATAATCGCAACATACGATCAAACAAATCGCGACGCCAATCCACTTGCAATCGATGCCCCACATAGCCCATCAAGACGGCTTGGGCCGATTCACACAATTGGCGAATCCCAAACAACACCACAACCAACGCCAACGTTCCGGGAACTTTCGCAAACTTAGCCTCTGACAAAATGACAATGATATCTCGAGCCAACGGCATGGTAAAAATATTCGCCGTTAAGTAGACCAACGTAATCCCAAAGGATAGCAAAATAAGCCCTAGAAATGGCCGGGCGCGTTGAAATAATGGTTTGTATTTATTCATAAATCGTTTGTTAGTTAAATGGTACCGAAGGCCGGAGTCGAACCGGCACGAACCTAAGCTCACTGGTGTTTGAGACCAGCGCGTCTACCAATTCCGCCACTTCGGCATTGCAAAACAATACAGCAATGCAAAAATTACTTATCAGTATACTCTATTGGACCACCAATGGCCAGTGCGAGTTGCTTAATCGCACACCAACGTATCGGGCTTGCACCAACCATTGGCGGACTTGCACTGCGACAAGGCTTTCGCTTTAGCCGCTACCTGGGTCTTGCCTTCACCAATAAAGGTGTTGCGGGATTCATTGATATAGCAGGTGTGCACTTTAGCGGGCGTCGTTGGCTGTGGCGAAGTGCTACTTGCCGATACATTAAGTTGGTTGATTTGCGTTTGCTGTTGATTCAGCTGAAGTTGCTGTTGGTTAACGCGAGCCATGAGTTGCTGCACTTGCATAAACAAATCAAGATACTGTTGCTGAAGGGCTTGGTTGGATGCGGATGAGGCCGGTTGATTTGCCGGTGCTGCCGGTGCTGCCGGAGACTGAGGCGCAGCCGTATCGGATGACTGGGTTTGCGTGGATACGGATATCGATTCTAACGATCCTTTATCAACACCCAACTGAATCCCCACCGATTTTGATGTCTTGGCGTGGCCGTTTACGCTCATGAGTACCAAGCCAATGATGATCATCCCCCATACGAACCAATGTCGAATGCTATAACCGTTAGTCAACCATAATGAATGAATGCTCATATTAATTCCCTCCTGTGTATTTGAAATTTTTAATTATGATTGTTAATTATACCTGTTTTTTCTAAATTCGTCAACGTTTGGACGATAACTAGGGTATTTAACGAGCCATCCCCATCAACGGCGCAAGCACTGTCGCCATTTTGGTCTCATGCTCGTGCCATTCTGCCTCTGGTTCCGACCCGGACACCAAGCCCGACCCCGTGTAGATCGATACCGATTTCCCCTGTTGATGCACAGCGCGAATGCCCACCACATAATCCGATGTTGTGGGTGTAATAAAGCCTAAAATACCCCCATACAAGCCTCGGGAAAAGGGTTCCACCGCATCAATCACATCCACCGCTTGCTGAAACGGCTGCCCCGCAACCGCCGGCGTGGGGAACACGGTCTCAATTAAGTGTCGGTTAACCCCCGTTTCATCGGCCAACCGTCCCCAAATACGCTGGTGCAAATGCTGAACATAGCGCTGCTTCACGATTGAACAATCCGGGTCATGCTCCACTTGCGTGCAGACACGATTTAACCGCTCAATATTATACTGCAACACCACCCCATGCTCGTGCTGATCTTTAGCATCCTGCCGCAAGGCCTCTGCCAACTGTGCATCCACCGCTGGGGTATCCCCTCTCGGCCGAGTCCCTGCAATGGCATCCATCATCACCGATGCCCCATAGCGGTACACCAACCGCTCCGGCGACACCACCATAAACCCTGTATCGGGCGTAATCTGCCAACAAATATGATGGGCCTCCGGCTCACTATCTCGCACGTGATGAAATACCGTCATGGGAGAAACCGCCGTGTCCAATTGCGCATCCAACCGACGGGCCACCACCACTTTCTGAAGCGACTCCGATGCCGCTAACTGCTGGGCAATATCCGCTACATTGCGTTTAAATACCGATTCGCTGGGATGCACATCGCCCACCGTAATGCGCCCGGAAAATTTGGATTCCATGGGCTCAAACAACGCCGGAATGGCCCGTCGAAACCAAGCCAGCTGCTCAGCCCGCTGGGACTCCGACTCCAACCACACCCAAGCCTGCACATCCACGGATTGCTGCGCCTGCGTATCATACGCCCAGACCAACCGCGGCACCCAATACTGGGTTGTGTAAAACCCCGGCCAATCCATAATGGGTCGCTGGGTGGGAAACATACACCCCCCAAATACCCGCACGTCCGGATGCTGGGTTAACCACTGATCCACGGTATCCATAACCCCCAACCGATTGGTGTCCGACTGGGCAACACGCGCAACGCCAACAGCCCAATACGCCACCGGATCCGCTTTAGACTGCCAATATAACGTGGGAGACTCCGACACAGCGGTATGCCCAAACCCAGCCGTGGGTGCCGGCACCCGTAACAGCGTTAATGTATGCAGGGGGATTTCGGAAAAATCATGCTCAAATTGGGCACTTAATGGCATGAAACACCAGCTAAGCTCAAGAAATTGCGCAACAGCTGTTTACCCGACACCGTTAAAATAGACTCCGGATGAAACTGAACCCCATACACCGGATGCGACGCATGAGCGACCGCCATAATCGTAGCATCATCGGTCGCTGTGGCAATAACAGTCAAACAGTCCGGAATCGTCGGTGGATCCAACACCAACGAATGGTACCGTGTGGCTTCAAATGGATTCTCAACCCCGTCAAACAGCGGCGACGGCTGGGTCTCAATCCACGAGGTTTTCCCATGCATCAACCGGGGCGCCCGAACCACCGTCGCGCCAAACACTTCCCCAATCGCCTGATGCCCCAAACACACACCCAAGATCGGTGTTGTTGGGTGCATCGCCTGAATCAACGCTTTGGACACCCCCGCTTCGGCCGGAGTTTTGGGCCCCGGGGAAATTACAACGCATGTCGGGTTTAATCGCTGAGCAGCCGCCACATCCAACGCATCGTTGCGATACACCGCCACGGGCATATCGGTTAGCTGACCCAAATAATCCACCAAATTGTAGGTAAATGAGTCGTAATTATCAATCATTAAAATCATAAACATGCCTCCATGGCTTCCACAACCGAGCGCATTTTGTTGTTGGTTTCTAGCCATTCGTCCTCTGGCTTAGAATCCGCCACAACGCCTGCAGCCGCTTGAGTCCGCACCACCCCATTGTGAATAAACATGGACCGAATAATTAGGGTGGATTTTAACTGATTGCAAAAATCAAAAAAGACGACCCCGCCCGAATAACTCCCCCGAGGACCCGGCTCCAGCTCATGAATGAGCTCCATGGCTCGAATCTTGGGCGCACCCGTCACCGTTCCCGCCGGAAATCCATGCTGAAACGCCGATACAGCGGTTTGATCCGGCGCCAATGTACCACTCACATCCGATACCATATGCACCACATGCTGATACGTTTCAATGGTCATTAGCCGATTCACCTGCACGGTGCCATTCACACAGCACCGCCGCAAATCGTGCCGCGCCAAATCCACCAGCATAATATGCTCCGCACGTTCTTTGGCATCCGTTTCCAGCTCTGTAATAATTGCCGCTTCTGACCGAGTCCTAGACCGTCGCTTCCGCGTCCCCGCAATGGGGCGAATGGTCACAGTATTGTCCGACACACCCACCAACAACTCGGGGGAACTGCCCAGCAAACACACGTCGCCAAATCGGGCATAGTACATAAACGGCGAGGGGTTGGTGTAGCGCAAGTAACGATACAACGTTAACGAATCGCCCGAAAATGGACCACTAACCTGGCGCGATACTTGAATTTGAAAAATATCCCCCGCTTCAATGTAGGCTTTAGCCTGATCCACGGCATGCAAAAAATCCGGTTTGCTGATGCTGGATGTGAGCGCAACCGAATCGGTCGGCGGGCGGCCAATCGGTAAGGGGGGCAGCGGCGTTTCAGCCGGTTGATACAACTGAGTCATAACCGCACCCAACGCCGATACCGCAGCATCATAGACAGCCTGTAGCGGCTGATGCGCCCAGTCATCCGCAAACACCCACCGATACACGGTAACCTGGTGGGTCACGTTGTTGATGCGAATCACCGTACGTGGAATCATCAATTGGGCCAACGATTGCCCCGTTTCATGAACGGGTACGGACTCTAAAAACTGCGCGCACTCATAAGTTAAATACCCAAAAACACCCCCCTGGAACCCCGCCATATCCGACGGCAAGGCATACTGGGTCAGCACGGCATCGAGATACGCATAGACGGTTTGATTCACGGACGTTGTTTGCCCCGACTGGGTTACGCTCAAGCTATGATCGGGCTGAACCGTTAGGGTTAAAAAAGGGTCAAAGGCCAGGTAAGAATCCTGGTACTGGGCCTGAGTGGGGTCCGCACTTTCCAACAAACAAAGGGTGGATTCATGCTGAAATTTGTTGACCATGGTCATGGTCGTCTCGGAATCCAATACACAGGTATCACGCAAGACCACCGCTGCATGCTTACGCGTGCGGGCTTCGAATTCATTAAAATTAATCATCTTAATGTCATTATATCACTATGCTAAACTAATATACCAAGATGATACACATCATTCACGGAAGCGACACATTTCGAATTCAGGATCGGGTCCATCAGCTGTGTGCCGAACACCCCGATGTTCAATGGATTGATCTGAGTGAAACAACCAGCATAACCGACTTTATTCATGCTTGCAATCAACACAATTTATTCAACCCCTATTGCTTCATTCGATACAAAAACCCTATGTTTTTAACCACAAAAGTCACTGAAAAAACAACCGAATTGCTCGACTGCTTAACGCATGCGCAAACCTCGGGCGCCCACACAATTATTCTATACACCACCAAACCCATTGATAAACGATTCAAGTTAAGCAAACAGTGCCTCGGCTTGGGTCACGCTGAAGCATTCACTGAATTTAAAGATTGGGACGAAGACAAAGTCATTCACTGGATAACCGACCGCATTCGCTATTATGAATTAACCGCCGAACCCACAATCGCCGCTACCATTTGGCAGATTCACCGTACGGATTTACAACGCATCGACCAACTCATTCAAACCATCCGCACCTACTTAGGAACAGCCACACAGATTACCCAACAAACACTGGCCGACTTGCATGCGTTTCCCACACAATCAATGCTGGATGCGCACGAAGCCCTAAAAACCAACCAACCCCGTCCATTACTTCAGGCCGTCACCCAACTGCTAAACGACAACTACGATCCCGTCTACATCATCAGCAGCCTTGCCAATCAATGCCGACTGTATATTCAACTGATTAGCGACCGAACCCTATCCCACGACACATTAGCCAAACAAGTTGGCAAACACCCTTATTTCATCCAAAAACAACGCAGCGTGCTTTACCGTGCCCATACACTGGCCAGCTTAACACAGCAATACAAGCGGCTGATTCATGCCGATTTCATGCTCAAATCAGGGTCGCATGACCCCCACATGGCCCTGCTGAGCGCCGTGCAGCCTCTGCCTACAAAAACTCGCATGCAATAAATGATGCCTATCCTAACGATAACTATAGTACAATGAAACTAATGGAGTGTAATAAACATGTCAAAATTTAATATTAATCGATTCAACAACAGCAACAATCCGGTTCAACCGGGCAACAATGACTACGAGGTCAATGCAGAAAACACCGAGCTTTTCGGTGAGTTAATGAATCGGTTTTTATCAGAATCCAAGGCTCCGGAATCCGAGCAGGCCGTTACCTTGGCATTCACCCAGTCGTTTTTAGAGCAGCACAATGTTCCCAGTGAAACGACACGCGCCATTATCGCCAACATTAAAACACTGAATACCGATACACTAAACAGTCACGATACCAGTTTTATGCAAGCCGCTGTCGAGTTGGTTCGCGAGATTAACACCTTGCCCGATACCGTGCTGGATTCGTTTAGCTTTGAATTGCATGCCCAACTGGAACGCAAAAACAAACAAAAAGGGCAAACATTACTGTAAGTATTTCTGTTCCAGATCGTATTGTTTCCATTTGCCAGCGATTGGCGGATGCGGGGTATGCTACATATCTAGTTGGTGGCGTCATT
>Ga0255759_10001793_pt1 | contig 19271 bp, 16 predicted proteins | sample 101ome_20_FD_179959 | JGI IMG/M metagenome (GOLD analysis project Ga0255759, IMG submission 179959) | Coastal salt marsh microbial communities from the Groves Creek Marsh, Skidaway Island, Georgia - 101404AT metaG (version 2) | ecosystem: Environmental > Aquatic > Marine > Intertidal zone >...
CGTACATTTACATCGGACGTTTTACTACGTACGGTACGGTGACTGTGAATTTTACCGCCTCTGGCAGTTCATCATTTTCAGCGAATTACGCAACGTTCACACGTCAGTTTAACGATAAACCAACCGTCGCATATTTATTGAACGGTGACCAATACACGACCCACCACTTTTATTATCAATCGGTCGATTTTTATAGTTATGACGTGTGGCACAGACAAGATAATCTCACCAATTTGGCTATGCGCTTCCACGTCAGTGGACCTAGTATTAGTCTACCGACTGAACCGTCGTCGCCCACCCTCACCGAGTGTGCGTACGGACACCGTGCAAAACAGTGGCCAGGTGGAGGACTCCTGTATAATACTTTTGACGGCAGAGTCGGCATCGGGACGGCGAGTCCATCGTACAAGTTAAATGTACTCACGGACACGAATTACGATGGTATATCCCTGCGGGACTCAACTCGAGAACTTTTAAAAATAGCAAAGGGTAATAATGGTGCTTACATTAATATGTTTGATTCTGGTGTGAGTCAAGTGAATATATCTACCTCGGGGAACAGTTGGATTAATGGCGGCAACGTCGGCATCGGGACGTCGAGTCCGTCGCATAAATTAACTGTGGCAGCAGCATCGGGTGACGCAGAAGTTCATATACAAGCACAAGGAAATGGTAGCACTGGTGCAATTATTTACTTTAACGGATCGGCTACGAATCAGCGTAAATGTGCAATCTTATCATCTCCAATCAACTCGTGGTGTAGACAAGATTTACACTTTTGTCATAATACGAGCCTAAATTACGACGATGCCACCATTGCCGATTCCAAAATGGTCATCACAAATGCTGGCAACGTCGGCATCGGGTTTACGAATCCTGGACTTCCATTGCAGGTGAATGGAACAATAAGAGGTACGACGTTGAGTGTCAATGGGGTTGGTTACATGGTTTCGGGCAATGGGAACCTTTCACCTAATGTCGGCAAAGACACTGGTATATCTTTATACGCAAGTACTGGTGGTGGTTCTATTTATTTAATGATCAGTGCGCAAAATAACGCGGGAAGTCAAACAGGTACTTGGGTGTACATTGTGAGAAGATACTATAGTACACAGAATACATGGACAAATTCGAGTGCTACCGTGAAGGAACTTGCAGCTATGAATGGAATGACCATCCCAAATCCAGGAAATCCTACATTATCTCTAAACTCGACTACTGGTCGTTTGGAATTTAGTTTTGGTACTGCTGTTAACTACAAATTCACAGCGTACGTGATTTAATTTCTCGTGTCATGATATATGGGACTCATCGTTGCGGACGACCTTATTCTTCAGAATGGCATGACTCTCAATGATTACTACATAAACATTGACGACATTCGAATTTTGAAATCAAATATTGACGCTTTTAAATACACGATTTCTGCAACTGCCAACTATTATGTCAACAAAACGGCACGCGAGGGTCGAAAGGCATCACTCAATGCTCATGATGTCATCATTTCGACTGATACACTGCCTAACATTCATTCGCAACTTTATGAAGAACTCAAAAAATCTTTTACGAGTTTCACCGATGATTTATAAGTATTCTGGAAAACGTGTGAATACATTTAATAACACGTGAATTTTTCCTCACGCTATATTAAATGCCCATCGAAGCACCGAGTGGAACATTGGACATTGAAAACGCCAAACTACGCGTGAGCGAGTTCAGTGCGACGACGAGTGTTGGCATCGGCACCGAAAACACACAGACGCACCCACTCTACATCTACAAGGCCTCCGAACCGGAGATAGTCCTCCAGGAAGGCACGACGGCCGCCGCGAAGTTAACGTCGAATGACGGCAGTCTAATCATTCAGTCGGGTGTCACCCTCAGTGACAGTTCCACCGGAGACATCGTGTTTTCGGACATGGGCGTGGCTAATAGACGGATGACCATCAAGGGGTCCTCGGGAAATGTTGGAATAGGCACCACCAATCCGACGGAGATATTTCACGTACACGAAAACATCTCCACTACCGGTCATCAAATAATATCCAGAGTCGGTGGGTCCACGTCTTCATATAACACGCTCGTGTTTGGTTCAAAGGAAGGAAGACCTCACATAGGAGGACACAGGGGTGATTACGGTTTATGGGCCGACCTATCGCTCCAGAACGACCTGATGGTTCTCAAACAGAGCAATATGAGTGTCGGCATCGGTACAACAAATCCCGTTGGAGATCTTCACATCACGGCAGGAACCACGACCGGTTCAATCACGGAGATATATCTCGGTGACACCAACGCTCCCGATGCAACGTCCATCATGAGATATTACAAGGGTGATAACGGGTCCAATCCGGGTCGTCTCACGTTCGGGAATTGGGGGGATGACTTTGCCACGGGAACGACCACGATGTGCATAAAGAAAGGTGGCAACGTCGGCATCGGAAGTTCGAGTCCCGAATATAAATTAGACGTGCTTGGTATATCACGCCTCAGTTCAAGATTGAACGTCCACCAAGGCTCGGAAGCACCCGTATTTAGTAATGTGATGGCGACGAGCAGCGATGGTGGTCGAGCGCAATTAGTCGTGAGTTCGGCATACAGCGATATCATGATCGCGTCATCGAGAGTAAATAACGTTCACGGTTCGACGTTAAGTTTTATGACGTACAATCCATCGGACACGCTTGATCACAGAGCATTTGTGATCAATCAAGGCAATTGGGGAAGTAGGAAACACATGCTCGATTTCGGTTATGAAGATGCCGGTTACAGCAATCCACACTACAACGTTAACGTAGTTCGTACCTCTACAATGACATTGGACGGGTTAAATAGAAGGGTCGGCATCGGGTCGACGAATCCGACGACGGCCCTCGACGTGGTTGGAACGACGACTGTCAGTGGAGAAGTGCACATCGCGACGACGTCCACGAACGGGGGACCACTTACCATTCGTGCTAAAAAGGGTATGTATTCCGCTGCATCACTCAGTTCTTTACGTTCAAACGCATCCGTGACGATTCATGCAACCGGCGCAGATGCCGACGCACTGTGTATCGGCATGCTTGGTACAGATACCGCCGGCAACTCCGGTGACAATCCATACGCGTACATTCAGAACATGTGGGACAATCAATTATCTGCGAGACCGTTACTGTTGAATCCCGCTGGTGGCACTGTTTGCATAGGTTCGGCGACTCCAACTACTACTACAGAAGGTCGGTTGGAAATTAAAAACGGTGACAATTCAATCGTGTACCTTGGACCAAACAGCACCTGGAATTCATATTTAATTCTCGGGGCAGGTCCAGATCAAACAGTCGCCAATGACGGATCTCGATGTCAAGTCATCAGTACGAACGGTAACTTACACTTGGACGCCGGACACAGCAGAGACATCTTTTTAAACTATTATCGGGGTAACAGTGTCTTGTTTGGAAGCACAGCCACGGCCGTTCACAGTTCTGACGATCGCTTGAAAACGCAAGAGGAACTCATCGAAAACGCCACCGACACGCTGATGAAATTAAAACCCCAAAAATATTTGAAAAAATTACGACTGTCTGAAGAAGAAACTCGGCCACCAGTAGTCGAGGCGGGTCTCATCGCACAAGACGTGTGGTACGACGCACCGGAATTGCGTTTTCTCGTAAAACTTGGTTCGGACGCAAATCCGAGCACAGAGAAGCCTCCGGAACCAGTGCCCGGTGACATTCAGCAAGATCCGGATTATTCAAGTTGGGGCACGGAAGAGTCCTCACTCAGTTATATTGGCCTCATCCCGTATCTCATCAAATCAAATCAAGAGTTACACGCGCAACTCACATCCGTCCTCGCGAGGCTTGACGCTCTTGAAAACGCGTGAACGCATTTAATAACATGTGAATCTTTTCCTCACACTATATTAAATGTCTTTGAGTTCGGACGGAAACCAGGGGTATCTAGATATTCGCAACGCCATCTTACGCGTTGGCACGCTCGATGTCTACGGCATCACCGGCGTCGACCAGGTGACGAACGTGGTGAAGCAAAATTCCGTCCTCATTTGGGATGACCAGGGAAGCGACATGACGACCCCACCCTTTCAGAAGGGTGCGGGGGTGTTGCGCTCGACGTCTCCACCCGAAATCAACCTCGTCGACAGCGCGGGGAACAACTTCATGTACCAAGGCCTCAAGTTGCCCAACTCCTGGCAAGGCGAGTTCGATCTCTATTTCGCCGACGCCACCGAGGGTGCGATCAATTGTCACTTTTACACGACGTCCACGACGTCCTACACCGACGATGGGTACGAGTTGGCCTTTGACAGAGAGAATTCCACTGTGACCCTTCGCTACGACGCCACGCAAGTCGCGCAAGCCACCGGGGTGAGCCTCTCTTCGACGCAGTGGCACACGGCCTCTGTGACCTTCAACCGAGGGGCGTGGGCGGTCGCCCTCGACGCCGAACGCGTTCTCACCCACGACGACGACGAGAGAAGCGCGGTCTACGACAACACCACCGGGCAGTACGTGCGCTTCGAGACCACGGCGACGACCGATCGCAAGGTGCGTTACATCAAATTCCTCAACAACGGGGCGCCGTGGCTCGAGTCCAACGCCGGCCACCTCTACAACCTCTCCTCTAACGTCGCCATCGGTGTGAGTGAGGACGACTACAGGTTCAGCGTCGCCGGAACCGCGAACGTCGGTGCCCTCACGACGACCTCCGTGAACGTCACCGGGGGGGTCGACGCCACCTCCGTGAGCACCGGTGACCTCACCCTCACGGGGCTCGGGGTGGAGTCGAACATTCACACGAGCAACTTGTACGCCTCCGGGTACGTGGGCGTAGGGACGGAGAGTCCAGAGGCATCCCTAAATGTCATCGGTAGTAGCGATTTATCTGGAAATCCAACCAACGCGATCGCGTCTTTCAGAGCCAGTACCGCAAATCCAGGCACTAGCGATGCCGGTGTAGTCATAGGGTCTGTGAATGGAAACTCGCCCTATATCGCCGATGTTAGTAGCGCTTCGTTAGGTTTGAATTTTTACACACAAAATAATAAGCGTATGAAAATCAAAAGTGATGGCAACGTCGCCATAGGGACGCACGACCCACAGTACAAATTGGATGTCGCGGGTACAGCCAACGTCGGCGCCATCACCATGAACAGCAATGTGTACGCACCGAATCTCCCCCTCGCCGAAGTCGCATCGAATCTCGTGACGTGGGACAGCACCACCGGTGACCTCATGGACTCCGGGGGTCTCATCTCCAACAAGTTGGCCATCGTCTCCGAACAACCGCCGGCGGCCCTCACGGGCGATTCTACGGTGGTCGATGGACACGGGAGGTACAAGGTGACGAGTTCGAGTGAAGGTAACGAACCGAACTTTGGTGACTGGAACTGCTTTAATAAAGCAACTGGTGGCAACAACGCGTGGCACACTGACGTGAATTACGATCTGGCGACTGGTACACATAACAACTCTGCAGTCACGTTAGGTGGTGTTCAGGGTGAATGGGTAAAACTTGAATTACCTTATAAAACCATTTTACGGCACATCGTACTAAACGCCCGCGACTCATCGGTAGCGAATCGCGCACCCGTCGATTTTACTTTACTAGGGAGCAATGACGACTCTACGTGGACGTCTTTGCTGAGTATAGATGGCGAATCGTACACTGCCGAAGAAAATCATACGTTCGCCGTAAACGCGTCTGCGTATTATAAGTACTACGCCCTCGTCGTCGAAAAAATCGGCGTAACCTCACAAGGAAATTGTGTCCTTGGCGAATGGCGCCTCTTCACCGAAACCTTCACGGTCGATGCCGGTGTCGTCTCCACGACGGCCGCTTCCGGTTTGGATGTGGGCTACACCGAACATCCGGAACCCATGAGGGACTACCACACCTACGTGGAGGGTCAGGGCACCTACGAGGCGAGTGCGAGTAGTTATGATTCAAGCGGTTCTCTGTATCCTTGGGAAGCGTTTGACAATAACACGTCTACGAGGTGGGCAATTGGTGCTTACAATGCCTACAATCAAACGACCGGTGAGTGGGATCAGACAGCAATTACTAATTATCCACATGTATACACAGATGATGTCGGTGGAACGCGCTATGCGGGACATTGGCTCCAGATTAAACTCCCGTATGCCATCACGCTCTCTCACTCCAATGTATATCCAACAAATACTCTTGAATATCGTGCACCTAAGGACGGGGTCATTCTCGGTTCGAATGACGGCCAGAACTGGTACAAGTTGACTCAGTTCACTGGAAAGACGTATACGTCCGCAACGTGGACACGCATCGACGTCAACGCGACGACACCGTACCAGTACTATAGAATGTGTGTGACAAAAGTTGGGACGGGGACGTACCAATATGGGTACGTAGAACTCACCGAATGGCGCCTCTTCGCCGAAAAGTCGGTGACTCGCATGGAAAACGTGCACATCTCCGGTGACCTCTCGAGCGAGACTCTCCAAACGGGGTATATCAAGTGGCCCCGGGTGCAACTCAAGGCGAATGACAGTGAGGGGTACGTGGCGAGTGCGAGTAATGTGTACAACTCTGATGTGAGCACAGCACCTTACACGGCATTCAATAATTACAGAGAAGTCAAATCTAATGGTTATGCCGACGCATTCGTCGGTGGCAATGGTGATTTTACATCCGGCGTGGCAAACAAAAGTCGCACGACGGGCACGGATACGTTCAATCACGAATGGCTCCAAATCCAAATGCCTCGCGCTATCACGCTTTCTTATTTCACTTTGCTTCAACGTGTAAAGAATTTAGATAATGACAACGACATGCCCAAGAATGGACGCATGTATGGTTCGAATGATGGCATTTCATGGACGAAATTGGTCACGTTTAGTGACCTCACCTATGAGAGGTTTGAAGAAACACGCGTACGGGTGAACAGCACTACTCCGTACTCTTATTATCGCCTCGCCGTGACTGAGACTGTTGGGAACGCTCAAGTCTACGTCGCGGTGGGTGAACTCCAACTCTTCGAAGCCGCCACGGGGGTGGGTACCGCCCCGACCAGTGCCAAGTTGCAAGTGGCTGGCTCCCTCGGGATGGCCAAGGGTGCGGAGTTCTTCGCGGGGGATGACGTCGTGATGGAGTTGCCCAAGCACGATAGGCCACTGACGAAGTATCCGGAGATATTGTTGGGTGGAGTGGACAATCAAAGTCTTGGTGGGTATGTTGTAAGTTCCTCGTCGACTGCATTTAATAGCACGGGGTTCTATAACTCTAACGTGTACAACGGCATAATCGGTAACGAAGGGTGGCACACAGACACATCCACAAACGCTTCGATTGGAGGTGTATCTGGACACTGGCATAAAACAGAAATGCCAAAGGCTATCAAAGTAAAATACTTCGATGTAGCGGCACGACCCGGGTTTACAACAGATCAGGCTCCCAGAGACTTTACAATCTTAGGCTCAAATGATAATTTGCAGTGGACTACATTGAAGGTTGTTACGAATCAGACGTATACTAACTATCAATACGCGAGAGTCAGTGTTGATGCGACGCAATATTATAAATATTTCGTATTTTCGATTCAAAGTAACGCACAAGGTAATTCTCCAAATAGCGGAACCACTGTCGGGGAAATTCGCTGGTGGGGCTACGAAGAAGGTGACACCTCCGTGGACGTCGTCCATAGGAGCATCCCGAACAAGCCCGGGCAGCAACACCTCGAGGTGTACTGGGACGCCAACGACAGTAATTCGTACAGTTTCGCGAACAGTTCGAATGTCTATGATCTCTCCGGGAATGGGGTGAAGGGGACCATCACCGGTAACAATGGCTTCGACACCGAATACAACGCGTGGGAGTTCGATGGCAGCGGGGATTACATTAGTGGAACACTCAATACGACCACTGGCGCATGGGTACACTCATTTTCATTTTGGATGAATGCAGATACACTAGGAGGTTCTAGTTCGGGTCACTTCGTAACGCTTGGCGCAGAGGCCGATGACAGTACATCCACAATACGATTTGCTGGACAAGACAAGTTTCAGTGGTATTTCTGGGGCAATGACCTTCGTTTTGATGCACCCGGTACAATCGGTCAGTGGGTACACATTGTCGGAACATATGACGGTGGAAACGATTCCGGTGTGTCTGTTGGAAATTTTGGGGTGAGCCGAAAAATTTTCATAAATACTAAGGAAACAACAGTGATTGAAAACGTGAGTGGAACAGCGGGTAGCGATCCACTCAATCTCACGACGACGTCGACCCCGTTTAGAATAGGGACTCAATTATCTGGTGGTGCGGGATTCGACGGAAAAATTGCAAACGTGCGCGTGTTTTCAAAGAAACTTTCTATTGAACAAATACGTGAACTCTACGAGTACGATGCGGAACGCTTTGGACACCGCCAAAACTTGATGGCCCTTCGCAAAGGGTGTTTGGGTGTGGGAGTGGAACATCCCACGTCCAGATTCGAAGTCGCCGGGGCAGATGGGGTGCAGGAATTTCCACCCCAGGCGATGAGTGATTTTGAAACGTATATGGAGGGACATGGGGTTTTTAAAGCGAGATGGTCGTATTGGTGGAGTGGAAATACACCGTGGGGTATGTATGGAAAAACAAATGCCGTTGATTATTCAGCATCCACAGTTTGGTATGGTCCATATGACAACAACAACGGCTACACAGGTGGAAGTGTATATAGCGGAACTGACTACGCAGCATCTACGACCAGTGGTTTGTTTTTGGACGACGTCGATGGAAATAGATACTACGGTGCTTGGACAACGATCGAAATGCCTTACGATATCGTTCTAAAACGTATCCATCTTTATCAGGGTGACAGTGCTGATAGTGTTAATGCTAAATGTATACCGGAAGACGGTGTTATTTTGGGGTCACATAACGGTTCAGACTGGCATCACGTACACACATTTATCGGTCTTACCTATGGCGGAAGTGTTGGTACGTCTAGTTTTTCTTCAAGTGGAGAACAGGTCGTTGTAAATGCAACTCAATCATACAAGCATTATGCTTTGATTACGACAAGGACATTGCATTATGCTTTCACAGTCATCATTGGTGAATTATATTGGTACGGCACCCCCGCCCCCTCGGCCATCGAGGACGGACACCTGACCCTCGGCAAGGCCCTCACGCTCCCGCGCGTCTCCGGACACGCCGCCGGGGCGGAGACTCCACGGGCGGAATCCCTCGTGGTCCACTACGATACCACGGTGGATTCGGTGGTCTCGGGGAGTGTGGTAGTGGACATCTCGGGTGAGGGAGCGAATGGGACCCTCACGAATGGGGCTGGCTACTCAACCACACAGAGGGCACTATACTTTGATGGGGTGGACGATTGCGTGACTGGTAGTATACCAAGTAGCATGTCCGGTAATCACCCGTACACGTTTTCGTTGTGGATAAAACCAGATGCGATTCAATCCGGATACATTGCGATATTCGAAATGGGTCTGAGAAGCAATGATCGTGCATGTGGATTATACTTGAATGGTGGTGTGATAGTTCATCTTGCCTTTGCGAATAATCTCATATCCACGACGTCGGTTGTCGTGAACCAGTGGATTCATATCACAGGTACATATACGAGTGGTTCGCGTAAAGTCTACGCAAACGGTCAACTGCTCACATCAGACACGTATAGTTCATTAAATCTTGGTGCCACGACTTTAACTCTTGGTGCTAACAACGAGTACACTCAAGAATTTGACGGCTCGATCTCCAACTTCAAACTCTGGGACGTCGCCCTCACGGCTGAAGAGGTCGCCGCCGAGTACGCCCTCGGACGCACCGGGAAATCAATCAATCTCACCGATACGGCCCTCTGCCTCGGGGGCACGGTGCCGAGGGCACAGTTGGATGTGAGGGGGTCGGCGAGGTTCGATGGGCGTATGATCATCGGAAAGTCTGATCAAGTAGCCGATGATTTAGCTGATATCACACCGACTCTCGACGTGCGGGGACTGGACGATACGTACATCCGGGCGCATTGCGTGGCAACGAAGTCAGCCGGATTGATATTGAGTGAAGGAACCAATAACCAATTCATCATGGAGTACGAAGGTGCAGGCGCTGGCGCCGGGAATTATGTAGCATTTTACAGCGGTGAATCCGGGTGGCCAGCTGGTGCAAAGGGATTGGGGCTTAACTATGTCCCACAATCTGGCAACGTTGGCATTGGGAAGACGAATCCGTCAGTGCCATTTCACATAAAACAAAAAAATGATGGTTACCCAGGTTCTAATAACGCTGGAGCCATACGATTTGAAAGAGAAGGTAATACCAACAGGTGGGACGTCTATCACTATAGCAATGGCAATCTACACTTTGACTTCAATGGGGGGGGAAGAGGATATGTATGGGACGATGGAACTGATTACGTAAAAATGAATTTCACGGGCCAACACAGAACCTTCATCAAAGATATACCATTTTCCCAAGCGGGTGACTTAGAAGGTCTCATCGTGTCTGCCAACAATAACAAGTACATCAAAATGTCTGGCGGTATAGAGGTGGGTTCAAACGCCATCACGACGAATGAATCCCTTCCGGTGGTCTCCCTCTCCACAAAGGCGAACGACAAAAAATGTTTTGGAGTCATTTCCGCATCAGAAGACCCCGAAGAGCGAAGTGATAAGTTTGGTAGTTTTGTGACGCCGTACGAAAAAGAACAAGGCGACACCCGTGTCTACATCAACTCCGTCGGTGAAGGCGCGATGTGGGTGGTGAACACGGCGGGTCCCCTCGAGTCGGGCGACTACATCACGACGTCCAACGTGGCTGGCTACGGTCAGAGGCAGGACGACGACATCCTTCACAACTACACGGTGGCCAAAATCACGATGGATTGCGACTTTAACCCACCGGACATCCCGGTGCAACGCATCCTCAAGGAACTCGCCAACGTCACGTACTGGTACCAATTGGAAAACGCCACCTCTAACGCGTACGACCGCACCCAGGAGGAGACGTACTACACGAAGGACCGCCACGTCGAGGTCCACGGCCACGTGGACGAGCAGTCCAACGTGTTCGTGCCACCGGACCACGACCTCGAGTTGTACTCGAAGACCCAGGTGAACACCGTCTCTGAGGAGGTGTACAACGCCCTCCCGGAGGATGAGCAGGCACTCTACGACAGCAATACGTTCACGTACACACAGGTGATTGGAATCAGCCCAGAGGTGTGGTCGGACCTCGGCGTCGAAGAACAAAACACGTACGTGCACGGCTATTTCAACATCGTGACCGACGAGGTTTCTTCGGAGACGCCCGGTGCGGTGGAACGCACGCGCACCGTGTACAAGAAAGTGGTGAACGAAACAAAGGTGGAACCGGCGACACCGGAGGACTATCTCTCAGAGGTGCGTGAGGAGTGGGTGAACATTCTCGATGAACACGACCAAATCCAGTTTGAGGACGTTCCGTGGGGGGACACGGAGCCTGCCTACAAACTTCGGTACCTCGACGCCGAGGGTCAAATCACCACCAGGCACAACGCGGTGCACACCGCCGCTTTCGTGGGCGTGACATATCATTGTGGATAAAATCTCAGAGTAATAGTATAATTAACACCCATGTCTGGACAGACGATGTTGCTCGCCTACGGCGCCCAAGATGCCCTGATCACGGGCCAACCCGAAATTTCGTATTTTCGAAGCAACTTTCGACGCTCGACGCATTTCGCCCAACAGGTTGAGCGCCAAGTGATCCAAGGTCGAGTCACCGGCAGCGGTATGTCGACGGTCCGATTCGAAAGACGTGGTGATTTGCTTTCCTACATCTACCTCACGCCGATCGTGGGAAGTGGCACGCCTCAGGCCAACACCTCCATCACGGATTGGACGACCGTCATCGATAAGGTCGAACTTCTCGTGGGTGGCCAAGTCATCGATGAACAAGACGCCGTGTGGACGACGAAGATCGCGCCCAAGTTGATGGCTTCGAACCTCAGCAGGTCTCGCCTCGCCGGTCTCTCCGGGGCGAACACGTTCTACCCCCTGCGTTTCTTCAATTGCGAGTCCTACCAACACTGCATCCCGTTGGTCGCCCTCAGTTACCACGACGTCGAACTCCGAATCACCTGGGGTGCCCTCGCCGGGGGTTCCAAGTGGGAGTGCTACGCGAATTTCATCACCCTCGACAGCGCGGAGCGCGAGATGTTCGCCTCCAAAGAAATCAACCTCATCATCCCCACCGTGCAGAAGAGCATCGCATCCAACGCGAAGATTCACGAATTGAGCGGGTTCAACCACCCGATCAAGTTCTTGGCCGCCGCCCCGACGGCCTCTGGTGCGTCCTCGGTCAACGTCCTCACGGCGACGAACCGCATCAAGATGCAAATGAACGGCGTCGACATCTCGGATTACAAATTGTCTCGCCCGAACTTCACTTTGGTCCCGTTGTACTACCACACCTCGAACGCGGACTTGAACTCCGACGAGGACGACCTCATGCTCATCCCGTTCTGCCTCGACACGTCCAAGAGTCAAGTCACGGGAACGGTGAACTTCTCCCGCCTCGACAGCGCGCGCCTCGTGAACGAGACGTCCACGTCCAACGACACGATTTACGCGCAATCGGTGAACTGCCTCACGATTTCCCAGGGCATGGGGGCTCTCAAGTGGGCCAACTAAATCTCTAGTTTTATAATAACAAAACACATGTCTACGTTTTGGACTTCAGTCATCCTCCTCGTCATCGTCTTCGTGTTGACCTACGACCCCAAATCGCGCACGCTCGAGCGCTTTGTGAACTCCCCGTCCGCCCAACAACAACACTCACCGTCCCGGGACCCACAGTGCAAGCACAGCCACCTCCAGGCGGTCCAATTCGGCCAAGATTATCAGTGTGCCAAAAACCCCAGGGCGAACATGGGTGCGATGTTCGCTTAAAAAGAAAAGCGACATGTTAATGTAGTGATATTATGATTTCCATGGACAAAAACCTCATGACCACCGTCGGGGTCGTCGTCTGTTTGCTTGTGACGATCTACCTGTTCCGCGAACTCACGAAAGCGAAGGACGACGTCGAACAGTTAAAGAACGTGTCGATGCATCTCATGCAAATGAACGAACCACCCAGACCGCCGATGCCGATGCCGATGCCGATGCACGCACCACCACCGAGTGAAAACGAAAACGAAAACGAAGATGCGGGGGAGGAGGTGAAGGAAATCGCCGAAGAAAAATAAATCCGCTGATATTAGGATTTACGTCCACCGACACATGAAAAATGAAAAAACATAAGGCTATTGCAATTCCGGTGTGTCTCGCGGAGGACAGACCGGTGTTTCTCACGATTCGCGACCGGCGATGGAAGGATTGGGGGTTCGTCGCCGGTGGGTCCAGGCGGAGGGAGGTGAACTGCCCCCTGCGCACGGCCCTCAGGGAGTTGGAGGAGGAGACCAGGGGCACGGTCTGCCTCCGCTCCGGGGAATACACGTCCTACGTCTTCACGGTCAAAGAATCGCCCACGGTGGAATTGGTGTACAACGTGTACGTCTTCTTCGTGAATTTCACGAAAACCCAGCGGGCGCAGATGGTGAAGAAATTCATGGACGAAAAGGCGAAGACGCAGGTTAAAAAACTGCAAAAACAACCCATCAAGAGGGTGTTCGACGAGAACGATTTCATGTCATGGGACACCCTTGAGGAGTTTAAAAATCGACCGAAAAAGTGGGAGCGCATTGTCACCAACGTCATCAAGAATCCGGAGTTTTACGCGTGTTTATCTGCGCCCAGAAAAACATTTGTAATTAAGTAAAGAAGTATGAAATCTAAAAAATTCATACTCAACCAAATCAAAGAAATCGTCGACGCCAAGGGGAGGGATGGTGACGCGTTCGTCGCCACCCTCGGTGATAAAACGGTCTACGAATTGCTGGTGGTGAAAAAAGACGTCGCGGACGAGGAGGACCTTCCGGACGTGCACCCACACCACTGGTTTAAAAAAGACATGCGAGACTATTACAAAAGAGATGCTTCGCCGGTGGGCGAGCAAGAATGATCTCTCGAATTCCAGAAACCTCTCACACGTGCTCATGGACGGCGGATGTCTGAGCATCCCGTGTGACAAGATTCCTGAATTTTATAAGGTGTATTGCGACGCCGTGAACGCCGGGGAGAAGGTGTTCGTCGTCGAACAGAAGACCCAACCGGCGTATAACTTTTTCGCCGATCTCGATTACAAGGGGGAGGAGGCCCTCACCTTGGAGGAGATCGAGGCGGTGTGTCGGGTGATTTGCGCCAAGGTGGCTAACCTCGGGGGTGGAGACTGCGTCGTCTCCGTCGCCGAACCCAAACCCGCGGGCGGTGGGTTGGTGAAGACTGGCGTGCACCTCAACTGGCCCGGCTTCGTCGTGGACCAGGCGAGCGCGTGCGCACTCCGAGAACACATCCTCATCGCCTTGCACACGGCGAAACCAGGGGTGAATTGGGGCGCCGTCGTGGACAGCAGCGTGTACGGGGACCCCAAGACCGGGGCCAAAGGGAGCGGTTTTCGCATGCCGTGGTCCCACAAGAAAGCCAAGGGCGTCGTCGAGGGACCTTACCTCCCCGTGTTCAGGTGGACGCGGAAACCGCTGTCGACCATGCTTCGCCTCCCTCCGGACGTGACCCCGGGCCTCCTCTCGGAGGTGGCGGTGCGGGTGGGTGACGAGGACGCAACGGCCAAGGTGGTGCACCCACCGAGCGCACTGAGCGTCGCCAAACCCAGAGAGGGTGGATTCTCCAAGGCGGAGACGAAAGACGAGGTGCACGACGACGCCCTCGGTGCCCACCTCGAGACGTTCATACGGACGACGATGGAGGGACAGGCCTCGGCGAGGGTGACGAAGATTTTTAAACACAAAAACCAATTCCTCGTCTCCACCTCGTCCAAATATTGTGAAAACTTAGGGAGGGAGCACGGTTCGAATCACGTGTGGTTTTACGTGTCCGGGGATTTGATCACCCAAAAGTGTTTTTGCCGGTGCGAGACCTTGGAGGGGAGGGCCGATGGGTTTTGTAAAGATTTCACAGGTAAGCGGTACGCGCTCACTGGTGAAATAAAGAGGATGCTGTATCCACAGCCCACGAAGTGCCCACCCATCGTGAAGAAGATTAAAAAAAAGGAGAGGCGCTCGACCGCCATGGACGAGGCTCGAGTGGAGATTCAGGCGTTCATACAAACCTACGGCGGCGATGGGTTCCCGAACGCGCAGGTGATGGAATTGAAAAAAGTGCGAGGAGGGTTCGCGGTGACGACGAACGCCACCTGTCGGTCGTGTGGACGCACGTGCGCGTTCAACCTCAAACGGGACGTCCTCACCCAGGCGTGTGAGTGCAAGGGGGCGAGGAAGATGAAGATATTTTCGAGCACGTATAAAAAACTTGGGAGATAGTAGCAGAGTACGATGTTTCTCATCTTCGCCCTGGTGGCGGTGTACATGATTTTCTTGCTCACGCGAACACCCCCGGCGTTGAACAAGTTCGACGCACTCAAGATGGAGGCTCACAAATATTCCGGGGTGAACCCCGAGGAGTTCAAGGCGTTTTTGAACGACCTGACCATGTGCGAGTTGTATCTCACCGAACCCACGCAAGGGGTGGTGTTTCTCCGAAGGGCCATCGATCACCTCCAAAATTTAGGCATTTATAACGACTATGACATTCACGAAGAAATCGAGGATTTAGCGTTCAGGGTGGGGTGGGAATACGAGAGAGAACTCCAGAGACACGCGGTTTCACAAAAAATTAGGTTTCAGACGAGATACTTAAACGAAAGACTCGATGAATAAAGTAAAAGGAAAAGATGACCACCATGACCACGAGAAGCGGAAGAATCATCAAGAAGCCTTCGGAGATTTACGTCCCCGAGATCGAAGACATCGAGGACGACTACAGCGAAGACGAGCACGACTCCGATTTCAACTCCGAATCGGGGGACATCCCGACCGAGGATGAGTTGGACGACGACGACGACGAAGGTGAGTGGGAGACCGACGACGACACCGACGCCGACGAGAATGGAAACCTCGAGGGGTTCATCGACGACGAAGAGGTGAGTGATAGCGAAGCGGAATATTTCGCTTAAAAAAATAGCGCGATGTTTTAATTAATAATGGAGACCGACATCGGACAACCGTTTCAATACACACCGGACCCCCCGTCCACGAAAGATGAAGACGAGGACTCGACGCCCATCATGGAGCAGGAGTACCACCAACCGCAACCACCACCCCAACAGTGGGCGTCGCCCCACGACTTTGGGTACGGTGCACCTCCACCTCCACCGTCCCAGAAATTCGATCTCGGAAGCCTCGATAAAAACACCCTCGTCATCGCCTTCGCGGTCTTCCTCCTCGGGTTTTTCATGGGGAAGACGATGCAACCCGTGATTCTTCGATCGCACTAGTCTTCCTCCCTCTTGTAATTATCTATCGGCGCGTATTCGTCGTAATTCGTGAATTTACCTATGTTCCCATATCGAGGCTCCGTGAAATACGCCCGCGACGTCACCCGTGGGTCTTTCGCGTTGATGCGCATCATCTCCATCGCCGAGGCGAGGATACCCTCCTCCTTCACCTCGACGTTGTGACCTTGGAAAAACAGCGTGACTATGACGAGAATGACAGTCAAAATATTTAGAGTGATGCTGAATGCACTCATATTACATTGTTATATGAAATTAATTTTCAGTGGTCGGCTCCTCGGCCTCAGCCTTGGCCTCGGCCTCGCGCTTAGCCTTGCGTTCTTCGATCTCGGCGGTGACGATGGCGTCCGCCTCCTTGACGAGGTCGTCCATCGAGGCGTCGGGCTTCTCCTTCTTCAGGCGCTCGAGGACCTCCGCTGGGTGGGAGATCGGCGGCTCGTCCGGTTTGGTGTAAAACTTTGAGTTTTCATCCCCGGGCTTGAAGTAGTTCTTATCCGCGTTCTCGATCATGTCGCGCTTGCGTTCCTCGAACATCTTCGCCGCCTCTCGTTGATTTTGGCGGTATCCCTCCATCAATTCCTCTAACTTTTCATTCGTGTAGTGGGAGTCCTCGATCTTGGACGGGTCCGGGGGAATCAACAACCACTTGTACAAATCGACAACGTAGATGTCGAAGGTGGAGTCCTCTTGCTGGAGACGCTTCGCGTGCGCCGCGGCTTCGTCCCTCGTCGAGAAGGCGCCGCGAATCTTGATGCCGAACTTATCGCTTTTTTGCGGACACTCCGGCCCAACGATGCTGAGACACGCGAACGCCTGGCCTGGAACGGTCGTGAAATCTTGGGTGAGAGAAGACATCTTTGTGATTATGTAGCGAGGCTTGACTTTAAGTCTGACTATTTAAAAACGTGCGTCGCCACATACACAGAAATGCACCACTTTTGGAACACCCAACCCACGAATTGCACGGTGAAATTGGAGGAATTGCAGGAGTCGACCCCCCTCCCCGACCCGCCGAATTACTTTTGGGGCACCGCCAGCGAGGACCATCTGAGGAATTTCTTCAACAGACACTACCTCGCCGACGATGAGTCCTACCTCGAATACACCGTCCCCACCCTCCGGTGGGCGCTCGAGAGGGACGAGTGGTGGAACGTCGCCCTCTACGCCCTGAGGAAAGCGCCGACGCCGGAGTTGGTGGGATTCATCGCCGCCTCTCCGAGGGGGTTCCACGCCAACGGCGAAGACGTCGACGCCGTCGTCATCAACTTTCTGTGCGTGCACCAAAAATACAGGGACAAACGTCTCGCCCCCCTCCTCATCAAAGAAATCACCCGGAGAGCCGTCCTCCGGGGCATCGAACAGGCCATTTACACCGCCACCGCGGAGTTGCCCCACCCCGTGTGTACCGCCTCCTACTGGCACCGCCTCTTGAACGTCCCTCGCCTCGTCGACGCAGGGTTTTGTGAGACGAACGACCTCAACAATAAATGGTTCGACGTCAAGGGGAGTTCCCACCTCCGCGTGATGGAACCCGGGGACGTCTGGAAGGTGCAAAAACTCCTAGACGACCACGCGCGGAAACACAAACTCGCCCTCCTCCCGAGGGCCGAGGAGTGGGTCGGGAGGGCCTTCGTCGACCCCAAGGAGGGCATATTCGTCGCCCTCGTCGAGGTGGGGTGGGTGCCGAAGAGAGACCCGAAACTGCGACTGCGACAGGCCTACGTGCATCACGCCGTGGGTGAGGACGCCCTCAGACACGCCGTGGTGATCGCGAAAAGGGTGGGTTTCGACGTCCTCAACGCCCTCGACGTCGGGGAGAACAGGAAACACCTCAAAAAACAAAAATTCGTCCAAGGCACGGGACACGTGCACACCTACGTGTACAATTGGAAACTCGACCCCCTCGAGGGGGAGGACGTCAATTTAATATGTGTGTAAAAAAATTAAAAATCTCTACGAATAACTTTCGCTTTCTGTACTGGTTCTTCGTCTCCGTGGGGGCGCGGGTGACGTCTCGTGGGTTCATCTCGTGTGGACAGAAGGGCACACCGGCCTCGCACGCGAGCACGCGGACGACCTCGAGGTGACCCATATCGAAGGCGCGCGCGGTGAGTTCCTTGCGCTTCCACACGTATTCTTGTCTATTCTCCATGACCCACCGTATGAAGGACTCGTGGCCCTGGGACGCCGCCACCTCCAACACCTTCCGTGTCATCGGCACGTGCATGTGTTTCGAAAGCACCTCCAGGCACGCACGGGTGTCCCACACGGCGCGATCCTCATCCTTGGTGACGAAATCCAAGTCCGCCAAGATGTCCACCATCTCGCGGTTGCTCAGCGTTCTGCGCTTGGGTTTGCGCGCTAGGAGCCAATCTAAGAGGTGCGGCACCTTGCTCTCGAGCACCCACCCCACGTAGAGGTCGAACACCGGCTCCTCTGCGTTCGACGGACTCACAAAGTCAAAGTTCGCGAGATCTGGACGGCACGTGGTGAGGATGTCCAGGCACGCCGCGCGAAGCGTCCCAAGATCTGGGTCTCGTCCGCACATCTCGAACCCGTCTTCCATCGCCGAAAACGCGCACTCGTCACACAACCCGTCGACGACGCACGCGTTCGCGAAGGCACATATGTCCGCGCGACCGATCGCCGCGTTTCGCTCCTTGCGGAGACTGCAACACTCCATGGTGTGACGTTAAGATACTACCGTGATAGCGTTCAACTCACTCGGTACGACCTTACACAACTGCGATTTGAAAATCACCAAAAAACCTCGGTAACACCGCTCGCCCTCGGACGACGACCGGTCGAAGTGTGCGTGCGCGATGCCCCTCTCCCGACAC
>Ga0255759_10001796_pt1 | contig 19252 bp, 9 predicted proteins | sample 101ome_20_FD_179959 | JGI IMG/M metagenome (GOLD analysis project Ga0255759, IMG submission 179959) | Coastal salt marsh microbial communities from the Groves Creek Marsh, Skidaway Island, Georgia - 101404AT metaG (version 2) | ecosystem: Environmental > Aquatic > Marine > Intertidal zone > Salt...
CTACGCAGAGACAGGTTACGATTGCGACGGCAACTGCTTGAATGATGCGGACGGCGATGGTGTTTGTGATGAATTCGAAATTGACGGCTGCACCGATGCGACCGCGTGCAACTTCGATTCGTTGGCCACGGAAGATGACGGATCGTGCGAATACCCAGATACGTATTATGATTGCGACGGAAACTGCTTGAATGACGTGGACGGCGACGGTATTTGCGATGAATTTGAGACGGAAGGCTGCACCGATTCGGAAGCTTGCAATTACATCCCTACGGCCACGGAAGACGACGGTTCCTGCACCTATCCCGAGGCCGGATACGATTGCGATGGGAATTGCTTAAATGACGAAGACGGAGATGGCATTTGCGACGAATTTGAAGTCGCTGGTTGTACCGATACCAATGCCTGCAACTACGATGAAGCTGCGACCGATGATGACGGAAGTTGTGAATTCCCGGAGACTTTCTACGATTGTGACGGTAACTGCATCAACGATGCGGACGGCAATGGAATCTGCGATGAGCTGGAAGTGGGAGGATGCACCGATGTCGAGGCATGCAATTACGATCCGTCAGCCACTTTCGATGATGGTTCATGTGCAGAACTGGATGACTGCGGTGTTTGTGGCGGGTCAGGCGTTTCAGGTTGCGGCATCGCCGAAGCGTGCAATTACGATCCTGCGGTAACTTGTTCCAACGCAGCGGAATGCGAATTTGACTCTTGCGCGGGTTGTTTGGATGAAACCGCTTGTAACTACGATCCAGAGGCAACTGTAGCTGGCGTTTGTGATTTCCCCGAAGTCTTTTGGGAAGATTGTGACGGCAACTGCCTCGAAGGCTACGACGAAGACGGAAACGGCATTTGCGACCCCGAAGATGTCCCCGGTTGCACAAATCCCGACGCGGTCAATTACAACCCCAATGCCACTGTGGACAACGGCACGTGCATCATCATCATCGTAGGTTGCGGCAACATCACTGCGTGCAACTATGATCCTTCCGTCACTGTGAATGCCCCAGGCTTGTGCGACTTCCCAGATACCATTTACGAAGACTGCGACGGAAACTGCTACAACGACGAAGACGGCGACGGTGTGTGTGATGAAATGGAAATCGAAGGGTGCACAACCCCAGGTCCTGGATACAATCCGTTCGCCACCGAAGACGATGGAAGTTGTCCCGTGGGCGGATGCATCATCCCTTCTCCTGTCTTTGCTTGTAACTACGATCCTGACGCGGATTACTTGATTTTCAGCATGTGCGTCAATCCACCTTGCGGCAACATGTCCGAAACTCCGATTCCGGGCTCTCTGATTGTGCCGGGATGCATGGATGTGTGGGCCTGCAACTACGATCCAGCAGCGACGGAAGACGATGGAAGCTGTGAATACCTCAGCTGTTCAGGATGCAACGACCCTTCGGCGTGCAATTTCGATCCCGATGCGATCTACAATGACGGTTCATGTGAATACTTGAGCTGTGCGGTCACCGGTTGCACCAATGACAATGCCTGCAACTACGATCCAGAAGCCAACTACGATGACGGATCTTGTGATTTCGAGTCGTGCTACGGATGTACGAATCCAGATGCGGACAATTACGATCCAACGGCGACCGTGGATGACGGCACGTGTGAAATCCTTGGATGCACTTTGGCTATTGCATGCAACTACGATCCAGCGGCGACCTCTTACGACGGTAGCTGTGATTTCACCTCGTGCGAGGGATGCATGAACGAGACAGCCTGCAACTACGACCCCGAAGCGACCATTGCGGGGACTTGCGATTTCACCAGCTGCCAAGGCTGCACAGACCCCGAGGCGGATAACTACGACTCGGAAGCGACACAAGACGATGGATCCTGTGCTTACATCGGTTGCACAGTGGCCAGCGCGTGCAACTACAATCCAGAGGCCAACGTAGCCGACAACACGATGTGCACGTATCCCGAGGCGGGCTACGATTGCGACGGAACGTGTTTGAACGATAGCGATGGCGATGGGGTGTGCGACGAATTCGAAGTCGCCGGTTGCCAGGATGAAACGGCTTGCAACTACAATGCTGCAGCCACGGACGATGACGCAGCCTCATGTGAATACGCTGAGGAATACTATGACTGCGACGGCATCTGCCTGAACGACATGGATGCCGATGGTGTTTGTGACGAATTGGAAATCGCAGGATGTACGGATGCCGAAGCCTGCAACTACGATGAAGCGGCTACAGACGACAACGGCTCGTGCGAATACGCCGAGGAGTTCTACAACTGCGAAGGCAATTGCTTGAATGATTCGGACGGTGATGGCATTTGCGATGAGTTGGAAATCCCCGGTTGCACCGATCCGGAAGCTGAGAATTACAACCCGGATGCCACCGACGACGACGGCAGTTGCTACTTCTGTGACATCGTCGTCACTACCGACGAAACCACAGGCGCAACCGACGGCGGCAACGACGGAAGCATCGACGTCACCGTGAGCGGCGGTACGGAGCCCTACACGTTGGAGTGGACTGGACCCGACGGATTTACCTCAAACGACGAAGACTTGACAGAGCTGTTCGCGGGGGATTACACCCTGTCCGTAACGGATGCAAACGGGTGCACGAGCTCGATTGATGTGACTGTCGACGCCATCGTGGGATTGATTGAATTGAATGCATTGTCCTTCACGGTGTATCCAAATCCCGCACAGGATATGATTTGGATTGAAGCCAACGGATGGCGCGGCCCCGCCACCTTCGATGTGTACGACATGGCCGGCCGTTTGGCACTATCGATTGGAATCAATGTGGAAGGAGCAACAGCTGTGAATGTAAACGGACTTGCTCCAGGCCGCTACGAGGGCGTATTGCTGCACAACGGCAAGCGCGGTGTGGTCGATATCTTGATTCGCTGATTTAGCGTGCAGGTCCGGAGTCGTTCCGGACCTGCCGTTACCTCTCCATCATCGCTTGGGCAAGACGAGCCAACTGAATCTTACCCGCCCGGATTAAGCTCACTTCTCTGTAGACACGAGACGGAAGTGTGCACGTGCCGTTTCATGGGCCTCGATGTCCGCACGGCTCATGCGCTGCTTGCGAAATTGACCAGCGTGGTACAGGTCCGCTTGGTTGTCGTAAAACGGGCTAAACACGTTGCCTGATTGTCCGGTAGGCAGAATGCTTTCGGCGGCATCAACGTCTGCAAAATCGATGCCTATGCGCATCGAAGGGCCCGAGAAAACATCGTAATTGACGGCCTCCTTCAATTTGAACTCGTATTTGTTCAGTGCGTCTTTCGCTGCCGGCACGGCATACGGCCCCACATTCAAGAAATTCCCAACAAGCGGCGCATCGGTCATGGCGTGGCGGTGCACCACCGAGTGGAGGCGACCGTAATGCCACTTGCTTGCGTCGTCGCCAAGCGCCGCTTTCAGGTCGGTTCGAGCCGCTTTGAGTGCGGCGGCTACAATCTCAGATGCATCTTCCACTACCTCCGTTCGAACGTCGTCCCACCACGGGCTGTTGGGGTTATCAAGCAAACGGGGGAAAGAATTCTCGGAGACGATCGTCTTGTGCCACGACTCGAACTTTTCTTGCGCAAATCCCTCAGGTGCCGCCCGTTCAAACTCGTCGTACATCGCCCCTTGAATGGTGCGGTACATCCAACGGTAATACAGGGTTGGGGCCACATCCTCCACCAGATGCCCTCCATCCCATCCACGCATGAATTCCTCCACCTCAGCTCCGGCCGCATCGGCGTAAGCAATAAGAGCCTCAGCATTCTTTCGGTAGACCGGACTGTGGTGATCCAATTGAATGGCTTGGGCATCCGCGACAGTCCAATCATTCTTGGGCTGTGAAAGCGCTTCAAAAATGCCCGTCGCGCGGGTGTTACCTGCGTAGTAATGGCCTGGGTACCGAATGCTGTCATTGGGCTGCGGAGCGTTGTTGGCCGAATAGACGAAACCTCGCTCGGGGTTGACGAGTTGGGGATTCATGTCAAACCCATACCAGCCTTGCGGATCGTTGGCGGGGTCAGTGCCGTCGATGGCCACTTTGGTATCGACGTGTTCGGGACGGACGGGCAATTTTGCGCTCGCCCACCAGCCGATGTCGCCCTTTTTATCCCCGTACATTACGTTGATACCAGGTGCATGCACCATTTCGGCGCTAGCCGCAAACGCTTCAATGCCACTCCCTCGAGAAAATCCGTAAAACGCCTCGTGGATACGGTTTTCAGGGTAATGATTGAACGTCCACCACATCGCCAAGTCCTCTTCAAGCAGCGGTCCGTGGTGTGTCTTCCTAATATCGAACTCAACCGGCTCTTCTCCTGCGACCTCGATGACCTCGGTGGTGATTTCCAAGGGCAACCACTCCCCACCGTGCAGGTAGCGATCGCCGTCGATGGTCTCGCGATAAAAGTCGATTTCATCGTTGACGAACATGGTGATGCCCCACGCATGGTCGCGGGTGTGGCCGATGGCCGGGAACGGCAGGCCTCCTATGTGGTTACCGTAGTATTCGAGGTCGGGCGTCACGATGTGCGCCTCGTACCACACCGAAGGAGAAGCATACGCCATGTGCGCATCGTTACAAAAAATCACCTCCCCCGATGCGGTGCGGTCACCACTCAACACCCACGAATTTGAACCCAACCATTGCGGCACGGGGCGCAACGCGTCCAAGGCGTGCACCCGGGATGCAAGGCCCGAGATGTCACGGGATGAGTCACCGGTTGGAATGTGGGTGAATCCTGCCTGCCCCCAAGCCAAATCCGCGATGTACGATGAATCCAAAGCCGTCTTCATCCAGTCGAGGATGGGCTCGGTTTTCAAGTGGATCGCAAACGAATAAGCCATGAAGCCGGTTGCACAATAGACGTCGCGCAGGGTGAAGGGTTCGGGCTTGGCATTGATCAGCCGGTATTCGAACGGCAGCTCTTTCGTCGCGATAAACGCGTTCACCCCATCCAAGTATGCCTGCATCGCCTCGAGCACCTCCGGCGCCGCGGTGATTTCCAGCGTCTCAACGGTACGAATGGCCGTCTCGCGCATGCCTAGGGTGCGGAGGTACTTGTCGTTTTCAATCATGTCCCGACCGAAGAGCGCCGAGAGTTCACCCGCTCCAGCTCGCCTCAACAGGTCCATTTGCCACAAGCGTTCCATGGCATGGACATAACCCAATGCGTACATCGCGTCCGGTTCAGAATCGGCATAGATGTGCGGGACCGCCATATCATCAAACACAACCTCCACATCTGAGCCGACCTGCGTTGTGGCGAATTCGAAATTGTAATCCGGTGCGATGGTGCGGGTCGTGATGTACACCAGCGAAAACAGCATGGTCAAGATGATGGCAGCGATGCGGAGGACGAGGTTCATGGGCGGAAAATTCTGTTAGCAAGGTAGCACGGCAAAGACGCGATTTTGGCATCTAGAAAGACCGATTTTTCACTAATCCATGTCGCAGTTACACACTCGATGATTACAAGTATCACCTGATGCCTGTAACTCAGGTTACATATGTCAAAAAAATCGTGTACTTTCGCCCATATTGTGGGTCAGAGCCGCTTAATGAACTGAAGCTGCCACAAAAACTAACCCAAATCCCATGCTTCCGAACCCTCTTCGAATGCAATCCAGTATCCTGGCATTGGCATTGCTCATGCTTGCTGGAATCTCGCCAGTCTTCGCCCAAGTCGACATCACCGGATCCATCACCGACGGCGCAACTGGAGAACCACTCATTGGCGCAACCATCATTCAAAAAGGAACCACGAACGGCACTAACGCCGGTGTCGATGGTTCGTTCACATTGACTGTAGAATCGCTTCCAACAGAAGTGATCTTCAGCTTCGTTGGTTACGAGGCGCAAATCAAGGAAATCACCAACACCCAGCCCTTGGCGATTGTGCTGGTGGAAGACGCCGAACTCGTTGGCGAAGTGGTGGTCGTTGGGTACGGCCGGCAAAAGAAACGCGTTTCAACCGGCTCCATTGCGAAGGTCACTGCGGAAGACATCGAAGGCATTCCCGTGCCAGATGTCATTTCGACGCTGGAAGGTCAGACGTCCGGCTTGCTCGTCAATGAATCGAGTGGACAACCCGGGGCTGGCAAGTCCATCCTCGTTCGGGGGATTAGCACGAACGGTGACAACTCTCCTCTATTCATCGTAGACGGACTGCAGCTTGGCAACATCGACAACATCAACCCAGCCGACATCGAATCCATCGACGTATTGAAAGATGCGGCCTCCAGCGCCATCTACGGTGCCCGCGCAGCCAACGGGGTTGTCATTATTACGACCAAGAACGGCAGCGGCAATGACGAGGGAACCATCAGCTACCAGACGAGCTACCTCAACTCCCAGCCGTGGAAGTTGCCTGAGATGCTGGATGCCGAGGACTATGTGATGCTGATTCGCGAGAAATTCGCCAACAGCAACCAGAGCAGCGCACTCGACGTGTTGGGTTTCCCCAACATGGGCGATCAGCTGACGGCGAACACGAATTGGATGGAGGAAATCTTCAATCCGGCCACGGTGGTCAATCACCGCTTGACGGCCACCACCAAGAACTCCTACCTGTCAGTCGATTACTGGGACCAGACAGGGGTCATCGGCGGAGAGAAGTCCAACTACACCCGTTACTCGGTGCGCTACAACAGCTCGAAGAAGTACAAAGACTTCGTTACCATCGGCCAAAACCTCAACCTCAACCGCACCGACAACAACAACATCGGCACCAACAGTGCATTCGGTGGAGTACAATCGGATGCATTTGCTTATGATCCATTGACGCCGGTGTACGATGATGCCGCGCAGTACGGATTCGCGCAATCGCCATGGGTGCAGAAGGAGTACATCAACCCACTCAGCCGATTGTGGTTGATCAACGGCGACGGCAAATCCGACCAAATGATTGGAAACTTCTTCCTCGAGGCCGACCTCTTTGACGGATTCAGTGTCAAGACGGACATCGGATTCGACTTGAACTGGTGGGATTACCGAAGCTTCACGCCGACTTATGAATTCCACCCTGCCGCGCAAAATCTCACCAACGACGTGAGCCAAGGGTCTGGAAACTTCCAAGGCATCCAGTGGGAAAACACCGCTCATTACACGCGCACGCAAGACAAGCACAATTTCGATTTCTTGGTGGGTACCTCGTACCGCGCCAACGATTTCCGTCAAGTTGGAGGGTACAGTTCGGAAATCCCGATGGACAATCAGTTCAACCCGAACTTCCAGTACCTCGACGCGGGCCAAGACACCTTGGACAACACGTGGGGCGGAGCGAATGTCCACTACGCACTGATCAGTACGTTCGGACGTGTATTGTACAACTACGATGAGAAGTACCTATTCTCTGCCACGCTTCGCCGCGATGGTTCCTCAAACTTCGGCCCGGGCAACCAGTTTGGTGTATTCCCTTCCGCCTCGGTCGGATGGGTCGCCTCGAAAGAGGGCTTTATGGAAACCGTTGAGCCAGTGAGCTTTCTCAAGCTGCGCGCCTCATGGGGGATCAACGGCTCGGATCGCATCTCGCCTTTGAGCTACGTCAGCCGCATCGAACGGGTGTTCACGTATGCCTTCGGAACGGAAGACCAGATTCTTAACACCGGCACTGCACTCGCCACACCACCCAACCCAAATGTGAAATGGGAAGAGAGTGAGCAAATCGACATCGGTATGGAACTCGGGCTATTTGACGATAAGCTCACCGTCGAAGCGGACATCTACCGCAAGACCACCAAGGACTTGCTGATGACGCAGCAAATTCCAGGCTACATCGGTGCCACCAACAACCCCACTTCCAACCTCGGTGAGATTCGCAACCAGGGGATTGACTTGGTCTTGGGCTACCGCGCCGGTGAAGGCGATTTGAAGTGGAACACCCAGCTGACGTACACGCACTTCAAAAACGAAGTCATCAGCGTGGCCGGTGAAACCGGTTACCTTAACGGTTGGGGCTGGCCCGTTCGCAACACGGCCATCACGCGCATGACCGAAGGATACGCCGTTGGGCACTTCGTGGGCTACCAATCCGACGGCATCTTCCAGAACCAGGGCGAAATCTTCAGCCACGTCAATGCGGAAGGCGACCTCCTCCAGCCGAATGCTGCGCCTGGAGACATCAAGTTCCTCGACACCAATGGCGACGGCATCATCAACTCCGATGACATCGCGGACATCGGTAGCCCTTGGCCCAAGCACATCATCGGCTTGAGCGCCAACGTAACGTACAAGGACTTCTACGCCAGTGCCATTTTCAACACGCAAATTGGCCATGAAATTTACCGAACCTACGAGCGTTCGGACGTGACCTTCTCGAACTACCAGAGCTTCTGGTTAGGCCGTTGGACGCCTGAAAATCCGAGCACCGAGCTGCCGCGTTTGACCTCTACAGACCCCAACAACAATCAGCGTCCCTCAGATTTCTACCTCGAGAATGGCAACTTCCTTCGTTTGCGCAACCTGCAAATCGGATGGAATGTGCCGCAGAAAATGCTGGAGAAGTTCAACATGAAAGAAGCCAAGGTGTACCTCACCGGCAACAACCTCTTCACCGTGACCAACTACCGCGGATTCGATCCGGACATCGGCACCAGCGGTTGGATTTTGGACACCGGTATTGACAAAGGTTTCTACCCGAATAACCGTTCCATCGGTGCGGGCCTCAACGTTTCATTCTAAAGCTCAGAACCCATGATTAAGCACTTACGCAATGTATCGCTCCTTCTCGCCCTCGCTTTGAGCTTTGGAGCCTGTAATAAAGACCGACTCCAAGTCGACCCGGTGAACCAGGTCCTGTCAAGCACCTATTACCAAACGGAACTGCACGTGTCTGAAGCACTCATTGGTGCCTACGACCCCGTCGGCTGGACCATGGCCTACGGACAGTGGATTTCCCCCGTTATGTTTGGGGAGATTCGATCCGACAATGCCAACGCCGGAGGCGACCCTTCCAACAACGACCAACCCGGTTGGCAGGAATTCGACGATTTCACGGAAACGAACACGAACACCGTGCTTCACCCGCTCTACCGCCGCAGCTACATCGGCATCAACCGAGTGAACAGCTTGTTGAGCAACACCGACACAAGCGACCCAGCGTTGTCTTCCGATGCGGTACAAGTGTACCTCGCGGAGGCCAAATTCTTGCGGGCGTTCTACCACTTTGAAGTGTTCCGTCACTTCGGTCCCATCCCGGTCATTACCGAGGAATTGGCCCCTGACGAAGTGAATTTGCAGCGGAACACCCTGTCTGAGGTTATGCAGCAAATCATCGACGACTGCGAAGATGCGGCTGCTGTGCTTCCCGTCATGCCGGCTTCGGGCCAGGAAGGACGGGCCACGAAAGGTGCCGCCTTGGCACTGATGGGCAAGGCCTACCTCTACTGGGCAGACCTCAGCGGCGACGATGCCACGAAATTTGATGCTGCAGCATCGGCGCTGCAAGAAGTGGTGGACCTGGGCGTATACGAATTGGTAGACGATTTGGGATCGCTCTACACCCAAGGCACACGGAACACCACCGAAGCCGTTTTTGAAATTCAGCACAACCCCCTCTACACCAGTGACTGGGGTTGGTTTGAAGGAATCGACGGCAACGGCATGATTCAATTGTGTGGCATCCGGGGCTTGTGCGCGGATCACCCCACCTATGAAGCGGGCTGGGGATTCATGGCCGTCACAGAAGGACTGTACAACCACTTCTTGGACGACGACCATTTCCGCCGGGATGTGGCCATTGCGTCGGAGGCGACGTTGGAGCAAGACATGATCGACGCAGGACTTTCCTGTGACCCCATCATCGACGCGACCCAAAACAACCCCATCGACTACACGGGTTACTTCCAAGTCAAGTACCAAAACTTCAAGGCATTCGCCGGCACGAACATCAACGGTGGCAACGAACACCTCACCAAGGCTCAGAACACACACTACATCCGGTATGCCGATGTTTTGCTGATGCTAGCTGAGGCTTTGCACCGTGGTGCGGGTGACGATGGCTCGGCCATGGCACACATCGATGCCGTGCGCGAGCGCGCTGCCGGACCCGGCGACAATGCCGGCGCATTCCGCACCGCATCGCAGCTGATGGCGGATGAAGGTATGAGCTTGCTTGATGTCATTTGGTATGAACGCCGTGCAGAATTCGCCTGTGAAGGGGACCGCTGGACGGACCTCGTACGTTCCGGACGCGCGGAGTCGAGCCTGTTTGTTGGCGACGGCGACAAAGAAGGCAATTTCAGCGCCGACAACCTGTGGCTACCCATTGCCCTAGAGGAAACCGTCATCGCGACCGGGCTCACCACCTACCCTGACGAATCCTTATTTAACTGATCAACAACAAATCCATAACCCCAAATCCTATGAACTTCAACAAATTCATTTACGGTCTCGGGCTTACCCTCTTGGGAGGGCTTGTCTTGACCGGATGCAGAAAAGACGATCCGGAAGATCCTGCCGACGTCGTCGCTACCTTCCAATATGAAATCAGCGCAGAAAATTGGGCTGAGGTCGCCTTCACCAATTACTCCCAAAACGCAAGCACCTATGCGTGGGACTTCGGAGATGGCAACACCAGCACCGACGAGAGTCCCGTACACACCTACGCAGGTGGCGGCACCTATGACGTGACGTTGACAGCGACCGGCGCCTCAGGTTCAGCGTCCCGCACAGAAACCATCAACATCGTTGACCCCAACACCGCTGGACAATTCCTCTCAGGAACCGAGGGCAAAACATGGTACCTCGAGCGTGAAGGCATTGCTTTGGGCATTGGACCTGCAGCCGGTGACGTTTCGTGGTGGTCCTTTGGCGGCGTAACACCGTTGGGTGAGCGTCCTTGTATCCTCGACGATTCGTACACCTTCAACCCCGACGGCACATGGGAGAAGAATACGGCAGGCACGCTGTTCGTTGACTCCGATGCGAATGGCGGATGGCTCGGGAATGACTTCGAGACTTGCTTTGATGAAAGCACGCCTGATGTCTTCGTAGGCCCGAACGGTGAGGACTTGAGCGCCTACGCAAACGGCGGGGACTACACCTACGACTTCAACACTGCTCAAGGTGTATTCACGATTGAAGGCTACGGCGCTTACATCGGCTTAGCGCAGAAGACCGAAAACGGAGACAACTACATTCCTGTGTCTTCGAAGACCTACACCGTGCTGAATATGGAAACCGGTGCGGATGCAGACCGCATGGAGATTGCCATCGTAGGATTGGACGGCGGATTCGCGTGGACGTTCTACCTCGTGCACTACCACGATGCCAACGACCTCCCTCCCATTCCAATCGCAGGTCCTGCAGCCAGCTTCAGCTACGTGAAGGAAGGCAACACCGTAACCTTTACCAACACGTCCAACAACGCAACCTCAGCGAGCTGGGACTTCGGTGACGGCAATTTCAGCACAGACTACAACCCCGTCCATACCTACGCAGCAGACGGCGATTACACGGTGACCTTGACAGCATCAGACGACAACTTCGCCAGCGACGAAGCAACAGCAACCATCTCGATTAGCTCTGCCGTCTTCACGGCTGCCGACCTCTCAAATGCAGAGGGCAAAGTGTGGCGATTGGACGGTGAAGCCTCCTACATTGTTGGCCCTGCGCAAGGCAGCGGCGAATGGTGGGGCGGACTCGATGCTGCAGGCGTCGTTGAGCGCTACTGCCAGATGGACGACGAATTCATCTTCTACGATGACGGCACCTTCGTCTACGAGACACAAGGCGACGTTTGGGCTGAAAGCTACATGGGCGGCAACAACGAATGCCTTACGGACGAATCGCTGATGGCGCCGTTCGATGTCTTCGGCTCAGGTACGCACGCCTTTACTGCTTCGGACACTGAGATCACAGTCAACGGCCTCGGAGCTTTCATCGGATTCAACAAAGCCTACAATGGAGGCGAATTGGCAAATGAAGGCACCGGTACTCCGGTATCGACCATCACCTACGAGGTCTACGAGTACAGCAACAACGACGGCGTCGAACGCTTGACAGTGACCATTGATTACGGTGAAAATCCTGGAGAGGCTTACTGGACGATGCGATTGATTTCTGAATAAATCCTCGCGAGTCTCCAAAATAAAAGGGAATCGGCATGGCGCCGGTTCCCTTTTTTCATGTTTATTGATGAGCGAGCGGTGGTTATTCTGGAATCTTGATGAATCGACCCACATCCACCGTTTCATCTTCGCGCAGTATGAACACGTTGTAGAGGCCGGCAGCCCAATCGCTGACATCGATGCGTTCTTGAATGGTGGAGACGTCGCGGAAAACCTTCCCGTAAACCGGACGTCCGCGGTTGTCGTAAACACTCAAGGTCAAGTCCTGGCGGAAGAACAAACCGAAAGCGATGTTCGCTTCATCCACCGTTGGGTTGGGATAGGCGATCACGGACTGGAAGGGAAATTCAAAGGCTGCATCATCATCGATATCGCCGAGGTACTTGAACTCAATCCAGTTCAAGTTGAAGGGCGCAGCAGTGACGAGCACGCGCAGCTTGTACTCTCCAGAAGCATTCAGCGTCACCGTCTCCGTAGTGGTCTGCCAGGTCTGCCACCCCCCAGTGGAAGGGAATTCGGCTTCGCACACAAACGTGTTGATGCCACTGGGGTGCAACAGCACCACCTCTACCCCGCCAGCGCTTTGTGACGCCGTGCGGAACGACACGTCGTAATCCCCGCTGTACAAAACATTCACGTCGTAAATCATGTAGTCCCCCGGGTCAAGGTACCCGACATTGAGGCCTCCCCCCACATCCGTGGTGGATTCAATTTCAACGCCTTCGGCCTCCACGAAATTCTCCACCTCAATCCAGCCGGGAATCGGGTAAACGAAATCCAAGGTATTATCGACAGGTTCTTGGGTGAAGTTGACCAGAGCGCTACCGTCGGTGGCCGCTACCCCTGAACCAGAATACGAGATGGTCAGGTCTTGGGTCGCGAAGAGCATGTCGTCCATGTCAAACACAATTGTCTGATCATTCTCAGTGCTCATGGCGAGGGCATTGAAGGCCAGCGGCTGACCGTTGTCGAAAATCTGGAAGTCCGACAACTGGGCATCAAGTGGCTGGCTGATCGGCTTGTTCAGCGTCAGGGCAATCTGGTTGGCATTCAGCGTACGCGCTGTCAAGTAAGCCATGTCGACCTCATCGGCCGGGATACCGGTAAACGCAAAGTCGAAGCTACCCACATTGAATCCGGATTGGTCGGCATGGAAACGCACCTTCTGCACACCCTCCATTAGCAACACGTCCTCGATGGTAAGCGTGGACCAATTGCTCGTGCCTCCCGTTGTCTGGACGTTGATGGATGAGGTGACCTGAACCCCGTCTACATTCAAGTGAAAAATCCCGTTCGAGCCGTCCGCCGCCACCCGCACACTGATATCGTACAGACCGGAGGTCGCTACGTCGACTGTGTAGTCCATCCACTCGTCCATGGAAATCCACCCGACGTTGTAGCCATTGGAATTCAATTGGTCAGAAGAAAATTCAATGTCCACGCCGTCGTTGCGGTACTGCCAACCGTTGTTCCACGCCGTGAACTCTCCGGTCGTCACATGGAACGTAGCCACCTGCTCATCGTTGTAGGCATAGCCTTGGCGGCCCAAATCAAAATCTGTCGCGTACACCAAGCCGGGCACCGGATGCGGGGTTCCATGGAAGGGCTTCGTCTCGTCTGTAGCAACCTGCCGGAACATGGCATCAGGAACGTTGGTTTGGATGACGCAATTCTCCGTCTTCAGGCCCTCAGCTAACTCCATCAAGGAAGCCGTGGCCACTTCCACCGAAGGCTGAAGTGCACTGCCGTTCCAGTAGTCCAGGAGGTCTTGGTAACCTTCGGTCTTCACGATGGACATGGGGCAGGAAATGCTCTCAATTTTCTTCAGCGGCCACCAGGCCCAGCCCATGTTCAAGTCTTCGAGCAAGTGGATGGCGTCCCTGAACCATGCATTCCCGTTCTCGCCGCTCTCGCCTACATAAATCGGCACGTTGTGTTCGTCACGCAGCGACGTCACGAACTGCATATCCACGGGCTCGTTCTTGCTCCAGTATTTATGTGGTGAGTACACCAACTGGTCATCCCATGGCGGCGTCAAACCCGTGAAGTCATTGGCAAACCAGTTGCCCTCGATGAAAATGATGTGGTCCGGGTCAACAGTTCGGATGCTGTCCGTGCACTGCTGGTACAAGCTGCGCAATGCTGATCCGTTCGGAAGGTTCCAGTTGGGTTCGTTGAGCAAGTCATACCCAGCGACCCATTGCTCGCCCACGTAATGCTCAGCGATGCGCTTCCAAAGCGCCACCATTTTGTTCTTGTTATCAAGGCTCTCCCAGAGCGATGGCTTCGCCGGATTGTAGTCCGAAATCTCCTGCGCATAGCCCTGACCGCCAGGGGCGGCATGAAGATCCAAGATGACATACATCTCATTGGCCGCACACCAAGCCACCAGGCTATCGGTCAGTTCAAATCCGGTATCGAGCCAGGTATTTTCGCCGGCTACTGGCTCATCCTCGATGGGAAGTGTCCAGAGGTTATAGTGCATGGGCAGCCGCACCGAATTGAATCCCCACGCTTTCAGCGAATCGATGTCCGACTTCTGGACGTGATTGTGCAACCAAGCGTCGTACCAAGCGTCGGTGTTTTCGACCCCGATGAGGTCTTCGATCATTGCGCGGATCTCATATTGAGGGCCAGCAAACCCGCTAGTTTGCATCATGTAGCCCTCTTGCACCATCCAACCGCCCAACCCCATTCCCCGCAGCAACACGGGCTCACCAGCCTCGTTCACAATGTTTTGGCCATCAACACTCAAAAAATGCTGGCCACTGACAGGCCCGAGGCAAAGAAAAACAAGCAAAACAACCAATACACACCTCATGTCCATGTGATTAAGTTCACTAAATTTAAGCGTGTGAAAAATACAACCTTTTGCCATGTCCGAGTGTCTTCAAAGTGTGGTAATTCCTTGTTTTAAAACGCCCTCGAACTCATGCCCAAATTTTCTACACTCGCACTTCTTTTCGTCACTATTGTATGCATCCAATGCGGCAAGGACGACGCCCCAAGCGTAGTGCCTAACGTGTATTTCCCCATTGACGTGAGCGCGCTGGAATCCCCAGAAAATTCAACCTTCGAGTTTCCCTTGGTGCTGGACCGAAGTACCGACCGTGCGGTGACGATTATCTACGAAACACGCCCACTGACCGCAACGGAAGGGGAAGACTACGTCCCAGCATCGGGCACCATCACGTTCGCCCCGGGCGAGACGTCTGCCACCATTTCGGTCGAAATCATCATTGACGAGTACACAGAAGAGGACGAGCAGTTCCGCGTCGTTTTGGTCGAGTCACAAAATGGGCTGTTCCTCGATGGCATCCAGCAAGCCATCGGCACCATCCGCAACGACGACACGGCCATTCAGGTTACCACAGCGGGATACGTATCCGCTGATAGTTACGCCGGTAAGAGCTTGGTGTGGTCAGATGAGTTTGACGGAGATGCCATCGATCTGAACAATTGGACGTATGACCTCGGAGCGCACGGATGGGGAAATCAAGAATTGCAACTGTACACGAGCAACAGCGATAACTCCTACGTGCACGAGGGCAACTTGCTCATCGTGGCAAAAGACGAAGGTCCCATGTACACATCGGCCCGGATGAAGTCCATCGACTTACAGGAATTCCAATACGGCCGCATCGATGTTCGAGCGGTTCTACCAAAAGGCCAAGGTATTTGGCCAGCCATCTGGATGTTGGGTGCCAATTTCCCATCGGCTGGCTGGCCCGCTTGTGGTGAAATCGACATCATGGAACTCATCGGCTCTGCACCCAACTACGTGCACGGCACAGTGCACTATGGCAATGACTACACCCAGCATCAATTTACCGGTCAGGGCACAGGCATTCCGTTTGGACAGACATTTTCGGACGAATTCCACGTCTTCTCAATCGATTGGAACGAGGACGGCATTACGTGGTACCTCGACGATGTGGAATTTTTTAGCGTTGACAATTCGGTAAGCGGTGCCCAGAACTATCCCTTCGACAACCCATTCTTCTTCATTTTGAACATCGCTGTCGGTGGACAGTGGCCAGGCTACCCGGACGAGACCACCGAGTTCCCACAGTACATGGCAGTAGACTACGTGCGCGTGTTCCAGTAAATTGGCCGGCATGAAGATTCATGCGGTGACGCTCAGCGAACCACCCAGCGTGCACTCCGCGTGACGTCGCCCTGCGACAGCTGAATGATGTAAAGGCCCGGTGCAAGGTGATGTTGGATTAGAAAGGCCGCATCAGCCGACGGGCGATTGATGACTTGGCGCTGCACCTCGTTTCCAATCATGTCGTAAACGTAAAGCTCAACTAGCCCAAGAGACGGCCCTTTCCACTCCACTTGAACCGCGCCTCCCGTGGAAGGGTTGGGATAAACCCGGGGCATTTCAATGATCGGACTGGGAACGTCAACGAGCGAAACGTTGCCCTCACAAGGAACCATGTCCACGTATGCATTGTACCAGTAACTATTGGCCTGGTTTATCGACGTGTCGAGTTGAGCGATGGTCGTCACCGTGGCATCCGGCACATTGCAATCTGCAATGGTCACTGTTACAACAGGTTCCACGGGGTAATTGGGGCCCGCCATGGGCAAAACAACGAAGCCTGAATCACCAACAAACCAAGTGGCATATGCATCTGCCCCCAACGGGAATTCCACCTCGGTGGCTTCAACATCCACGAATAAGGTATCGTCCTCTGCAGCCCCTACTACGGTATAGTGCAACACGAAAATGTGTTCTGAATCTTGGGCTGACACCGCAACGGTAAACGTCAGAAAGAGGAGGGTGAGGATGTTTTTCATGGGTGGGATTTGGTGAATTTCATTCATAGGTCGCGAAGGCAAAGGAATGAGTTGCACGAATCAGGGACATGAAGTTCCGAACGCACTCAAAAGGAGGAGAACATCCGTGACGGCCACCACATTGTCCCCATTGAGGTCACCCACGCAAACCGAACACGGACCCCAGGTGCACGAACCATCGTCCACCACGGCGTTTTCATCGTAATTCTCAGCGTCCGTATATGTACAACCCGCTGCCCATACACTCGGCCACGCGCAAGCTTCCGGCGGGAACGTGCACGAACCGTCTTCGAATGCAGCACCCGGATCGTAATTGCAGGCTTGCGGATACGTGCAGCCTCCATATTCCACGACTATGCACGGCCCGTCTTCCCACGATGTGACTCCCCCGAGGTAGGTGGCCTCGCATTCGTTTGAATAAGTCACCCCGTTGCATCCGCAAACCGGCGCAAAAATCTCAGGGCAAAAAACCATTGGGTCGATCTGATCCTCATCAATGCAGGAAGCGGGTTCGGAAACGTCCACACCTGAGCCGCCTCCCAGCGTCCAGGAACCGTATTCCGTTCCGTTGGGGTACGTATAGATTTCCCAAGTGAGGAAATCTTCAACGAGGCAAGCCCATGGGTATTCACTGCCGTTGTGAAAGACCGAGTCGTTGGTGTGAAGCACGGAAACGAACAGGGTGTCCGATAGGGGCAGGTCGAAACTAAAGGCCACCGTGGCTTCATCGACCAGCGTTGTGTCATGCACCACGTTGCCCTGGGAATCGGTGAACTCCCATTCTAGGACATTTGTCGCAGGAGGCCAGGTCAGATAAGGCCCAGGATGGTATATGTTGATGTAGTCCGGCTGTGAGCAGATGTTGCACACGAGCCCATGTAGTTCGCAATCGACAGAGTTCGTGACCTGCGAAGAGGCGGCCGTATGGATGCAGCACGTGGCAACGAGGGCGAGCGTATGCAGGGTGAGGGTCAGCTTTTTCATTCCTCAAAGGTGCGTCAAACAAGGGGATACCTGCTCACGCCCAGGGGTGAAAGACCTAACGCTTGGGCAAGACGAGCCAACTGAATCCTACTGCCGTGTAATTCATGCGGTGGTTCAACCCCGTGCCATAGCTCAAGTCCCACTGCCAGGTGTCGCTGGACAGAAACGTGAAGCCGGCATCAAAACTGGCCCAATGCGTATCACGGCTCATGTCATAAGATCCGTACGGTTCAAAATAAAGACCGAGTTGGTCATTGATTGATTTCCCGATGGCCAAAGCGTAAGTCGCAATGGCACTGCCATCCTGCAAATCCACTCCCAAATTGTAGCCCAGCGCCCAGTTGGGACCCACATCGTGACTCACGCACAATTTGTTGACCATGCCCCAATCGTATCCGGTCAAAATCTCATCCCCTGTCGGTGCTACCACATGCCCGAGGTATGCTACTTCGGTGCGCGCGCCGTCGCGTTGGAACAATTGAATCTTCGCCCCGAGTTGCACATCGCTTGTGCCTTCGGCCACCATCTCGTCAAAGCCAAATTCGTGTCGGTTCACCCGATTGAGCTGATGCACCACACGCAGCTCGATCCAATCCGCCAAACTCACCCGGAAAAGCGAATTCGGCATGGCCAAGCTTCGGATGTTGCCGCCGTAACCCGGCTCCCACGTACTCGAAAAGCCACATTCCCATTGAAAAGCACCCGTCGGAATCACCGCGGAGCTTTCGGTTTGATCGGGACGATCGGTCTGAATGACTTGGCTCAAAGCCGCCACGGGCAGCGCGAGCAAAAAAACAAGGACAATACGATTCATGGGGCGAAGATAGAGCGGGCTTCAATTACCCGGCCCAATCGTCACCTGCTCCCATCAATTCACCACGTACCGCTTCTCGACGTGCCCGTCGTCGTAGATGAAGAAAAGCAGCTGATTCGGCTCTGGGTTCACCTCCCGACCCGTGATGTCTAGGATGGAAACCAGCTGCCGCGTCATGGGAGCGAATCCCAAAGCAACAACTCCAATGTTCGATGGCTGACCAGCATAGGTCCCAACTGCTCCACCAAGCGTCCAAGACCCAATAAAGGTGCCAGGAACAATTTCTTCTTCTTCCCAAGTCAAGTAGTCTTCAATGAGGCACGCCACCGGATTTCCATCATAGTAAATGGATGAATCATTGGTGAGGAGCACGGAAACAAACAAGGTGTCCGTGATGGGTACATTGTGATCGAAGGATACAAAGTTGTTGTCGACCAACGTTTCTTCGTGCACCACATTGCCCTCCTCATCGGTAAACAGCCAGTCCATCACATTTTCGCTTGGCGGCCAGGTGAGGTAGCCGCCCGGGTGATACAGATTCAACGCGGTCTCTTGGGATCCAACGTTGACCACCAAGGCCA